>RCUP01001392.1_pt1 | contig 14839 bp, 19 predicted proteins | sample 2166341 | NCBI WGS metagenome assembly RCUP01 (sample SAMN09932325, study PRJNA488358) | compost metagenome | isolation source: compost soil in succinonitrile-enriched | place: Germany: Experimental Botanical Garden | reverse complement strand
ATCAGTGGTGCGGTAAAAGAGTCCCAATAGTTAAAAACGCCGAAAGGTATAACTCTACCCTCCAAGGTAGCATTCTAGGTACAACCCGAAATCCTAGCTGGGACGCCTGAGCGGATACGATATACCGCACACCGGGTAATGATCGAAGCACTACAGTAGATTGCCCGAGCGGCTTAAGGGGCACGCCTGGAAAGCGTGTTGGTGTAACAGCCACAAGAGTTCGAATCTCTTATCTACTGCCATATTTGTACGAACACTAAGCGCCTGCCCTGCCTGGTGTCCTGCCCCTGCGAAGGAGTGGATCGTTGCTCACACAGCGATACGCGTAGATCTCGTACCCCATAGAGGTGAGCTTGCTGACTCCGAGTACCATCGGCTCTTGCTCAGGGTTTCCCAATGGTTCATAGCCGCCGCCTTGGCTATGTGGTGACTCCGGGGAAAGCCCCGGCTCGATTTCGGAAGGGTCGCATAGCGGCTATTGCAACGGTCTTGAAAACCGCCGACTGTAACAGGTCCCAGGGTTCGAGTCCCTGTCCTTCCGCCATTTGTAATGCCCTCGTAGTTCAGTCGGTTAGAACGTTGTCGGGCTTCGGTCCGGTGAAGGTCGCAAGTTCGAATCTTGCCGAGGGCCGCACATTAGAAGGCTCTACGGAGCAGAAGTAAAACGGGGCGTCGGTACACGCCCATCCTAGTTACGACCGACCTGACGCGCAGGGTAATCAGAACTAGGAGGACTAATGTGGTACAGTGTAATGTCTTCTCTCGTCAATGAGTTCATGGTACTGCGCAACGGAACATAAACCCTCCAGACAGCAGAGAGAAGGCACCCTTTTGCCCGAATGGTGAAATTGGTAAACACAGGGGATTTAAAATCCCCCGGTCGCATAGACCTTGCCGGTTCGACCCCGGCTTCGGGTACCATACATCGCCCCAAGTGATACTATGTTCTATATCACTTGGAGTTACGTATGAACGTTAGAAACATTGCTGCAACACTGGTATTGATGTTGGCTTCGTTCAGCGTCTTTGCCTTCGGTGGCTTTAACCTGAAACCTAAACAGGTTGTGCGGGTTTACGACGGCGACACTATCTATGTGAACATCCCTGAGGTTCCTGACCTCTTTGGAAAGAACATCGGTATTCGTCTGGCCGGGATTGATACTCCCGAGATGCGCAGCACTTGTAAAGTAGTCGCTGAGCAAGAGGCTGAGAAAGCCAAAGCACGTCAAGCCCGGTTACTCCTGAAGAAGTACATCGACTCAGCTAGCCAGATCACTCTGGTTGATCCTGAACGCGACAAGTACTTCCGCATCGTCTCCAAAGTAATGGTGGACGACATTGACATCGCGGAACTGTTGATCAAGAATGGTCTAGCAGTTGCGTACGACGGTGGTACTAAGGTTTCTTGGTGCGGCCGTTAAACCAGAAGTGAGCGTATCGCAAGTCTTGAGCTGGACTTTATCTACCCAGCTCTTGGACAGGTCCCTCCCCGTCGGACATTAACTGTCTGGAAGGTTTCGGCTTTCCCGCTCACCCCATGTTGTACCCTCACAGGCTAATCCCCTGTCTGTCGTAGGAACTGTTACTACTTTTAGGACAGAACCCCAAATCAGGTCCCCTTCAAGGTCAACCAGTAAGTGTAGACGACTCTAAGAGAGAGGGTAGCTTGACACGACAAGGCGGCCGCTGCGAGCGCGGCTTGTCGCCTGTGTGTATCCTCGCCCGTGTTAGGGCCAGGCCCTGGTGTACCTATACCTTATAACACCGGGGTAGTAAGGCGTCGCTTAACGTCTCGCAAATGTTAAGATGACTAAAAGGTACGGTGTCCCCGCGAAGGGCACAAGTTGTAGATAGTCGGACTGTGCGCCTTCGGGTGGTCGGTCTAAGCGTCTAAATGCAGCCTCAAGCACATTCGGGTCATTAGTGGCCACTCTTGTCTGAATGTTCTTGGGGAAGCATTTCGTGTGCTTCATTCAGTCGTTCTCCTAAGCGGCTTTGTGTGGGTTGTGGACAAGACTCGCTGACATTCCTACTCATGGGTGTGTTGGCGAGTCTTCGTCTCTTTATGCCGTCTGTAAGGCCCGTGGTGCAACGAACCGTTTAAATTGACATACTGCCCAGATCCTATAGAGCAAAGGGCATATACGTTAAACCAATAAGTTTGAGACCTATATTATCCAAGTGACTAACCTTCAGAAAGGTGAGAAACTATGGGACTTCAACTGGTTGCCGATTATCGGAACCTACAAATCTTAGTCCGAGAAGAGATAGCTGGAACAATCCTGTTGCCAGAGATTCGTGATCAGTTCGCTGGTTGTGATTTCATGACAACTATTAATGAAGTGGAACGTGCTTGGTTGGCTGACTGCATCGAGACCTGCACACTACTCAGCGTTGACGTATCGGTGAATCCTGCGATACTGAGAGTAATCCACCGCATTGATCGGAGCAATATCCTCCGTAGTCGATTGTTCAAGTTGATCACGTCACAGGGCTACCACCATGTTCCTGAAGGTGAATTGCACATTGACATTCGCCCCACAGGACTGTACTTAAGTAGTTAGGAATCACCATGGACTTTTTGTATCCTGTCGATGCAACAGCGCTACAATTCAAATTCCGGCTAGACAACACGCTCATCAACGTGGGCTTGGCACACCTAATTCCGGTAGCGACAGCTAGTAAGTGTCGTTTGATGGCTCGAGCTATGGTACTGCAAGAGCTTCGTGGTTGGATGCGTTGGTACGAATTCGAAGCTCGTAAGCGCACGCTGTCGAAACACTTCGGTACATTCCCTCGGGAGTTCCTCGAACATGGTCACGTATCTGGGGCCATGACCCGGTTGTTCCCAAACGATGAACACCTACACCCTGAGTTCCATGCCATCCTGACCGATGAAGTAATGGACCCCACCTATTGTGCGATCAACCAAGTGTTCACCAAACTCTTTGGCGACTCTACTTGGGATGTCTGTCTGATCAAACCTTTGGGTGAGAACTTATTAGTGGAGAGAAAAGGTGACTACCGCGTTTGGGATTGGAGTAACACTAATGGCCACATATGTCATCCCTGGAACCCCAGTAATTAAACAACTGGAAATGCGGTTGCAGCCGTGGCTAGGTAACAAAGCGAAATACCTGAATCTCGCAGGCATGATCTCTCACATTGCGGAGAACTGTTTCTACGGCAACGTATTCTCAGCTCACTCCCAGATTGTGAAACAGATCTGCGAGTACGATACAACCATACCGACCGCTGAAGCTGAAGACATGGTTGATGAAGCCATTGATTCAATCAAGCGGTATATCTGGCGGTTGATCCAGGTGAACCCTGACGATTGGTCGTGGCATTTCGAAATGACCAGTCGCAGCGACATCGTGATCTCCCAATTGGCCCTCTGTCGTCCTGAGGGCACCCCTATGGATCGTTTAAGGCAAGAGGTACAGAACGGGGTTGATAATGGTGATTGGTATCCAGAATCGCTCCGTAAGCACCTTGGCGTTAAAGGCGACTTAATAGACATCTAGGAATAACCATGTGGATCTACATTCCTGATGACACACTCCCAACAGTATCACCACAAGTGTTATCGCTGTTGGGATTGAGTCGTGAAGACTTTATCCAGAACGTCATCTATGGTGAGCTGACTCGTGATATTCATGATTACGATGCCAGTGTAGTTTGCGCCATGGATGATTTCCTAATCCAGAACCTAAGTAATGAGGAGTATGCGCGCTTCATGCGTAACCATATTCCAATGCTCACTTACGAAGATGACTACATCCGTATCCAGAAAGTGATAGCACGCTACGTGAAACGCATAGACTTTCAGTCGTTTGATATGCGACTATTCCATCGAGGGTATGGAATCGAACTCAACGACATCTAATCAGTAGGTGTATATGAGAGGTTTTATCATCGTGCAAAACCCAAAAATCCTTGTACCTGTGGAGCGGATCATCAAGGAGTACGAACACCTGACCCCATTCCTGACTGAGCACCAGCTCAGTCTGATGGACCTGGTTACGCTTTCCTTTGATGTATCTAATCTGAATCTCTCGTTCAATAATCGGCCAGGCTTTGCCTGGTCGGCTATGTCCGTCATGTCAGATTACTTCATAGCTCATCGTCAGAATCCTCAGATGGAAATGACTGACGACGAGGCCATCGTCATTCACCAATTGACTTGTCTTGCCCAGGAGATTCATGGGCGCATCCAAGAGATGGTTAATCAATACGTCCCACAGCCTAACCTAGGCTACCACGGGATTGCTCAATGGGTCGGAAGAAATATCTTGATCAACACTTTTAATTGAAGGGGCCTGTGCCCCTCCCTGGATGGAAGGCCATGACCAACTACGCATTAAACAGTGCTGCCATGTTAAGGCAGTTCCGTTCGACAGCCGCCATGATGACAGTTGCCGATTACGACTTGAACAAAATCGTTGCTGATGTAATTAATCATCTTCGTGACGGTAATAACATGAGCGACATTGCAACGTACTGTGCAGAAGCGATGTTCAGCCGTAACAACGGCGGACTGAGTGAAGACGGTGTAATCTTGGCTAGGGCAATTAAAGAGTTGGCAGAAAACCTGCGGACTTGCTTCTACCAGATGAAACTATATGACAGTGCGAACATGTTACATTACCGTTTGCAAAACATCGTGAGCCACACGATCCTTGTGGAGCGCGTATAAGGAAGGGTTATCGTGGGTCGAGTTGTCTTCGTTTCAAAGAGCCTAGAGGAGGCCATGAGACAATATCGTGATCTGTGCGTTTCGGTTGCTATGGCTGATGCCCCTGTGGATGAGCCAGAGGAATCGCAAGAATGTCCAGAATTCGATTTGCTCGCCAGTGTAGTTCTTGGATTGCTCGATCCCTTCTCCCTCGAGATTCCCGAGTTTGACCACGAGACCTTCCAGTACTTCTGGGAAACCGTGGAGCAAGCCAAGGAAGAACTCTTCTGGCGCCGCATGGTTCGTGGTCCGGTTACATCCATCAGAATCATGAACTCGTCTGGATTAGTGTTCGTGGAATTTAAGGAGCATGAGCATTCATGGCTACACAAGAGAAACTAAAGCCCAAGGACACAGTATCGTTCTCGGTGTATCCGACTGCGGTGCTGCCCTCGAGTTATAAAAACGTAAAGGTACTGGGCATCATTGATGACACCACTGCCCGAGCACTGGGTCTGTCTGTTGAGGAGAAACACGTCAACGTGTACAACTCCTTACCAGTGGGCACTCCTGACGATCCTACGGCGTACATGTACGTTCGTATTCAACACCCGTCAGGGGAGTTCGAGATCCTGGGCTTGCCTTGGATTCGTGAGTCGACTATCGTCTCGCTGAACTTCAACACCATTACGGCCAAGATCTCCCAAGTCTCCCCGGATGACTTCGAGGACATTCTGGCTGTACTGGCTTCCGCTGGTTACGATCACGTGGAACTGACCACGAGTAGTAACTGATTACACACACGTCTAATGTATGACGCATTGGGCTGTGTCAACGTAGGAAACCAACACGGGCCGTTGGTAGCTTACGGAAGGGAAGGATAAGGGGCTTCGGCCCCCTATTCTTTTTTTTTTGCCTAACTGGAGTTTTTTATGCACTTACGCCGTTTGAGCATATCACTTGAGGATGACGCCAACGGCGAAGTCCAGCAGGAAATCGAATACACCTTCTTCGGTCGTGTGGATAACTTCGATTGGCAATCCCAAGCCTCTGCTAAAGAAAAGCAGGAACAATGGGAATCCTACCGGGACAAAGGTGAAGGTCGGTTTGCTCAGTGTCGCGTTCGTGCCATTGATGACAAGACTTACCATGCCTGCGTGAAAGCCAAGCGCCCTGGTGAGTTGGGTAAAGCTGAAGTTGAGCAAGTCTGTACCAAGGACTACTTTGAAATCTTCAAAGAGTACGCTGACAAAGGCCTGAACAAAGTCCGTTACATTTTCCCGATCGAAGGTACAGACCTGAAATGGGAAGTGGACTGCTACACCACCCAAGACGGACAGCAGCATCCGTGGATCAAACTGGATCTGGAAGTCAAGGGTGTACTGGAAGAGATTCCAAAGTTCCCGATGGAGTTGGTTGAGTCGATCCTGAACCAACCGGCTAAACGTACCGAAGAAGAACAAGCTGCCATTGGTAAGCTCTTCGAAGCGTGGACCATCAAGTTCGAACCGGCTGCACCAGCGGCCGAATAATAGAGGGGAGGGCGACCTCCCTTTTATGCCGACAGTATTTATATCTACCACCGCACAATAGAATGAAAGGTCCACACGCTTTAGGAGCAACAATGGAAAACCATTTTGTTAAACCAGCGTCTGCGTATAAACGCGATTTAGACGTATTGGGTAACTATCGTCGGGATATGGCTCTGTTCCTGAGCAGACGTACCGGTAAACCCGTAGAGGACTGCAAGGCGTATGTTCTCCGTGTAACTGGTCCAGGCGGTAAGTTCGAAATCACTGACCCTACTCTTCTTTGTATCAACCGGGGTAAGAACGGGGATCGGGGACAATACGAAACTACCTTCACCCAGTACTTGAAGGACATCCTCGAACAACGTTGGCTGTTTGCACCCAGCATGACAGTCTACGAACATCCAGACGTACTACCTTCTTTGCTCTCCGAATACATCACCGGTAACATCGTCGGTCGAGGTAAAGTAAAGCACGAAGGTCTGGAAGCCAAGATGGCTGCACAGGAATTCAAGCTGAAGGCTGAAGCATTCCTTGCATCTGGCGATACAGTACAAGCTCGTTTCATGAACCGTCAAGCGGCAACCATGGAAGAGCTGGAAGACCTCAAGGAAAACGAACAGACCACGTACAAGATTGCGAACAACAGTCTGTCCGGTGGTCAAGCGTCGGCCTCCACGATCCTCCACAACAAGTCTGCGCACTCCAGCCTGACTTCTACTTGTCGGGTAGCTACTTCGTTGGGTAATGCTAACAACGAGAAGTTCCTCGCAGGTAATCGTCACTACTGGGCACCGGACGTTGTTAAGGCAAACATCGTCAGCATTATCGGTCACGTGGATTACGACTTGATCGCTAAGGCTATGGATCTTTACGGGTTCCGTGCACCAACCGTAGATGAAACCATGCAGTTGATCGCCTACTCGACACAACACTACTGGACTAACCGTCGTCAGATGGAAGAAATCCGTGCGTTGGTGGAAGGTCTGAATGATCACGAGCGTGCTGCGTTTGCTTACGTGGGCGACATGTGGCATCTGGCGAAGTTCAATGATGTACCGATGCGTGTCTTTATGGCGCGTCTCTCTCAGAAGTCCGCAGTACCGATTGAGCTGGAAGAAGCCAAGACCTACATCAAGGGAATGGATAACGACCTCAAAGCGTTTGTAAGCTTGCTGTGCTCCGATGAACTGTCAGGCCTAGGCTTGGGTAAGTTGCTAGAACAGAACCCCCACAACTACTGCCTGATTGGCGCTACGGTCAAGAACATCCATCAGGTGCTGAATGATTACCAGTGGTTGATCAAAGCGTTCTGGGTGACTGACAACATGCCTGCTTCTATTGCATGGATTCGGGATTCGGTGCGACAGGTAGCTATTACCTCCGACACAGACTCTACGATCTTCACCGTGCAGAACTGGGTAGAGTGGTACACCGGTAAGGTGGACTTCAGTCCTGAGTCGTTTGCCGTGGATTACACCATGGTTTATCTGGCCACTCAGTCGATCATTCACGTACTGGCTATGTTGTCGACCACTCTGGGTGTAGTCCCTGAGAAACTCAACGTACTGGCCATGAAGAACGAGTTTGCATTCTCTGTCTTCAGTCTGACCTCGATGGCTAAGCACTATTACGCCTACAAGGCAGCCAAAGAAGGTAACGTGTTTACGGAGCTGGAGGAAGAGATCAAAGGGGTTTACCTCAAAGACTCGAACTGTCCTCCAAACATCATGAAGGAAGTTACAGCCACGATGTGTGGGGTAATGGATTGCGTGATGGCTGGAGAGAAGATCAAGATCACTCCGATCATGCAAAAGATCGCAGACATCGAACACGGCATTGTCGCGTCGGTTATGCGTGGGGAATCCCTGTACTTGGCTCGTGCTTCGGTTAAAGACCCAGGTGCGTACGTCAACCCAGGTCAATCTCCGTACCAGCACTACCTGTTGTGGGAACGTGTGTTCAGAGAGAAATACGGTGAGGCTCCTAAACCTCCGTACTCGGCAATCAAGGTTTCCTTGGACCTGCCTAACAAAACTGCACTGGGCCAATGGATTGAGGGTATCCAAGATCCAAACATCAAGATGCAATTGATGACTACTTATCGCGACAAGACTAACGCAACTACTCTGTTGTTGCCGAAGGACGTCGTAGAGCAAGTAGGTCTGCCTACCGAAGTGCTGTCTGCAATGAACATCCGTAAACTCGTGTACTCCACTGTCCGGCCGTTCTATTTGATTTTGGAATCCCTTGGTGTGTTCTTGTCTAACGACAACAATACTAAGTTGGTTTCGGACTTTGTTCCAGCGTCTGTTGCGGCATAAGGAGAAACAGGGAGAGGCGCGAGCCCCTCCCTGTTTCCCTAGCGGACGCTTTTTGCCTTGGCGATGATCTTGCGTAAGAGATCGTCCCAGGGTTTCTGTGCCCACAACGGTAGCATCGACTTGATGATACTGTCATTGAGCAACCGGGAAGTCTCCAGTTGGATCGTGTTGCAATAGCCTTTGTTTGCCTTGACGTTGTTCTCGATGTTCCAGTCGAGCAGGAAGTTCACCAGCTCAGCCCGACCTAAAGCCAAAGCCCAAGTAACCTGCCGGGTAGGTGCCATTGGAGGAATACGGATAGCATCACGCATGGTCCAACTGGAGACGCCGGTAATGTAACTCAGGACGTGATCAAAGGTGTAGTTGCGTTTCTGCAAGTCTTCCGCGTACTGGTCTAGTCCGAAGTCCAGTTCCTGTTCCCAACGAGTGAGGGTGTACGGCTTACGCATCATCGACATACCCCGAGGTTCTCCCCGGTAGATGCGCTGGAAACGATTCAGGATCGCAATGTCCAGTTGGGAGTACAGAGCGTTGGTCAGGGGATACGAAGTCACGAACTGCATTTTGGTGCGTTGTGCTTCATTGTTCTCCCGGTACTCTCGTATACGCCACATCCGGTACTGACAAGCCAACATCGGAATGTTTACCAGAATGACAGAGAAACCTTCTTCGCTACCGTTCTGGAATCCCAAGGGTAAGTCAATCCCTAGGTCAGTCTTGGGGTGAGTCAGGAAAGTCACTGGGCGGTAATCTTCCCACTCCTCCTCGATGTTGCGGATGTCGAACTCTTCAGTGTGGGCAATGATAATCTCGGAAGAACCTTTTCCGTAGAAAATCCCTGGAGAGAACACTCGACCTCTATATAAAGAAGAAGTCAAGTTGAAGGCCATGCTCACGCCTTCTGCTACCTCCTCCACCCGGTCACGGTAAATGTTCACATCCATGCTTAATGGTACGTTGAGGGATGTCAGGAGTTTTACCAGAAAGTGGTCACTCTCCACAGCCCTTGGATAAGTACGGTTGTACTGAACCACCTTCTCCAGATTCTGTCGCAGGCCTTGGGTCGCCCGGAGGTATTTGGGGAAAGTAACACTAGCACCACTCGTACCCCAGATAGGTTCGTTGAATAGGGTGTACATTGGGCGGCCCTTAAAAGTCGATTCAAAGGAATTTGAAACACATACTATCCTCGTGATAGACTAGAATGAATCTATCATTTAATCTTTTTCAACTGTGGAGTTGAGCTATAATGTCTGACAAAGAACTCTTGGATTGGGAAACTGCACTGCGTCTGGAAATCGGTCGTGCTACTGGAAAGACGCCAGAATCAGTAATCCCCGAGAAGGCCACTGTCAAGCGCGTGAAGAAGGAAGGACGCCATGTAGTACTGGGTATCAGTAATGATGGTGGTTGGACAGTCACGGAGTTTCCCCATGACTCGAAAGCTATCATGGAGCTATCCGCTGAAATGGAAGCTCGAAAAGCTGCTAAGGCCAAGGGGCTTAAAGTCCACTCAGTTATTAGCAATGTCCGTCTTAAGTAAAAGTTTACATACGTTGCACTATGTTATAGGAGAATGCTCCCACCTGGGTACTACGGTACTTAGAACTATGGGCGCATGATCTCAGTAACCTCTGGGCGATTGTGGAATGAAACTAATCTGACCCACATATTACCCTAGTGAACATCAAGCAAACTGTATTAAAATAGTGCAGATGCTCATGATGTGTTAGTGCTCACCCAATACAGAAAAGGAATCGAGAGATGTCCGTCAAACGTCAAGGCGAAGGCCAAACCCCTCCTAACTCTGCAATGGCCGATGCCATGCGTCAGGCGGGAATGAATACTGGCGCTCAGCCTGACCCTGTCCAACCTCAGGTTCAAGCTGCACCCCAACCTCAAGCTCAATCGCAACAACCTTTCAATGCAGGCGTAAACATGAACCAGAACCAGCAAAACTCCCGCGTCGGCAGTCGTGGCCGTTCCGTCCTCGACATCAACGCCAACCACCGCCGTCCGGTGCCGCGTAACCTGACCGGCGAAGATGTTCAACTGATCTCCCAAGGTCTGAAAGATCGTGCTGCTCGCATCATGTCCGACCAGCAGAAGAAAGACTTCAACATCCTGGTACTGGACAACAACCAGAACCCGGTGACCTACAGCTCGATCCTGGTCTGCTACAAAGAAGAGTTCCAAGGCACCAACCACATCGCGGTCTACTCGCTGATGGTTGAATCCTCGGGCGCTCCTCTGGAACCGAACAGCGTGAACATCCCTGGCACCGGCCAAGTGGAAGTCGACATCGTTGGTTCCGACATTTACCTGAACAAGAGCTACTGGCAAGTTCTCGAGAAGTTCGTCATCGACAGCTTCGGCGTGAACGCTCTGGTACACGACGCCGGTTGCGTAGTGATCGCTGCTGAATGCGAAACCACTACCGAAGCGCACTTCAACCGCCTGCTGCACAACAGCACCCAAGCTTGCTACGCCATCATGGACAACAAGCTGGGCGGTACCGAAGAACCCTTCAGCCTCGGCGAAGTTGGTGCAAACGACCAGATGATCGCTCGCGTTGACTTCTCCCGTCAGCACGACGAAAACATCGTTGGCCTGCCTGTCCGTGCGGACATCGCGGTAACCATGTCGGCACAAACCCAGACCGATCCTCAGTTCGGCCTGCAACAGTCCCGTCCGCTGACTCGCCTCACCGGCTACGTGGATCTGATGTACCAGCCTGCTCAGCAAGCTGGCTTCCAGCAGAACCAACTGCAAATGGGCATGTTCCAGCAGCAGCCGATGGCTACTCAGATGTACCAGCCACGTTTCGTGATGACGTCGATCGATACCCTGACCGACGCCGTGTCCATGGAACTGCAACTGTTGGCTCTGGCTACTGGCCTGGGTCTGAACCGCAACATGCAGTGGGCCGGTACCTACTACGCTGCCAAAGGTAAAGGCACCGACGTTGATCTGAAAGACCTGGGCGCACTGGGTTACGAAGTGAACCTGACTGGCGATCCACAAGCCAAGCCAGATCGCCTCGACACTCGCGCAACCGAGTTCGACAACAACGCCATGCGTCAACTGATCAACATGCTGATCGCTCCTCGCTTGATCTACAGCCTCGACATCGAAGAAGCTGGCGAGCTGTCCTGGATTCACCAGACCTACATCGCTGCCGCCAACGGCGACGTCGATGCCAACCTGGCTATCCTGCAAGCGGCCAACAACCTGACCATGGGTCACTTCCAGACTCTGTTCAACCCGGCCAACCCAGTCTGCTACGACGATCAAGACCGCATCCACCTCGGCTACTACTACGATCGCGAAGGCAATCGTCGTGACCTGCGTGAGCTGGACTACGTTGCGATCCTCAACCTGGCTGGCAAGACCAATCCGAAACTGGTTGAAGCGTGGGAAGATACTCACCGCAACACCCAGGTTCCTCTGGAAATCCGTCTGGCTCAGCGCAAGGCGATCCTGCAACAACTGGTTGCCAGCGAGATCCACGTGAAAGGCTTCGCACGTCGCGTATCCTTCAACAACGATTTCCTGGAAGCCCTGTCGCAAGCCATCGAGAAGTCTGGTCTGGCTATCCGCCCTGCCAAAGGTCTGGATGACGGCGCCGCTACCATCCAACGTGGTGGCTACGCTCTGGATCACCTGGTTGCCGGTAGCAACATCGGTAACTTCTTCAACTACGGCTCTCAACAGCAGCAGAACTCGCGTCTCTTCGCCAGCCCGTTCACCGGGACCTGGGGTCGTCGCCAGTAACGCTGGTTGAAAAGAACGGAAAGGGGCCTTCGGGCCCCTTTTCTTTTTATGTCCGTTAATTCAGGAGAGTCCCATGGGTGTAGAAGCGGAAATCGTTAGTCATGATGAGTTGTTCCATAGCCTCACTTCAACTCCAGTCATCATCAACGACTTCGACGTTACCACCGAGGCAGACAGGGAACGACTGAACCAAATGATCATGACGCGTTATGAGGGTGACACCTTAGACGTCGTGCCGTCATGTGAATGTAAGAAGGTCAAGTTCGAGCACAACGTTGGAGTTGTGTGTGACAACTGCGGGTTTACCTGTATGTCTGTTACCGAACGGCCCTTGGAATCGTTACTGTGGATTACCACACCGAAAGGCGTGGATACGTTGATCAACCCTTGGGCATTCCATGTGCTTAAGCCGGTCTTCGTATATAAAGGTACGAACCTGTTGGACTGGATTACAAATCCAAGCTACATTCCCCCCAACAATGATTCAGCGAACATTATCCAGTACCTGAAAGGGCTGGGCATTGGTCGAGGGATCAACGCGTTCTACCGCAACTTTGATAGCCTGATGAATCTGTTCTTGCGGGAAGTACTTCCGAACAACAAGAACCAGCAGCAAATGGATGACACGCTGTTGTTTATCCAGATGTATCGGAAACAGATCTTTTCGAAGTACCTACCCTGTCCAAGCCGGGTAACGTTTATCACGGAGAACACAGCCACCGGCACTTATGCTGACACTGGCATGACTCCTGCGGTAAGCGCCATGCGTACCTTCAGCGCAATCGAGAACTCCCCTACACCCCTGCGGCAACGGGAAGTCGAACTGCGTACGATCAAGGCTCTCAACATGTTGGTAGCGTATTACGCTCCCTTCATTACTACGCAACTGGGCGGGAAGCCTGGTTGGTATCGGAAACACATCTTCGGCTCTCGAGTCAACTTCTCGTTCCGTGGCGTAATCTCGTCGCTCTCTGATCCTCACCACTACGAAGATCTGGAAGCGCCGTGGTCACTGTCGGTGATGACTTTCAAAGTCCACTTGACGGCAAAGCTGCTGAAACGTGGGTTTACTCCGAACGAAGCTAACAAGTTCCTGTACGAGAACACCCTGCGTTACCATCCACTGTTGGATGAATTGTTCCAGGAGTTGATTAACGAATCCCCTCGTAAGGGTATTCCGGTCATCTTCCAACGTAACCCAACGCTGACCCGTCTGTCGGCACAACGGTTGTACATTCGTCGCATCAAGAAAGATCCTCGTATCAACACCATCAGTCCGTCTGTGAACATTCTCTCGGGTATGAACGCTGACTTTGACGGTGACGCCCTCAACGGCATTGTGATCTTGGATCAGAAGACGCTGGAGAAGCTAGACCCGTTGGCTCCACGCAACGGTGTACTGGACCTACGTGCACCTCGTGCAATCTCTGGTCACGTGAGTCTTTCGTCTACGATCATTGCTACGATCGCGAACTTTATTCATCACGGCAGATAACCTCCGAGGGGTTTCGGCCCCTCACCCTTTTAAGGAAAAGGAAAATCATGAGCAATACTGAGAAAGTCCTGAAGCTGATTCAAGACGGTCACCACTCAACTCCAGCACTGTACCTGTCGCTGGTCAAACAAACCCCCGAAGAATTCACACAGATGTGCAAGGAACTCGCGGCGCATGAGGTGACCTTCGAGATCAAACAAAATGATGGCCAATACGATCTGTACCTGATCGACGGTCGTAATGATGCAATGATCATCGTGGCAACCAACTCCCAACCAGAATGGCTGGAAGAGCGCGGCTTCTCTTTGGTTTAAACTTACAGGCCTTGCTTAAGGTATGTGAAGAGGAGCTATCATGGCACGATACATTGAAGGAGGTGCGCTGGCGTTTAACGAGCTGGCGTACGCACCACGTTCTGAAGCAACTCTCCAGTATTTGGCTGAGTCTGCCTCAGTGTTTACTCAGAACCTGACTGACACTGGCCGAGCCTTTATGGAAACGGCAACAGCGAAGTGGGATCAGTACTTTGGTGAGAACGCAATGCGGGCTGCTCGTGCGGCTGTGCGGAGTGTCCAAACCATGTGGGATGCTGACGTAATCCGTAAGCTGAACAACATCGCGCAAATGCAACATGCACCAGTAGTGATGCAACGTTACCTGATGGCTGACCCGTTCATTCGTAACCTGTTCCTCCAGCAGAAGTTGGATGGCTACTCGGATACGTACGTGAACAAACACGGTACTGCCGTGGGTCATGCTCACTATGACTACCGTCGCCTCATGAATGGTGTGGTACAAGAGCGTAAAGACGGTGGTTGGGAAAGCTGGACGTTCTGGGAAGAACTAGAGCCTGGTGATGTTGAGTTGAAGTTCGACGAACAGTTCGAAATCATTGACTCCATCGGGAACATGGTTCGGAAGATCCGTGAAGGGAAGGACGACCCAACCAGTCGTTACAACTCCTCACTGTGATCGACAGTTAGGGAAAGGGGGCTTCGGCTCCCTTTCTTTTTTGTTTGGAACCACCGTCTGCTCTTTT
>RCUP01001389.1_pt1 | contig 14853 bp, 11 predicted proteins | sample 2166341 | NCBI WGS metagenome assembly RCUP01 (sample SAMN09932325, study PRJNA488358) | compost metagenome | isolation source: compost soil in succinonitrile-enriched | place: Germany: Experimental Botanical Garden | reverse complement strand
ATTCTGGTTCGGTCGGGGTGAACAATTTTTCGCTCCGACTGAACTAAAAATAATACCCAGCACCTATTCCGCCCCAAGCATGATTTTTCGCATTCCGAAACAATTTGGATTGAAAATGAACATAGGCCGCAAAAGAAAAATGACCTTGTAATACTTTAAAACCCACCTCCTGTTCAAAAACCAGGTGATTGATCTGTTTCCCCGAAATACGAGCTTCACTTGGTTTTGCAAAAACAGCTCCCTGCAACGTTCCGTCATAGAGAACTGCACGCGCTTCCGGATTGTAATAAATAAAATAATTCTTATTATCAGTGACATAGCCCACTTTCAAGATTCCTGATACACGGGTTTCATTGTTTAACGTTCCAAAGGTTGTGAAACTGCTTCCTTCCATCCTTAACCACTTGGTTTTAGCGAACCAAATTTTTGTAAATCCAAAGCTCAGATGGATACTTAAGACCGTATTCAATTGATGTTGCCAACCCAAGGGTTTGTTGTTATTCGTCCAGCGATGAATAGCCGTTTGAGTTTCTTTGCCAAAAGCAGGTTTTCCAATCCATCCGGTGTTCAAACTCCAGCTTAAAGTGTAATTCTTTGATTTGCTTCGCGAACTGAATTTAACGGTATAACCGTAAGTTGCAGCATAAGGTCTGTCGCCCGAAAGCAAGGTGTCTGAAGTAATGGATGAAGGAGTATATACTTTTTGTGCGATCCCAGTTTGTAAACTCCGCTGAATATCCGGAACCCGGAAAAAGAATTTGTTCAGCCACTTCAGATTGAGTTCCAAATGGTCGTATTGCAGGAAAATTCCCTGCGTATAATAACGATCTGTTCCGGTAAACAAATCATTTTCATAACGGATCGAATACGCTTCTTTATATCTGAGGCTGTCCTGACCAAGAGCAACAACATTCAGAAGCAACATGAAACCAATTAGAACTATTCGCATAACAAGAAATACGTCATTCGGAGAATCCTGGATTTTTTAAAGAAAATCAAGCGGTCAAATCAGTAATGAGGCAAAAAGAAACATTTCATTGATCTATAAAGCGGGACAAATAGGCGACAATTCCAAGACAAACCAACAAGTAGTCAGGAGTTTATCGAATTGCACTATCATAAGCAAACAATTGATTAACATTGACTTAATCAATTACATCACTAGCTAAAAACGTGTGTCCCAAAACAAAGCACTTCTCTTACTCCTAATAAGAAAACCGATTTTGAAGGAAGGATACTTTTAATTTTGGAAACAGATTAAACTTGTGATTATGAAAAAAATAATAGGTTCTTTGCTTGCCATATCTTTCTCACTTGGCGCTCTTGCTCAGACAACGACCAACATTATGACTGATGTGGTGTTTTTTGATGGTTACGCAGGTGTTGTGAGCGACCCGACGCCAACTGGTGTGATTCGTTTTCGCAATGATTTGGTGACGAAAAAACTAAGTACTCAGGATTTAGCGGCCATTGGAAATGAACTAACTGTAAAGATTCTAATTTCTGCATTGTGCGACAATTATGATCGGATTGCAAATGTGAGTCTGGCATTAGTTCCTAAAGGAGATACAATCTATAATCCGGCTACAGCTTCCCGCATTGAGATCGGACGTTTCATCACTCCTTTCATGAACAAAAATGTACAACCGACTTCTGTTCCCTACACATTTGAAGTAAACAATATCGCTAAGATTCTTAAATCCAGTGATATTGCAGCAAACTTCGATTTTTGGTTGGAATTAGAGGTTTTCGGAGTTCCATATGCTGCAAATACGCAAGTTGCAGGTTGTTCCGGAAGAAATGACGTGTTTAAAGGAAAAGTAGATTTTGTTTCCAACGGACCAAATGCAGGTTTTGACCCTGAAACCTATCTTCAGGCTCTTTCATTCAAAACAGATTTCAATAATTACCAGGCAAATGCTACGGATGCGGTTGGAACAACGGTTAAGACAATCAACTTCACAACTGCTCAAACGGTTTACGATGCAAAACTTTATTTGATTACGTCAAACCACGGAGCAAATAACGGAGGGGAAGAATATGTGAGAAGAATACATAACGTCAACTTTGATGGAAGTCTTGTTCTAAGCTATACTCCGGGAGGAAAATCATGCGAACCTTACCGTCAGTTCAACACACAAGGAAACGGGATTTACGGAGCTTCTCCACAATCTGCATCCTGGTGGACAAACTGGAACAACTGGTGCCCGGGTGATGTCATTCCGATCCGTGAAATCAGTCTTGGAACTTTAGCAGCAGGAAGTCATTCATTCAAGATTTCCGTGCCTGCAGCACAATTCGTAGGTCAAAACGGAAATTTCCCGCTTTCATTATACTTACAAGGAAGTAATACGGAAGTATTGGCTATCGAAGAATTAAACAAATCCGTAATCAACTTATTCCCGAATCCGGCTTCGAATGTTGTAACTGTTCAATCGGACAGAGAAATGCAATCTTTCGAGTTGTTGGATGCTTCAGGAAAAGTAGTTAAAAGTGAACTTACAAACCCGGTGAATCTTACCGGAATCGATACAGGAATTTACTTCATTCAGGTTCGTTTCACGGACGGAATGATGAGTAGACAGCGCTTCATAAAGCAGTAATTTATTTACGTTCATTAGTAGTTTGCGGGAAGTTGAGAGGCTTCCCGCTTTTTTTTGATGTATTGTTCTGGGTTAATCTTCAGATCCTGATAAAAAAATGGCTTTACCAATTATTGTAAAACTCTCGGTGTCACTGGGTAAATAGACACATATCTATGCATCTTTTCAAGAAAAACTGCGTTAGAAATTAGAACGCTCCCACTCTTCATACTGCCCTTAAGGGATATTCCACCCGAAATTCACTCAAACAGGGGAGAAATAACTAACTTGTGCTTTATAATTTTATTCTCAAAACCAAAATCATGGAATACAGAATTGAAAAGGATACGATGGGCGAAGTAAAAGTGCCTGCGGATGCTTATTGGGGCGCTCAAACCGAGCGCAGTATTGAAAATTTCAAAATTGCACAGGACATTAACAAAATGCCGAAGGAAATTATCCGGGCTTTTGCATATTTAAAGAAAGCTGCTGCTTTGACCAATCTCGATGCGGGAATCTTACCTCAGGAGAAATCAGATTTGATCGGACGTGCCGCAGATGAAATTCTGGCAGGAAAGCTGGACGATCAGTTTCCATTGGTGGTATGGCAAACCGGAAGCGGTACGCAAAGTAACATGAATGTCAATGAAGTGATTGCTTACAGAGCGCATGTTTTAAATGGTGGTGCTTTGACGGATAAAGACAAAGTGCTACACCCGAATGACGATGTGAATAAATCGCAATCTTCCAATGACACTTTCCCCACCGCAATGCACATTGCGGCTTACAAAATTCTGATAGAAACAACGATTCCGGGAATTGAGAAACTGCGCGATACTTTGGCTCAAAAAAGTAAAGATTACATGCATGTGGTGAAAATCGGACGAACGCACTTCATGGATGCTACTCCACTCACTTTGGGTCAGGAAATCAGCGGTTATGTGAGTCAGTTGAATCACGGTTTGAGAGCGATCAAAAACACGCTTGCACATTTGAGCGAACTGGCTTTAGGCGGAACGGCGGTCGGAACGGGAATCAATACTCCTGAAGGATATTCCGAAAACGTAGCGAAACATATTGCCAATCTGACTGGTTTACCTTTTATCACTGCAGAAAACAAGTTTGAAGCACTGGCTGCTCATGATGCCATTGTGGAAGCGCACGGTGCTTTGAAAACCGTTGCCGTAAGCTTGATGAAAATTGCCAATGATGTGCGCATGTTGTCATCTGGTCCACGAAGCGGAATCGGTGAGATTTTCATTCCTGATAACGAGCCGGGATCTTCCATTATGCCAGGAAAGGTTAATCCGACACAATGTGAAGCTTTGACGATGATCGCCGCACAAGTGATGGGTAATGATGTTGCAATTAATATCGGTGGTTCAAACGGTCATTTCGAATTAAACGTTTTCAAACCCGTCATGATCTACAACTTCCTGCATTCCGCACGCTTGATAGGTGAAGGATGTGTTTCTTTCAACGACAAATGCGCTGTTGGAATCGAGCCACTGACTGCGAATATCAAAAAGCATCTGGACAACAGTTTAATGCTTGTGACGGCTTTAAACACGAAGATCGGTTACTATAAAGCTGCTGAAATTGCTCAGAAAGCACATAAAGAAGGAACAACTCTTAAGGAAATGGCTGTTCAGTTGGGCTATCTGACCGCAGATGAGTTTGATGCATGGGTGATTCCGGAGAAAATGGTTTAGAAAATTGAAAATGTAAAAGGGAAAATTGAAAAGTGGATTTTCCCTTTCATTGTCTGTCCCGATACATCCCACTGTGTCGGTTCGAGTTCCACGACATTTCAGTCGTGGAGTATCGAGAACGACGAGTGGGATACTCGACATGACATGAATTCAGAATCTAGTGTGACGGCGGCCCTCCAAATGGTGGACCTCCAAACCCTCCTCTATCCTCCGGTTTCGTTTCCTTCGTTTCCGGAGCTTTTGTCCCGAAGTTGCGGATATTATACGTCACTGTGAGCATATAGTATCTGTTCAATACGTTCGATTTCACATCTTCGATATAGGATTCCGTTACGTTTCGGGTAATGCTGTTGTTGTTGTTCAGAATGTCGAATACAGAAACGCGCAATTCCAATTGTTTTTGTTTTAGGAATTTGTAACCGATTCCTCCATTCCACAACATAATAGTTTGGTTAAATCCGGAGCCCAAACCTGCATAAGCATTCAAGGAATAATTCGAGTTAATCACCAAACGCTCTTTAATAATCCAGTTGAATCTCGCACTCATGCTATGTACGAAGTATTCGTTCCGGGAAACATTTTGTTTCGTGTTCACCACATTGTTGTAGTTGAGTGTATATCCGACTGTGAAATCCATGTTTTCACTCATGTTGCTCGAAATTGTCAAACCTCCGTTTGCATTAGAGGTTCTGGACTCATTTACCACATTGTTGATCAAACCGGGAAGAACCGTGTAAGCTGCCCCAGCGTAAAAGTTCAGATTCAATTTCAATTTTGTCAACGGAAGTCCGTAGGAAACGGTTGTTCGTGCATTCCAGCTTCCGTTCAGATTCACCGGTTTTCGATATTGAGCTCCGCGCTGCAAGGTAATGTTTCCATCGATTACTGTGTCTGAAGTTGCAATTATGGAACTTGTGGAAATGTAATTGTTGTTCATTTCTCCACCGAAGAACACGTTGAAGTTCGTCGCTTTTTGAACATTCGTCGAATTGAACCGACCGAAAACCCGGTGATTGTACTGCTGCTTCAAATCAGGATTTCCGGAAGACAAGGACAGCGGATTGGAGTTATCAATCACATTTTGCAATTGGTCAATTGTCGGGTTTCGTGTTCCGGCCCGGTAACTCAACATGAAATTCTTGGTTTTAGAGAATTCATATCTGAAACGCATATTCGGCAAGATCGAATTGAAAGCCAATCTCACATCGCGGTCAATCGGGAATTCCTGTGCATTCAACAACAAGGAATTTTGGTAGCTCACCCCCAACTGAAAACTGGTTTTGTTTTTTTGGAAACGTGCATTCACTCCACCTTCCTGAACAATTGTTTGATTGTCGAAGACGTTGGAAAGTGTTGTATCCATCATGGAATAAGCTCCGGTGAGCGAATCAAATGCATAAGTACGCTTGTCCGCATCACTCACGTTGTATGATGGTGAATACACCAATTCTCCCGACCAGTTTTTACTCAAAGGTTCCGTATACGAAAACCGTCCGCTGATTCCATAACCATTCGTGCGATTATCTGTTTGCTGATTGATTGCCGCCAAAGAATCTGCTCCCAATTCATCGTAATAATGTGAATACGATTCCTGACCGCTGTTTCCTGTTCGATTGGTATAAGTTCCCGTTAAATTCGCTGAGAACGTTCGTCTTGGTTTCACAAAGCGGTGACGCCACAGAATGCTGTTGCTTGCATTGAGTCCTTTACTATTACTGAAAGTATTGTTGTCGATTGTATTGATCAGTGACTGAAGGCCATCAACCGTTGTTCCGTTTGTTCCCTGCGTGCGATCATTTCCCTGATAGCTCAATTTTGGCGTAATCACTAAAGAGTTCATCGAATCCAATGCAATATCGAACTTGAAATTCAAACGGTGATTGGCATTTTTCATGATTGCCGCAAAATCTTCGTCGTAATGCTGACCTGCCGTTGCAGAAAGTACGTAATTCCGACTTGTAACCTGCGAATTATTCGTTTTCCCTCCGTTGAAAAAGTAACTTCCCGTCACTTTGGTGTTCTTATTCTTTCCCCATTTATCGGAATAGTTTAAACCGATTGCATGCGTAGTGCTGACTCCGTTTTGTTGTGAAACGAGGTAATTTTCGTTGTCGCCTCCTCCAAAACCTCCTCTTCCACCAGGTCCGCCTCTGTTTTGACTTGCTGAAGAACCTGTTACACCCAAAATATCGTCCGTGGAGAAATTCTGTTGGTTCACATTGTTCGACATTCCGACCAGGGAAATCCGTCTTGTTCCTTTGAAAAAATTGATATTGGCTCCGGCCATGTACAAATCGTTCGGAGTTCCGTACCCGGCATAAATCTTCCCGAATTGCCCCTGATTTTTCCCTGCTTTGGTTACAATATTCAATGCTTTTGCTTCATTTCCATCTGAAATTCCGGTAAACTTTGCCTGATCACTCGCTTGATCGTAAACCTGAATTTTCGACACAATCTCTGCCGGCAAGTTTTTCAATGCCGCACTGGCATCATCTCCAAAGAACTCTTGCCCGTCGATCATGACTTTGGTAATCTGCTCACCCTGCGCCTTCACCACTCCATTTTCCAGCGTGATTCCCGGCATTTTAGTGATGAGGTCCTGCACCGTTGCATCCGGATTGGTTTTATAAGCTTCTGCATTGTATTGCGTCGTATCTCCTTTTTGCTCTACCCGAATCGCTTTGGCTTCCACCGTCACCTCATCGATGAGTTTCGTATCTGTTTTCATTACAAAATCCATCACCGTTTTCCCGGCCGGAAGTTCTATTCTTTTCACCTGATCCGAATACTCCAAAGAAGTTACTTTCAGAATGTAGGTTCCTGGAGTCAGATCTGTCATCTTGTAACTTCCTTCTTCGTCCGTCATTGCAACTTTCACTACGCTTGAATCCGGTACAGAAAGTAGGGCAACCCGCACATCCATCAGCATTTCGGCAGTTTGTTTGTCAGAAACTTTTCCGGTGAGTTCGGTTTGAGAAAAGCCTGTAAATGAAAGACAAAAGATGCTAATCAGAAGAACAAGAATGGAGTGTTTTCGCATAAAATGGGTTTGTGTCTACACTTGGATTGTTTCCGGAGCAAAAGGTTTATTCAAACTCCGAAAAAATCTTTGGTGAATAGCAAAAATCGTGCCTTGAGGCAAGTTTTAGTTTATTCAATATCATCTTTGGAGGACGTGTTTTTGAGAAGAGTTGATTAATTACGAGTTACGACGAGTTATCTTCCGAGCATCTTTTCGCGGATTATTTTCGGATCGTATTCAAAATATTCCATTCCCATGCGGTGAGAGAGTTCTTTTGCGAGGTCTTCACTTCGTGACTTTTGCGAGAATTTTGTCAGTTCTTTTTTACCGCGGAAATTGCCTGTCAATAAAAATATTCCAAACAAATAATCGGTAGACGTTGTTGATTGTGTAGACCGTGTATAAGCTGTTGTTGTCTGCTTCACCGGGATCACGGTGATGACGCTGTATTTCTTATAACTGATTGTTTTCCCAATTTTCAGAAATCCGAAATAGGCCGTATATTCCCGAATGGTTTCAGATTCCATATTCACGATCACATGATTGTTTGTAAAGACTATAAAAAACCCAATTAGAAGTAACCCAATACCAATAAACACATTTCCCAACATTGCTATGAGTGAAACTCCCAAAAAGATGTATCCCATTAAAACAACATTCGGAGGAAATACTTTTCCGTTTTTGAAGTGAGGATTTACAGGTAAATCGAGAATATCCATTTGAGGGTAATTTTTGGGGGTGATAATATGGGTTTTCAGGAGTAAATGTACAAAATCCGTTCAAAAAATGTCAATAAATCCTCTTGCGGAGTTCCGGAGCTCCTGGAAGCAACCGAATCCAGAAAAGTAAAAATTATCGAAGAGCAGCTATTTACAGTTCTTATTCCTTTCAAAACACGCTATCTAAAGTCCAAATCGCGAAAATCCACAAAATCCCAACGCTTATACTCCAATATCAAGCGAATATGAATTTGCCCTTAACTTTCAGCTGCAATCCTTTGCCCACGTAGGAGAATGGCTATCTTTGCCAACTCATAACAAATTTACATCTAATGAAAAAACAACTTTTGTGCTTGATCATCGGAGGATCTCTTTTGACTGCTTCTTGTTCCAGAACTCCTGAAAGCAAAGTGACGGAATATACTTCCAATGTGAAAGGTTTCCTGAACGGAAAAAACAATGAAGAGGGCGAGCCTGTATACAATGTGATTAATTTGACATCTGTGACGGACGATTGGGATGGAAAAGAAGATTTCAGTCCGAAAAGTGGTGATGACAAACTGGTGAAAGTAGAATTCTCGGTGCAATCAACTGATATGGATGCTGATATCGGAATGTTGGAAACAAACATCGCGCTTTTCGATGCATCCACTAAAAAGACCTATGCTGCAAGCGTTTCACTTGCTACAGGCCCAACTTTCAAAGGACTTGCATCCACTTTCGAATCAGGTTATGCAGTATTCAGTGTTCCTGTAGATACGAAACTGGACAACCTGTATTTGGGTGCCAGTACTAAAAATGCGCTGGATATAGATTTAAGCAAAGAAAAAACAGAGGCATTGCTACCATTGAAGAAATTGGACGCTCCGAAAGAGGAAGCATTTGATTTGGAGGCTAGCATTGAAGTTGAAGACGTCATCTTTGAACTGACGAAAACTTACACCTTCAAGAGCATCACGTACAATGTGAATGACGAGAAAGTGAAAAAATTCCATGCTTCACTTCCAGGAATGGAGTCTGTTAGCTTCGTGAAAATCGAATTGGATATTGAAAACTCTTCAGCTTCTGAAAAAGCGTGGGTGAGCATGCCATGGATTGTAACAGAATATGGTAAAGGAATTCCTGAGTCAGATCCGACTTTCGGAGAGAGACCATCTCAGATTGAACCTGGAAAAACAAGTCTTGTTTTGTACTACAGAGTATTCGCCGGAGAGAAAGTAATCGGATTCATCGGAGAAGATAATAAAGGTGACGATTACGAGGTAGAACTTTAAGAAGTTCGAAGGACCGTTTAATCCTTAAAATTGATACCAAAAGAGATCGTTCGTGAAAACAGCGATCTCTTTTTTTGTTTCTAGTTACCAGACCCTTCAAGTGAAATCATCACCTAGCTTTATTTCATAACCCTGAGATTTTACGAATTAATTGGCTTGGGGATCATTCGTTCCGCCCACTGAATTCCTGATGGTAATTCCTGATTCGAGAATTCAATATGAATTACACGCCTTTTTCGGTTGTCAGTGGTTCTGGAAGAACTATGCAACAGCAACGGTTTCATAATCATAACACCTCCTTTTGCTACAGGACAAACAGCTTCTTTTTCAATTTCCCAATTAATTGTTTCTGGGCGATAAATCTGTTTTCTATGAGAACCGGGAACAACTTTCAATGCACCGTTGTTTTCATCCGTATTGTCCAAATGGATACGAACCGTGAAAATATTTTCGAGAATTTCCAACGGTGGTTGAACAGCAAATTGATCTTGTTTTTTTGTCCAGGGGCCAAAACCGGAACGTTCTGTTTTTTTATCAACTGAAATTGTCAAATCTTGATGGTAAGAAACATACCAATTGGAATCTTCAGGTTTGTCGAAATAAATACTTTTCACTACAAAGTAATCCGATCCGAAAAGTTGATGAATGAACTTCTTCAAGTTCTCGTTAAAAATGAGCGGAATTGTTTCCGGAATTTCTTTCAGAAACTGCCGAATAGCAAAAAGTCCTGCCGATTTTCGAAAGGTTTCTTTATTACTGTCCGCTTGTTCGATTTTCTCTAAAATTTGATTTATCTCTGCATCTGAATAGATTTTGTCGATTGTACAAAAACCATTCATTGAAATTTCCGAGTTCTTTTTCATTTTCCCTTGTTTCAACTAATCAAAATCATTTCTCCTCCCTCTCAAGTACAATCTTCAAAGAACCAAGCAGCTTCTTTTCGAAATCATCAATGATTCGTGTACTCCAAAACGTTCCGTAAAATGGTAGATTGGAGTGAATGCAATAATTCGTGCTTAACTTCAGAAGTGTTTGACCATTATCCAGGTTTTTTAATTCATATTGGATTTGTTTGAACTCCATATTTTTGGTTTTCAGAATATGATTCAACGTCGGATTGGAGCCAAACCGCGATTTATTGATATCGATTGCAAAAACTAATTTTTGGTAATCAATCTGCTCAACAATGGATTCATTCAATCGAACCCCTTTTTCAAAATACCCCAATCGTGTATTGCTTTCAGAGTCATAAGTTGATCTGACAGGTTGCGGAATGCCCAAATAGTTGATAAACCCTGGAGAATTCGCTTCGCTGAGATCAGGAACTTCAAACAAGTGATTCCAGACAAGCGTATCCGGGAGATCAATTACAATCGCATTGCTGACAGATAAATCCGTTTTGACCTTCGGAAATTCTTTCTCTATCTGACCAAGAAGAATCGGGAGCAATAGAATCGATAAGGAGCTTTTATGGATTTCATCTTCTTTGTTTTCATTTGTCAAATAGTATAACACGAGACTCACAAGGATGGAAAAAATAATATACGGAATACCAATTATCGCGAAGCATATCAGATCTTCCAGATGGGTAATCACCGCGATGATCAGAAATATAATTACGGAAAACAAGGGATAAAGAATTGCTACTGAAGCACTTTTCCGAAAGCGGTTTCCTTCAAAATAAAAGGGAATAAACCCGAGTGCCATCGGCGCAACAATCAAATAGGAAAAGGAGTTGATTTCAATAATATTCCATTCTCCCAGAACACGAATAATAAGCGCATAAATTGCAGAGAGAATAATTCCGAGGTATTGTTTGATCATTTGTTTAGGTTTTAGTCAAATATAGTGATTCTGGCTACACACTCGAAGTGACAGCATTTTTACGATGTCCTGTCGAGTGTTCCGACTGAAACAGAGTGGAATGTCGGAATGTATCGAGACACGGACAGTGAAGGTCAAAATTGCTTCTTAGCCAAATTCACCAAGTCGTCAAAGCGGCCTTCAATCAAAGCCCTCTTCTTAGCTTTACTCCATCTTTTAATTTGTTTTTCTTTGTCAATAGCAGCATAAAAGTCGGAGAATTCGGCATGAAAAACGAGTTCCACAGGACGTCTTAAAAAAGTATAACTATCCGGATTTCTACCAAACTGATGTTCATTCAAACGCCTTGTCAAATTATTTGTTATTCCAGTGTAATAGGAACCATCAGAACACTCAAGAATATAAACGTATAGTAGCTTCATTCTATTCAAGTTAAGGAAAAAGTTCGTTTAAAACAAGCCCTGTCCCTTCTCGATACTGCTCCATTACATTTCGCAACTCGAATTGACAGGCAATACTCAATTACACATGAGAGAAGTACAGCTAAAGCGGGGCACAACAACTTCTATACCGCTGATTGTAAGGTATATCGATACGAACAGACATGAAACAAAAAAGGAACCGACATCAGCCAGTTCCTTTTTTACTATCATCAATTTGTCTTTTTACAAATTCTCAAAGAAGTCGTTTCCTTTATCGTCAGTAATAATAAACGCAGGGAAATCTTTGATCGTGATCTTACGAACGGCTTCCATTCCCATATCTTCAAAATCGACCAATTCTACTGAAAGAATGTTTTCTTTTGCCAAAATCGCAGCCGGGCCACCGATTGATCCCAAATAGAATCCACCGTGTTTGTGACACGCATTCGTCACGTCTTTCGAACGGTTTCCTTTCGCAAGCATAATCATACTTCCGCCCATACTTTGGAACAAATCCACGTAGGAATCCATACGTCCGGCGGTTGTTGGTCCGAAACTTCCTGAAGGCATTCCTTCCGGAGTTTTTGCAGGTCCGGCATAATAAACCGGATGATTCTTGAAATATTCCGGCATGGGCTGACCTGCATCCAACAATTCCTTGATTCTCGCATGAGCTGCGTCACGAGCCACAATCAGTGTTCCGTTTAACTTCAAACGTGTTTTGATCGGATATTTCGACAATTCAGCCAACACTTCTGCCATCGGTCTGTCCAGATCAATGTTTACAGGCGGTTCCAAATGTGGCGGAACTTCTGGTAACAAACGGCGTGGATTTTTCTCCAATTGCTCTATAAATAAACCTTCTTTCGTGATTTTTGCTTTGATATTACGGTCTGCAGAACAGGAAACCCCTAATCCAACCGGGCAAGATGCTGCGTGACGCGGAAGACGGATCACACGAACGTCATGCGTGAAATATTTTCCTCCGAATTGTGCTCCGATAGTACTTTCCTGACAAATTTTCTGAACGCGTTTTTCCCATTCCAAATCGCGGAAGGCCTGACCTCCCATATTTCCTTCTGTCGGAAGATGGTCGTAATAACCGGCAGATGCTTTTTTCACTGCAGCCAGGTTTGCTTCAGCTGAAGTACCTCCAACTACAAATGCCAGGTGATACGGTGGACAAGCTGAAGTTCCAAGATCCTTGATCTTTTCTTTGATGAACTCTTCCAAAGAAGCATCATTCAACAAGGATTTTGTTTTTTGATACAAAAATGTTTTGTTCGCCGAACCTCCGCCTTTTGCTAAGAATAAAAATTCGTACTTAGATCCCTGAGACGCATACAGATCGATCTGTGCAGGAAGATTCGAACCGGAATTCTTTTCTTCGAACATATCCAAAGCTACGATCTGAGAATAACGCAGGTTCTTTTCCTGATACGTATTGTAAATCCCTTTGGAAAGGTACTCGGCATCATTTGCTCCGGTATATACATTTTCTCCTTTTTTACCAACCACAATCGCCGTTCCGGTATCCTGGCAGGAAGGTAATTGCCCTTCTGCAGCAATCGTTGCATTCTGCAATAAATTGTATGCTACAAAACGATCGTTGTCCGTTGCTTCCGGATCATCCAGAATGGCACGTAATTTCTCCAAATGAGAAGTTCGCAAATAGAAAGATACATCACCCAATGCTTCCTGAGCCAAAAGTTCCAATCCTTTCGGATCAATGTTTAACACTTCTCTACTCCCGATTTTTTCTACACTTACATAGTCGGAGGAAATTTTGCGGTATTCTGTCGTATCGTTCAGAATCGGATACGGTTCCTGGTAAAAAAAGTCAGCCATAAAATTGTCGTTTCGAGTGCAAAATTAATGAAAAAGCGTTTTTCTCAACTCAAAGGGGTAATTCAGAATGATGATAAATAGAGGTAAGAAGCAAGACTTAAAGAGTCAGGACAATAACTAATTTAGTTTATAGTCCTGGCTCTTGTCTCTAAAAGTCTTGACTCAATCCTGATTTCAGATACAATTTCTCCCGCAAAACAACGTTTTTAATTACATTCGTAACACATGAATTTATACTCCAACAAACAAACATGGAAAATCGTCCTGCTGGTGATTGCACTCATAACAGTTGCCATATCACTTTGGGTATCTAATTCTACGGTTCAAAAAGTATCCGATCGCGAGCGTTTACGCGCCAAACAATGGGCTGAGGCAATCAAGAAAAAAGCGGAACTGGTTGAATTCACCGATCGCGCTTTCCAACAACTTCGCGGACACGAACGCCGGAAAATCAAATTGTACCTCGAAGCAACAAAGGAAATTTCCAAACCTGTTACAGGAAACGTTTTCCCGGATTACCATTTCCCGATCACTATTATTAGTGAAAACAAAGACATTCCGGTTATTTTGGTAGATGGCGACAACCAAATTTCAGGCTACACCAATCTCGATTTCGACACCAGTGATTTGCGGAAATTATATCCCGAACTGACGAAAAGGGAATTGGTCAAAAAGTATGAAGACAGCCTCTTAATTTTGACAACTGTTTGGGAGAAAAAACACCAACCTTTCCGAATCGAAGTGGTAAAAGGTTTAACCATGACTTCTTTTTACACCGATACAAAACGCACCATTCAACTAGAGAAAGAACGGGATTCACTCATTTCTGCATTCAATAACGAATTGATCAATGACTCTAAGTTGATTCCCGTTGTCCTCATGGATAAAGAAAAAGATTCTCTAATCTCCAGTAATCTTCCCAAAGAAAAAACCAATCCGGAGAATTTGAAAAAGACCTTGAATTCATTGGCAAAAGTAAACGAACCCATTATCATTTCTTTCGGGCCGAATCAACAAAACTGGTTGTACTATGACAATTCGGATGAGTTGAAACAATTACAGTTCTTTCCCTACATTCAGTTTTTAATTATCGGTGTATTTATTTTCATTGGTTATCTCCTCTTCAGTACCTTCCGTAAGGCAGAACAAAACCAGGTTTGGGCAGGAATGGCGAAAGAAACCGCGCATCAAATGGGAACTCCCCTTTCGTCTTTGATGGCCTGGATCCAATTGCTGGAAACACAAAATGTAGATCCGAGTGTTATTTCGGAAATGCAAAAAGACGTGGAACGTTTGGATACTGTTTCTCAACGTTTCTCAAAAATCGGTTCTGAAACCCATCTGACTCAAGCCGATATTCGTCTCACAGTTCAGGGAGTAATGGATTACCTGCGTCCGCGGATTTCTCAAAAGGTAGAAATGACAACGCATTACGAGACCGATCCTATTT
>RCUP01001388.1_pt1 | contig 14868 bp, 13 predicted proteins | sample 2166341 | NCBI WGS metagenome assembly RCUP01 (sample SAMN09932325, study PRJNA488358) | compost metagenome | isolation source: compost soil in succinonitrile-enriched | place: Germany: Experimental Botanical Garden | reverse complement strand
CGGCGTCCGACAGGGCGCGGGTGATGAAGCGGGCGTAGAGCAGGTGCAGGACCGCATGCTCTACGCCGCCGATATACTGATCGACCGGCAGCCAGCGGGCGGCGGCGGCCTTGTTGATCGGCTCGTCGGCCTTGGGATCGGCAAAGCGGGCGAAGTACCAGCTGGAATCGACGAAGGTGTCGAGGGTGTCGGTCTCGCGACGGGCTTCGCCGCCGCAGGTCGGGCAGTTGACGTGCTTCCAGGTCGGGTGACGGTCCAGCGGATTGCCGGGCACGTCGAAGGTCACGTCCTTGGGCAGCTCGACCGGCAGCTGGTCGGCGGGGACCGCCACGGGACCGCAGGCCTCGCAGTGGATGATGGGGATGGGGCAGCCCCAGTAGCGCTGGCGGCTGACGCCCCAGTCGCGCAGGCGGTAGATGGTCTTGGCTTCGCCGGCCGCAGCGCCCTCGATGCGGGCGATGGCCTCGGCCTTGGCGGCTTCGATGTCCAGACCGTTCAGGAAGTCGGAATGGAAGATGGAGCCGGGGCCGGTATAGGCCTCAGTTCCCACGGCGAAGTCGTCGCCGGCGCCCTCGGGGCGGACGACGGGGATGACCGGCAGGCCGTATTTGCGGGCGAAGTCCAGGTCGCGCTGGTCGTGGGCCGGGCAGGCGAAGATGGCGCCCGTGCCGTATTCCGACAGGATGAAGTTGGCGATCCAGACCGGAATCTCGGCGCCGGTGAAGGGATGGACGACCTTCAGCCCCGTGTCCCAGCCGATCTTCTCGGCCTGTTCGATCTCGGCCTGAGAGGCGCCGCCCTTGCGGCATTCGGCGACGAAGGCGGCGATCTCGGGGTCAGCCTCGGCCAGCTGCTTCGAGATGGGGTGATCGGGGGCCAGGCCGACGAAGCTGGCGCCGAACAGGGTGTCGGGGCGGGTGGTGTAGACCTCGACGGCGTCGTGACCGGCCGGGGCCGCGTCGGGCGCGAAGGCCCACTTCATCTGCAGACCCTTGGACCGGCCGATCCAGTTTTCCTGCATCAGGCGGACCTTGTCGGGCCAGCGGCCTTCCAGTTCCGACAGGCCGTCGATCAGATCGTCCGCATACTGAGTAATGCGCAGGAACCACTGGTTCAGCTTGCGCTTCTCCACCAGGGCGCCCGAGCGCCAGCCGCGTCCGTCGATGACCTGTTCGTTGGCCAGGACCGTATTGTCGACCGGGTCCCAGTTGACCACGCCGTCCTTGCGATAGACCAGACCGCGTTTGTACAGCTCCAGGAACCAGGCCTGCTGCTTGCCGTAATAGGCCGGGTCGCAGGTGGCGAACTCGCGGCTCCAGTTCAGCGACAGGCCCAGCAGCTTCAGCTGGTCGCGCATGGTGGCGATGTTGGACCAGGTCCAGTCGCCGGGGTGGACGCCGCGCTCCATGGCCGCGTTCTCGGCCGGCATGCCGAAGGCGTCCCAGCCCATGGGGTGCAGGACGTCGAAGCCCTGCGCCCGCTTGTGACGCGCCACCACGTCGCCCATCACATAGTTGCGGGCGTGGCCCATGTGGATGTTGCCCGACGGATAGGGGAACATCTCGAGGACGTAATAGGTCGGACGGCCGGTGTCGGCGTTGGACACCGAAAAGGCGTCAGCAGCCGCCCAGCGGGCCTGCTGGCGGGGTTCGGCGGTCTTGGGCTCGTAACGAGTGGCCACGGCGTATCCTGAGGTATCGCCTCAGGCGCGAAGCTTGAGGCGGCCCTGAGGTCTGCGTTGGGGTGGCGGGTGAGAGGCGGCTCTTAGCGAGCCGCGTTGGCGAGGTTGAGCTGACGCGCGCGCGTCAGGATGGCGTTTTCCAGATCGGTTTCCGTCTGGGCCGCGACTGGGGCGGCGGCCCAGGCGCCGGCGGCGTCCTTGACTTCCTTGGTCACCGACACGTTCAGGGCGTCGGCGCGCAGACGGCGATCCAGGATGAAGACGGTGGCCTTGAAGCGCTCGTTCGGCGCCTGCGGATTGACGTACCAGTCATAGTTGACCACGCCGCCCCAGGGGTCGGCGCTGGCCAGGGGCATGAAGGCCAGGGTGTCCAGGGTGGCGCGCCACAGATAGGCGTTCACGCCGATGCCCAGTTGAGCGTCGGCCTTGGGGGCCTTTTCCTTGCTGCCGACGAAAGGCAGGCTGGAGCAACCGCCCAGCAGCAGTCCCGACGCGATCAGGGCGACCGCAGCGCCGCGAACAAATGCCATTCCGAGGTCTCCGTAAAGGTTCGAGGTCGAGCCGCAGAGCGGATCCAGGGACGCGTGCGCCCGTCGATCCGCGCACGCCTGCGCCGCAGCCACGCTCTATAACACGGGCGAAAGGGGCGATGACAAGGCGAACCGATGTTCAAGCGGCGCTAAGTCGACTTATTGGCGTGGTGTCAGCGCCACAGGACTCGCAAGAGTCGTGCGGAACGACCTGTGGATGACTACGTTTCGTTGACCGGGTGGACCGGCGGTGTCTAATCGCTGTGTTCTTGAGCTTCGGCTCGGGTTCAGGAAACAAGGGTCGGCGCGAGAACGTCGCCCCAAGGGTTGGAAGATGCGTTTCGTTGCGATCATCGCTGCGACTGTGGGCGCCCTGGTTATCGCCGGGACGGCTCATGACGCCTCGGCTCAGACTCAGACACGCCGCGCCCCGGCCGTCTCCCTGACCGAAGCCGCCCAGGCTTCCCATGCGGCGCCCGCGCCGCAACGTCGCGGCCTTCGCTGGAACGACAGCGGCCGTTGGGGCCTGAACTTCAATCTGAACCAGCCCGTCGGCCGCGAGACCGACTGGGGCGACGTCGAGGCCGGCGCCTACTACCGCCTCAGCCCGCGTCTGCGCGTCGGCGCCGCCGCCAACCTGGCCTCGCCCGAGATCGACCCGGCCCGCGCCCCCGAAAGCGCCGCCGACCGCCGCGCCGCGCCGCGCGTGCGTCTGGAAACCATCTTCAAGTTCTGATCGCGTCGGCCCTCAGGGTCTGAAGGCGGTCTGCACGGCGTCCACGCCCGCGATCCCGCACGCGCCGGATCCGATCAGAGCCGCGACATTGGCCGCGCTGATCCCGCCCAAGGCGTAGGCGGGGCAAGGGGCCAGCGCCGCCAGCGCCTTGAAGCCCTCGAGCCCCAGCGCCGTCTTGGCCGCCGAAGCGCCGCCCGCCGGAAACACCGGCGACAGGACCAGGGCGTCCAGATCGCGCGCGTTCTTGACCGCTTCGGGCGAATGGGCGGCGCCGGTCAGCAGCCAGTCGGGCCGCCGTCCCGACAGGGCGTAGGCCGCCGACAGAGCCCGTTCCGGCAGATGCACCCCGTCGGCCTCGACCCGCTCGGCTAGATCCGCGTCCAGTCCGACCAGCAGACGCACCCCGGCCGCCTTGGTCGCCGCCCGCAGCCGCAGGCCCGTCTCCAGGGCGTCAGCCGCGCCGAAAGACCGGAAGACCACGCCCGCGCCGGCCGGCAGATGGGCCGCCGTCTCCCACGGCCGAGGCGTGCGCGACGGGTCGGTGAAGAACAGAAGCGGGGGCAGGGGAGGTTTCGCCGGGCTGACAGCCGCCGCCGCACGGGCTAGAGCCGTCGCCGTCCGCCACAGGGCGTCTGCGTCTTCGGTGAGGGTCATGACCGCCTCTAATCCTGCTTCCGCCGCTTCGTCCATCGCCGATCGCTTCGCCGTGGTGCGCGAGCGCATTGCGAAGATCTGCGTCGCGGCGGGCCGCGATCCGTCATCCGTGATCCTGACCGCCGTGTCCAAGACCCAAGCGGATGAAGCGTTGGAGGCGGCGCTCGCTGCCGGCCAGCGCGTCTTCGGCGAGAACCGGGTGCAGGAGGCGCAAACGCACTGGGCCGAGCGCCGCGCCGCCTTCCCCGATCTGGAACTGCGCCTGATCGGCCCCTTGCAGACCAACAAGGCGGTGGAAGCGGTCGAACTGTTCGACGTCATCGAGACCCTGGATCGCGAAAAGCTGGCGGCGGCTCTGGCCGCGGCGATGGCGAAGACCGGCCGCCGTCCCCACGTCCTGGTCCAGGTCAACACTGGCGCCGAGCCGCAGAAGGCGGGGGTCTTGCCGCAAGACGCCGACGCCCTGATCGCCTTGGCCCGCGACGACCACGGTCTCAGCGTCGAGGGCCTGATGTGCATCCCCCCCGCCGACGAAGCGCCCGAACCCCACTTCAGGCTGTTGGCCGAGATCGCTGCCCGAAACGGCCTGTCGGTCCTGTCGATGGGCATGAGCGGGGACTATGAAACCGCCATTTCCAACGGCGCGACCCATGTCCGGGTCGGTTCGGCCCTGTTTGGGGAACGAATTGCGCCTCTAAAGCCCTCTTAAAGCGATGAAATAGCGGAGCGCCCTTGGCGAAGCCTTCAAGCCTCGCCATTCTCTACCCATGCCGACGCCCAAGACCATTCTGATCATCGACGACGACGACGACCTGCGCGAGGCCTTGGCCGAGCAACTGGCCCTGCACGAGGAGTTTCGTCCCGTCCAGGCCTCGACCGCGACCGACGGGGTGCGTCAGGCGCGCGAGGTTCGCGCCGACCTGATCCTGCTGGACGTCGATTTGCCCGACATGGACGGTCGCGAGGCCTGCCGCCTGATCCGCAAGGCGGGCGTCTCGACCCCGGTCATCATGCTGACGGCCCAGTCGTCGGATTCCGACGCCATCCTCGGCCTCGACTCGGGGGCCAACGACTATGTCACCAAGCCCTTCCGCTTTGCCGTCCTGCTGGCCCGCATCCGTGCCCACCTGCGCAGCCATGAACAGTCCGAGGACGCCGTCTTCCAGATCGGCCCCTACGAGTTCCGCCCGGCGTCGAAGATGATGCTGGACGATAAGGGCAAGAAGGTCCGGCTGACGGAAAAAGAGACCAATATCCTCAAATACCTCTATCGCGCCGGGGCCAAGCCCGTGTCGCGCGAGGAGCTGCTGACCGAGGTCTGGGGCTATAACGCCGGGGTCACCACCCATACCCTGGAAACCCACATCTATCGTCTGCGCCAGAAGATCGAGCCGGAGCCGGGCCAGGCGCGTCTGCTGCTGACCGACGCGGGCGGCTACCGCCTGCAGCCCTGACTGGCCGATGAGCGAGCGTCGTCCGACCCCGCCCCTGGTGGCGCTTCGGGCGTTCGACGCCGCCGCCCGCCTGGGCAGTTTCCGTGAGGCCGCCGAGGAGCTGGGCGTCACCCCCGGCGCCGTCAGCCGCCACATCAAGGCGCTGGAGATGCGGCTGGGCCTGCGCCTGTTCGAGCGCTTCAACCGCTCCGTGGTCCTGACCGCCGACGGCCGCCGCCTGGCCCAGGGCGTGGCCGACGCCTTCGAGCGACTGGAAAGCGCCCTGGAGGCCGTGCGGCCGGGGCGTTCTCGCCAACTGCGGATCTCGGCCCTGCCGTCGCTGGCAGGCAAGTGGCTGTCGCCGCGTCTGCACCGTTTCAGCGAGGACAACCCCGACCTGGACCTGATCGTCTTCGCCGAGGACCGCATCGCCGACCTGTCCAATGGCGAGGCCGATGTGGCGCTTCGCTATGGCGAGGGGCCCTATCCCGGTCAGACGGCGCGTCGGTTGATGAGCGAACGCCTGATCCCGGTCTGCGCCCCGTCCCTGGCGGCGGCGCGCAAGGTCAATACGCCCGCCGACCTGCTGGACGTGGTCCTGATCCATGAGACCTGGCACGACATGCCCTATGCGGACCGCATGGGCTGGAAGGCCTGGTTCGAAAGCGCCGGGGTCGCCGACCCCCGTGTCCAGCATCTGCGCGGACCGGTCTTCAGCCATAGCCATCTGGTGCTGGAGGCCGCCCTGTCGGGACGTGGGGTGGCTTTGAGTTCGGCGCCCCTGGCCGCCGACGACCTGAGGGAGGGACGGCTGATCCAGCCGGTCGATCACGCCCTGACCAACAACCTGGCCTATTGGGCCGTGGTCCTGCCGGAACGCGCCGACGAGCCCAAGCTGCGGCGCTTCCTCAACTGGATCGAGGCCGAGGCCCACGCCGATCCCGTCGGGTGATTGAAACTCACTCGACCTAGCCTAACCGTGGTTTGTCCACAGGGGCGCAAAGGGGCATGTTCAGCGGGCTCGGATCTCCCCGCCGACAAGGAACCTCATCATGAAACTCGTGCATCCCCGCGCCAACGCCTTCTCGTTCGAAGCCGTCGTCGTCTTCACCGGCAGCGTCACCCTGATCCTGCTGGGCGTTCTGGCCGGCGCCAAGCTGCTCGGCGCCGCCTAAGATCAGCTCCGGCTGATTTCAGCTCAACGCGGGCGCCATTCGCTGAGAAGGGCGCCCGTGGCTCCATCCTCGAAGGCCAGCCGGTCCAGCCGTAGCGCGGCGACGCAGACCGGCCGGCTTTCCGCGTCCCTCTGGACGCATTTCACGGCCTTGCCGTCGGCGAAGCTCGTCAGCCGCCCTTCCAGCCGCAGCGCATAGCCGCCCGGCGCCGGCGTGGGCGCGATCCCTTTCTCCCCCCGAATGACATGGGCGTAGGCCTGGCCCTGGCGCCGCCCCAGACGCGAGCCGTCGGCCTCGATGACGGCCGCCAGCCCCGCCGTCCGTTCCGGCGGGACCACGACAGGCGGAGGCGGCGCCTCAACGGCGGCCTTGGCGGATTTTGACGCCTCGGCTTCGACCTTGGCCGCTTCGGGCGGGGTTGCGGGCGCAACGACAGGCGCTGCGGTCGCTGTTGCGGGGCAGGCGTCCAGCCCGCTCCAGGGCCGTGCGATCCAGAAGCCTTCAACGGCGTCCCATTGATCCAGACCCGCTTCCAGCGCTGGTCCGGCGCCGCCGGCCAGGACCCTGGCCTTCAGGTCCTCGGGTGTGACCGTCAGGGTCAGGCCGCCGTCAGGGTTGCGGACCAGGCGCGGAAGGCCGGCGACCGTCGCCTCGTCTGTGTTGGCCGTTCCGCCGCATCCGAAGGGCAGGCGCACCGACACGGTTCGGCCGTTGAGGGCCGCCTCGCTGGTCCGTCCGTCGGCCAGGGCCGATCCGGCCTCGGTCAGGGCGGCCAGGACGGCGAAGCGGTTCAGGTTGCTGTCCAGCACGACCGTCGGCGAAGGCGCGGGGGCGGGCGTCGGCTCCGTCGTCGGCTCGGGCGGGCGCTGACACCAGACCAGAAGCGGCAAGGCGGCGAGGACAGCGACGGGCGAGACGAGACGGGTCGTTGTGATCGGCATGGAACCAGCCTAACACGAGAAACGCTGAAGGGCGCCCCCAGCCGAACAACCGGCATCCACAGCGGGGGCGAGGGCCGGGGAGGGTCCGCGCGCGCGTGACGCTGGATCAGATAATCGCACTCATCGTTCTGGTCGCCGTGGTCGGGGTGATGATCCACGGCCGGATGCGATCCGACGTGGTGGCGCTCAGCGGGGCGGCGGCCCTGCTGCTGTTCGGGGTGGTGCGCCCGGTCGAGGTCCAGAGCGCCTTCGCCAGTCCCGCCGTCATCGCCCTGGCCGGTCTGTTCGTCATCGCCTACGCCATCGAGTTGTCGGGCCTTCTGGGTCTGATGATCCGCAAGGCCACGGCCCTGTGCCGGCGGTTCGGCGCGGTCGGCATCTGGGCGGTGATCGGCCTGTGCGGTTCGGTCGGCGGCTTTCTGAACAATACGCCGGTGGTGGTTCTGGCCGCGCCGGTGGTGCGCGACATGGCCAAGTCGCTGAAGCTGTCGCCCAAGCGTTTCCTGATGCCGCTCAGCCATGTGACGGTCCTGGGCGGTCTTCTGACCCTGATCGGCACCTCGACCAATCTTCTGGTCAACGACATGGCGCGCAACGCCGGTCAGCCGGTCTTCAGCCTGTTCGAGATCACCCCGGTCGGCCTGGTCATCGCCCTGGTCGGCGGCCTGTGGCTCTACTTCTTCGGCGCACGCCAGCTGGGCCGCACCGCCAGCCTGGACGAGGAAGCCGAGGCCGAGCGTGAGCGGATCGAGGCCGAGGCGCGGGCCCAGGCCCAGGCCGAGGCGACGCGCAGGCCGCGTCTCGGCCGTTGGCGGCTGCCCTTCTCCCTGCCGGCTCTGATCCCCCTGGGCGAAAGCCGCAGTCAGCGCGACGGCACCGGCGACGCCCACCTGGGCGATGTCGAGATGTACGCCTCGGCCGATCGGCCGCTGCAGTGGCGCCGCGCCCTGATCGCCCTGACGGTCTTCGTCCTGGTGGTGGCGGCGGCGGGGCTGGGCCTGGCGCCCATCGCGGCGGCGGCCTTCGCCGGGGCGGTGGCCCTGATCCTGCTGGGGGTGCTGACGCCGGACGAGGCCTATTCGGGACTGAAGCCCGACATCCTGCTGCTGATCGCCGGCATGGTGGTGGTCGGCACCGCCATCGAGGTGACCGGGCTGGCGGCCCAGGGCGCGGGCCTGCTGATCGAGGTGATCCGCCCGTTCGGGCCGCTGGGCGCCCTGATCGTGCTCTACGGGGTGACCCTGTTCGCGACCGAGCTTCTGTCCAACGCCACGGTGGCGGTGCTGGTGACGCCGATCGCGGTGGCCCTGGCCGAGAGTCTGGGGGTCGATCCCCGCCCCTTCCTGGTCGCGGTGATGATGGCCGCCTCGGCCGCCTTCGCCACCCCCTTCGGCTATCAGACCAATGTGCTGGTCTATCAGATGGGCGGCTACAGCTATCTGGACTTCGTGCGGGTGGGCCTGCCGCTGAACCTGATCACCTGGGCGGCGGCCATGGTCGCCATCCCGATCTTCTTCCCCTTCTGATCGACGGGATCAGACGTCCAGGTCCATGACGACCGGGGCGTGGTCGCTGGGCCGTTCCCATTCGCGCACGGTGTCCAGGATGCGGGCGCTGCCCTTGACCACGGCGGGCGTCAGGCCCGGCGAGGTCCACAGGTGGTCCAGACGCAGGCCCCGGTTCGAGACCCGGAAGTCCTTGGCGCGATAACTCCACCAGCTGGCCAGTTTGACGGGGTCCGGGATCTGGTCGCGCACCACGTCGGCGAACCCCCCGGCGTCTTGCAGACGACGCAAGGTCTCGATCTCGCCCGGCGTGTGGCTGACCACCTTCAGCATGAACTTGTGATTGAAGACGTCGTTGTCGCCCGGCGCGATGTTGAAGTCGCCCGCCAGGACCAGGGGCCGCTGCTGGTCGCGGGTCTTCATCTCGGCGGTCAGCCGCTCATAGAAGTCCATCTTGTGATCGAACTTCGGGTTCAGCTTGCGGTCGGGAATGTCGCCGCCGGCCGGGATGTAGAAGTTCTGCACCTCGACCCCGTTGATCAGGCCCGAGACGCAGCGGCCGTGGCCCTCGCGGCAGACGTCGAGGGCCGCGCCTTCGCCGTCGAGAATGGGCAGCTTGCTGGCGATGGCCACGCCGTGCCAGCCCTTTTGGCCGCGGATCTTCAGATAGGGCAGGCCCATGGCCTCGAAGGCTTCGCGCGGGAACTGGTCCTCGGTGCATTTGATCTCTTGCAGGCACAGGACGTCGGGCGCGTATTCGGCGACGAAGCGGGCGATCTGGTCGACGCGCAGGCGGACCGAGTTGATGTTCCAGGTGACGATACGAAGGGTCATGCCTCGGCCTTAGCAAACCGGCCCGGACGCGACATGAAAAAAGCGCCCGGAACGGGTCCGGGCGCTGTTCAGTTCGTCTCTCTCGCCGCCGGGAGGGGATGATTCCATGGCGGACAGAACGGCCGCCGCCGTTCTGTGGTCAGAATGTCACACGAGCGAAAAAAGTCAAATCAACAAAATGAGTCAGGGTTGTGCCGTTACTGCGACAGATCGCTCTGGTTGCGATCCCTAGTTGCGGCTGGGGCGACGCGTCGGGTCGCGCAGCTGGAACAGGCTGGCGGCCAGGCCGGAGGCCGGCTGCAGCGAGGTCAGCTGGATGCGGGTGCGCGAACCTTGCGCGTCGGTGATGCTCCATTCCTGCAGGCGCAGCGGCGAGCCGGCGAAGGCCAGGATGACCGAACCCTCGGCCGGCTTGGAGGCGTCGCGAGCGGTGATGGCGAAGGCGCCGGAGGCCATGCGGGTGACGCGGTCGATGCGCACGCCCTGATCCAGACGGACCTCGCGGGCCAGGAAGGTCGACAGCGGCGTGGCCCGCAGCGGCACCTGGCGGAAGACGTTCAGGCGCGGGTCGTAGCGCTTGACGTTGTTGCCGTCGGCCACGACCAGCAGACCCGCCGGGTCGCTGTATTCGAAGCGCATCTTGCCGGGGCGTTGCAGCCAGAACTTGCCGGTGCGGCGCTGGCCGCCTGGTCCGGTCTCGACGAAGTCGCCCTGGGCCGCCGTCAGGGCGGTCAGATAGGTCTGGGCCTGACGCAGGGTCGCCTGATCCTCGGCGGACAGGTTGGACTGGGCCGAGACGGGCGCGGCGGCGATGATCGCCAAGGCGGCGGCGCTGAAGCCGAAGGCGCGGCGTGAAAGGGTCATGTCTTTTCTTCTCCCGTTCTGAACGGTTTTCGACCCGACGAGGGTGTGAGCTTCATCCGGCAGGCTGATGACGTCAGCCTGACCATATTCCGGCGCTTCGATGAAGCGGCGTTCATTGTTTTTGGGGTCCTATCGCTCGCCGCGCGGCGGCTCGCTGCTTGAGGACATGGGCGTTCCAACGGGTCTGGGCGGCAGGCGGTTCCGAACGGCGTCCCGGCGCTGAAGCAGCGAGGCTCCGCGAGCCGAGCGATAGCGCCCGGTGGCGAAGCCGCCGCCTCGGCGCAGCCGAAACTACATAGGAGGCGGACCTGCCAGGATGTCGCGCTTGCCGGCGTGGTTGGCGGGGCTGACGACCCCTTCCTGCTCCATGCGCTCGATCAGGGTGGCGGCGCGATTGTAGCCGATCTGCAGCCGGCGCTGGATGTAGGAGGTCGAGGCCTTGCGGTCGCGCGTGACCACGGCCACGGCGCGGTCATAGAGGTCGTCGCCCGACATGCCGTCGCCGTCGCCGCCCATGGCCCCGTCGCCGTCGCCGTCCGGTTCGTCAGTGATCAGGTCGAGGTAGTCGGGCTCGGCCTGCAGGCGCAGGTGCTTGCACACCTCCTCGACTTCCTGGTCGGTCACGAAGGGGCCGTGCAGGCGGGTGATGCGGCCGCCGCCGGCCATGTAGAGCATGTCGCCCTGACCCAGCAGCTGCTCGCCGCCCTGTTCGCCCAGGATGGTGCGGCTGTCGATCTTGGACGTGACCTGGAAACTGATCCGGGTCGGGAAGTTGGCCTTGATGGTGCCGGTGATGACGTCCACCGACGGGCGTTGCGTGGCCATGATCAGGTGGATGCCCGCGGCGCGGGCCATCTGGGCCAGACGCTGGACCGCGCCTTCCACGTCCTTGCCGGCGACCAGCATCAGGTCGGCCATCTCGTCCATGACCACGACCAGATAGGGCATGGGCTCGGGGCGGATCTTCTCGCTCTCGTAAACCGGGCGGCCCTGCTCGTCGAAGCCGGTCTGGACGGTGCGTTCGAAATGCTCGCCCTTTTCCTGGGCCTCGCGGGCGCGCTCGTTGTAGCTGGCGACGTTGCGGACGCCGAGCTTGGACATCCGGCGATAGCGGTCCTCCATCTCGCGCACGGTCCACTTCAGGGCCACGACCGCCTTCTTGGGATCGGTCACGACCGGCGCCAGCAGGTGCGGGATGCCGTCATAGACCGACAGCTCCAGCATCTTGGGGTCGATCATGATGAAGCGGCATTCGGCGGGCGTGTGACGATACAGGATCGACAGGATCATGGCGTTGACCCCCACCGACTTGCCCGAGCCGGTGGTGCCCGCGATCAGCAGGTGAGGCATGCGCGCCAAGTCGGCCACGTAAGGCTCGCCGCCGATGGTTTCGCCGAGCGCCAGCGGCAGCAGATGGCTCTTCTTGTCGTATTCGCCGCTCGCCAGCAGGTCGCGCAGATAGACGGTCTCGCGCTTGGCGTTGGGCAGTTCGATGCCGATGGCGTTGCGGCCCTGAACCACGGCGATCCGGCAGGCGCGGGCCGACATGGAGCGGGCGATGTCGTCGGCCAGGGCCACGACGCGGCCGTGCTTCACGCCGGGGGCGGGGACCAGTTCATAGAGGGTGACGACGGGGCCGGGGCGGATCTGATCGATCACGCCGCGCACGCCGAACTCCTGCAGCACGCCTTCCAGCATCTTGGCGTTCTGCTTCAGCGACTCCTCGTCTACGGCGCCGCCGCGCTGGCCGGGCTTGGCCAGGATGCCGAGAGAGGGCAGGTCAAAGCCCTCGCCGGGCTCGAAGTCGAAGGTCGCCTGATCGGCGTCGCTGCGCGGCTTGGGGGCCTTGACCGCCGCCACGCGCGGCTCGACCGTTTTCGGCGCGCGGGCCGAGGGCGGGGCGACCGGGGCGGGGGCGGCGTCTTCCCACGGCGGCGCGTAGGCGGCGGGCGCATCGTCGGAGTGGGCGTCGGCGTAGGGATCGGAGGCGTAGTTGTCGTCGGCCTCGAGATCGGCGGCGGGCGCGGCGACCGGCGGCGTCTCGGGCTGTTCGTGGACGCGGCGCGGTCGGCGCGAGGCGGTCGCGGCGGCGGGCGCGGCCTCGGCTACGGCGCGGGCGGGCTTGGCCGGGCGCTCGGCCTGCTGGGCGCGGCGGGCGGCGTTCTTCTCGGCGGCCCAGCCGGCGGTGTCGGTGAAGTCGCGCAGGCGCAGGCCCACGGCGTAGCCCAGGGCCCACAGGCCCAGGATCAGGAACAGGCCGCCGGCGATCCAGCGTCCGCCGGGAATATGCAGGGCGGCGAGACCCTGGGCCGACAGGCCCGTGACGCCGTCGCCCCACAGGCCGCCCAGCCCGGCGGCCAGCGGCCATTTGGCGGGCGCGGCCAGGGCCGACAGGGCGGCGGACAGCAGCAGGACGCCGACGATCGCGCAGAAGACCTTGAAGGCGGTGGGCTGCAGCCGGTGTTGCAGGGCGTCGCCGATGGCGGTGGCCAGGCCAAAGGCGATCAGCAGCAGGACGGCGGGCCAGGCGGCCAGGCCCAGGGACTGCATCATCAGGTCGGCGAAGACGGCGCCGGTTCCGCCCAGCCAGTTGGTCGCGCCCTGCGTCGAGGCGGCGTTGAGGCTGGGGTCGGCCGGGTTCCACGAGATCATGGCCACCAGCAGCAGGCTGGCCAGCAGGGCTTGCAGGACGCCGCGGAACCGAACGGCGAAGGGCGCCGCCCAGACGATGCGGGCGGTGGACCAGGCGCGTTGGCCGAGCGCGAGGGCGACGGACATGAAGGCGAACCTCAGAAGACTAGGCCCCCCTTGTCGCGCGACAGGGTTAAGGGGCTGTTTACCAGGCGGCGATCGGGCCGCCGCGACCTCTCGCCTCTGGACGCGGGCGGCCATCGGCGCGACACAGGCGGCATGGCTCAGACGGACTACGACATCATCATCGCGGGCGCGGGACTGGCGGGGGCGACGTTCGCGCTGGCGGCGGCGCAGGGCGGACTGAAGCCGGTGCTGGTCGATCCCCAGCCCTTCGACGCCCAACTGGCGCCGACCTTCGACGGGCGCTCGACGGCCATCGCCTATTCCACCTTCCGCATGCTGGACGCTCTGGGTTTGGGCGAGAGCTTGCGGCCCCACGCATGCCGCATGGACCGCATTCTGGTGACGGACGGCAAGCGGCCGGGCGCCGCCAGCCGCCCGCCGTCGCCCGCCTATATCCGCTTCGACGCCGATGAGATCGGCGACCGCAACGGCGGCGAGCCCCTGGGCTATATGCTGGAGAACCGCCGCATCCGCACGGCCTTGGCCGAGGCCGTGACCGCCGCCGGGATCGAGGTCCGCGCCCCCGCCGCCGTGGCCGGGGTTGAGGTCGGGCCCGGCCTGGCGACCGTGACGTTGAAGGATGGCGCGACCCTCAAGGCGCCGCTGGTCGTGGGCGCCGAGGGGCGCGGCTCGACCGTGCGTCAGGCCGCCAAGATCGACACCCTGGGCTGGGGCTATGGCCAGAGCGGCGTGGTGGCGACGGTAAAACTGGGCCGCGACCACGGCAATGTCGCCCACGAGTATTTCCTGCCGGACGGCCCCTTCGCCATCCTGCCCCTGACCGAGCAGCGCGCCAGCCTGGTCTGGACCGAGAGCACGCGCCGGGCCGAGGCGCTGAAGGCGGCCTCGGACGAGGCCTTCCACGCCCACCTGATGCGCCGCTTCGGCGAGTTCCTGGACGGGGTCGAGGTCGTCGGGCCGCGCTTCGTCTATCCCCTGTCGCTGCAACTGGCCGAGAAGCTGACCGCGCCGCGCATCGCCATCCTCGGCGACGCCGCCCACGGGGTGCACCCGGTGGCGGGGCAGGGGCTGAACATGGGCTTGAAGGACGCCGCCGCCCTGGCCGAGGTCCTGACCGACGCGGTGCGGATCGGCGAGGACATCGGCTCGGAACTGGTGCTGGAGCGCTACGCCCGCTGGCGTCGCTTCGACAACGCGGCCCTGGCGGCGGGCTTCGACGGCTTCGTGCGGCTGTTCTCCAACGACCTGCCGCCGGTGCGGCTGGCCCGCGACCTGGGCATGGCGGCGGTCAATCGCATCGCCCCCCTGCGCCGCGCCTTCATGCACGAAGCGGGCGGGGCGACGGGCGACCTGCCGCGCCTGCTGCGCGGCGAGAGTTTGTAAGAGGGCCTACCGCGCTTCGCGCTACTTGAGGCCATTTTGTGAGGCCTATCGCCCGTCAGGCTACTTGAGGCCCTGCTGGGGCTTTCCTCCCCACTTGTGGGGAGGGGGACCGCGTAGCGGTGGAGGGGGCGGCGCAGGCTTCTAGCGTCGAGACGCCCCCTCCGTCACGGCGCTGACGCGCCGCGCCACCTCCCCATGAAAATGGGGAGGAAGGGCGCGCTCTGGATCAGTCGTGGGTGTGCAGCAGGACGTCGGCGTCGTTGCGGCGGTCAGCCTCCTCGACCGCGCAGCGCAGGGCGGAGGCGCGGGTCTGGAACAGGCCGAAGAAGAGGCCGTCCGAGGAGGCCAGGCGCC
>RCUP01001380.1_pt1 | contig 14923 bp, 10 predicted proteins | sample 2166341 | NCBI WGS metagenome assembly RCUP01 (sample SAMN09932325, study PRJNA488358) | compost metagenome | isolation source: compost soil in succinonitrile-enriched | place: Germany: Experimental Botanical Garden | reverse complement strand
TATCGACAGGCATTTGATAACAGCAGCCGGGGCTATGACGGCATGGTGGGTTTCAGGATTAAGTTCTGACGGTTGTCACCCCCCCGCAATGGGTGGTTGCTGCAGAGAGCTGTCGGGGTCACCATGGATCAGTTAAATCCACTCGGGGAACTCCCTCGAGCAGCAAAGCGGGAACTAGTGTTGGGTGTTCGAATAATTTTGGTAGATGACCACACACTAGTGCGTGCAGGTTTGCGCGTATTGCTCGAGTTGTGGGGATATTCGGTGATTGCCGAGGGTTGCGACGGTGAAGATGTCGACGCACTACTGGAGACTCACCGTCCTGATGTATTGATTCTGGATATCACGATGGAGAGGGTGTCCGGGCTGGAAGCACTCAAGCGACTGCGTGTTCACTGGCCAAGTTTGCCAGTGATCTTATTGTCGATGCACGATATGCCCGACCTTATAGTAAACGCCATGAAGGCCGGCGCGTCGGCTTACCTGATCAAAGATGCGATCGATACCGAATTGCGCGAAGCAATCGAGGCTGTCTCGAACAACCAACGTTACCTAAGTCCTAAAGTATCGAGTCGAATTGTCGAGTCTATGAGGGTGCGGGATAGCGTATTGGAAAAAGCTTCTCTGACGACCCGCCAACGTGAGGTTCTCGCTTTGTTGGCCAGCGGTATGACTAACAAGGAGATTGCCTACACGCTTAACCTCAGCGCCAAGACTGTCGAAATACATCGAGCGCAACTGATGGTGCGACTGAAAATTCGTACACTTGCCGGACTTGTGGTGTATGCAATCCGTGAAGGAATTGTAGATGTGAATGAGTAATGAATTTGGTAAGGCAATGGGGCGAAAGCCCTTGATGGCGAATCAACTCAACCTATCGAGGCGGAGGAGGCGTGTCCTCCACATTGGGGAGATGTACTTCGGGAGCGGCGAAACATGGTTAGAGACCCGACTTGGTTCCTGCATTTCGATCGTGCTGTGGTTTCCGCAAGCGGGCAAAGGTGGCATATGCCACTTCTTGTTACCGTTTAAGCGAATGCCCGTCAAAAATACGGGGAGCTTGAACGGACGCTACGGTAATGAAGCTTGGAATTGGCTCAATCAACAGGTCAGCAAAAATGGTTTGAGCCTGGGGGAGGCCAAGATCAAGTTATTTGGTGGTGCTTGTAGCATCTCCTGTTCGACGAAAACGCACCCCTACAGTGTGGGTGAACAGAATGTTCAATTCGTTGAGACGCTGATGGAGCGAGCAGGTGTGCAGGTCTTGAGCCGATGCTTGGGAGGCACGGGCAGCCGCTTCATCCGGTTTGATTTGGCCACAGGAGATGTATGGGTGCGTCGCCTCACAAGAACGCTAGACGAGTGATCTCCCTATGACGGAGTTCAAATCCAGTTAGGAGTCAAAATGTGAACGTAAAATGGGGAAAACTGTTGCCAGTAATGGGATGGGTGATCGTTGTTGAAGATGATCCAACGCTTCGCATTTTGATGGTCGAGATCTTGACCGAGATTGGTCTCCACACAGTGGACTTTGAAACCGCCGATGACGCGTTGATTTACCTACTAAGCATGCCAGATGGTTGTGCGCTGGTGATCGCGGATCATGGTTTGCCTGGCCAGCTACAAGGGACAGAATTCATTGAAATGATAAAGGTGAAATGGCCTGCTGCCGCTACGATTCTCACTTCCGGCCACTCTCTGGATCCTTCAGTCGTCCCCTCCTCAACGACGTACTTGGGAAAGCCTTGGACTTTAGATGATTTGGTGATGGCTGTAGCAAGCCTCCTACAACCGGGTTACCCCCTTGTAAAACGTCGTTAAGCCTTATGACTATTATAATTTGCCTAACGCTCCTTTTACATTCAGGTGTGATGACCACTCCGGGCGACTCTAATGTGGCTGACTGGGCGTTTGATGCTTGATTTCAAGACCAACGCCAGCTTCCTAAAGGACAACAGCAAGGCCACCCGAGGCGTATGCCGCCAGTTCGTTGTGCTGCCTCAGCAATTGGATTATTCGGAGAAAATCTGGTCTCCATCGACAGTAGCAAGTTCAAGGCTGCCAACAATCGCGACTGCAATTTCACCAGCGCCAAACTGAAGCGGCGAATGGAGGAAATTGAATCGAGCATCAAACAACCAGACTCACGGACGATTAAGCGGTTGCTCATGCCCTAACCGCTTTCAGAAGTCCTGCAATACCGTAGATTCTCCGTCGCCAATAGCGATAAGAAATGCTGCCCAGAACGGCACCTCTGCCTCATTCATTTCTGCATAGAAGGAGATGGTTTTTATCGAGGTTCTTGATAAAGCCCTTATTGCTATGGCTGGCTAAAACGCCTACCAGAGGGCTCGTATACCCAGCGCTCCCTCGACAGTCTTCTGCGTGTGACCATCGACGTTGGTGCTGTAACCGGCAGCCGCAAAAACACTAATGTTGGCCGACAGTCTGACCTGCACCCCGCCGCCTATGTCCATGATGCTGCTGTCGTGTTGTGTCTTGATGGAATCCAGGTCATTGAACGTAACGGAGTCGCTGCCACCAAAGGAGCGCCGCACGTTGGTTCGCAGATAGGGTTCAACGGGTAAATCGGCAACCCGATAATTACCCTTTAAGCGAACGCCAAGCCTGCCGCTCCAGTATTCCTGGGAATCAAAACCAACCTGTGAGACGGCATCGTGCTGGTCATCGAGGGAAACCGACTGCGCAACGATTTGCGCTTGCGGCTCGATGCTCCAGGCATTCGAGAGCCTGATCGGGTAACCGCCCTCAAGGGACAGGCTGAAAGCGCTGCCATCCAGATCGAGGGTGATACCGCGCTCGGATCGGGTATGACCGTCCAGGCGCGTGCACATCGACACAGCATCCAGATAAGCACCATCCTCCTCGACCACGGTCAAATAGGCACCCAGGCTGTCGCCATCAAACTTGAGGCTGCCTGAGTGATTGTTCTTGAAACCGAGGGCGAACCCCCGCACGTCGCCCTGCATTTGGGCATGGGCTACAAAAATGCCGGTATGGTAGGTGTAAGGATTGTTGCCTTGCAGAGTGAACAGGTCGTTGCCCACCTGAAAGCCACCGATGGTGCCGTCGAACCTAGGGTCCACTGTGCCGCTGAAGCTTTTTCGAGTGTCACGACCAAAGGTGCGCGCCCAGCCGGTAGGTGCCTTTCCGGCCTCGACCAGCAGGCCTTGCTCGCCCTGACGTTCGTGGAAGGTGCCGAGGGTCGTCTGTGTCAGCAAGGCAGCTGTCGCCGGCACCAAGGCATACATCGGCACCTCGATTCGGTACAGCGGCACCGATGAACCTGCTGCAACGCGCGGCAGGGCGGGTGTGCCCGCCGCCGCCACAGGCGCGGACGCCGCCGATGCAGCATCAACCATTGGAACCACCACGGAGGAACGCAAGAACCAACTGTTTTCGGAACCCGCGGTCACCCCACCCTTGAATAGGTAGTACTCATAGGCACCGGCGGAGACGCTGTTGCCCAGGGTGAACGCTTGATTGCTGCTGGTTGCGCCTTGGTTCGCCTGCACCACTTCGATGCCGTTTTGGGCGGTCAAGGCGCCGAGCCCGCCAACATTGCTGACTCGGATCTGAGTACTCCCGGAAAGGCTGCCTTGGGAAACCACCAATTGATCAGAAGCGGCCCCGTCGCTGGCAATCACACTTTGCACGTTCAAGCGCGCAGTCGTACCGACGTAGTCACCGATGACGGTTAGCCTGTCGCCGACCGAGTTGCCTCCAGCGGTGAGGTCGATCAATCCTGCGTTGTTCAGCGCGACTTTTTGCCCAGCAACGGAAGGGGCGATGACGCCTTGGCCGGCCGTAATGCTGCTAGTGGCATCAACGGACAAGGCGCCCGTCGTGGTGCCGCTATCGCCCAGAATCAATGGGTCGTTGAGGTCCAGGCGCGAGCCGTTGAGCAGCGCAATCGATTCCCACCCCGTATAGCGAGCACCCGTAGCCGTAGTGACGGCATTGAAAGTCAGTTGGTCCTCACCCAAGCCGCCATCAAACACTGTAGTGGCAACCAGGATGCTTTCACTTGTGTTGGCGATGATCGCCGTGTCATTGCCGCCCCCCATCAGGACTTGGCCGTTGAGCGAGCCACCTTGCCAGTCCAAGTGGTCGTTGCCGGTGTCGAACTGGACGGCAGTGCCAGCGCCGCTGATGACCCCACTGTTGGTCACGCTGTTGTCGAACGAACCGCTGAACCACAGCCCTTGGGCCGTGTTGCCGGTGATTTGTCCGCTGTTGTTGAGGGTGGCTGCACCATTGAACAGGTTCATGCCGGTCAATTTGCCGGTGATGGTTCCCGCGTTCTCGAAAGTCCCGCCGCCGTTGGCGAGCACGCCGTTAGCTTGCTGGCTTTCGATATGGCCCGTTTCGGTGTTGGACAGAGTTCCGGCAGCACCCAGCGAGACGCCCTGAGCATTAGCACCCCGGGCAATAATGCTGCCGTTGTTATCGATACGCCCCAAGGGGCCATTGGCCCAACCAATACCAGCAGTGCCGGCGCCAGATACGTCGATAGAACCATTATTGAGCAGGGTATTGTTTGCTCCTCTGGCAAATACACCTTCGGCCGTCGAACCCCGGGTGCTGATCGCCCCCTCATTGATAATCGTGTTGCCGCTGCTGAACACGGCGATGCCCGACGAATTGTTTCCTGTGGTTACGATGGTGCCGCGATTGATAAGGGTGTTGTTCAACACGTCCGAAGTCGTGACGCTGAAGCTGTTTATCCCCGAGGCATCCCCACCTACAGTCGTAATCGTCGCGCCGCTGTCATTGATGAACGTACCGCCGTTGCCGCTGGTGAATAGGCCTTCCGAATGATCTCCGGTCGTCGTGATGGTACCGCGATTGACCACAGTATTTGCGGCTCCTCGTGAAGAGATTCCATCGAAGTCATCGCCAACAATATTGATCGCGCCGAGGTTGGTCGCCTGACTCTGGTTGAAGATCAGAATTCCATGGTCATTGATGATATTCAGGGTGCCTGTAACGGTTACCGTCACTAGGACATTGGTAGAGCCCGTCTGCGCTGTAACCGGGAAAGTGCCGAGCGTCGAACAAGTCGAGGTCTGGCTAGAGCTCGGATTCTGGATATCGCAATCGGCGAGCGCAGAAGGTGCCCTAAGCAGCCAAAGTGTTGCGGCGAGTAAGGCAGCCAAGGATGTACATCTAAAGGAAAACCTTAAGGATAAGCCTGGCGCCATATTGAGTCGATTCATCACAGACCTCCGCCAATGCAGTGTAGATCTGTGAAATGAGCATCATCTACCTTCAGTCTGTCTGAGTCTGGTTGACGAACAGCTTTTGGGGATTAGCCGTGGACCCATTATTGAAAACCAATCTTTTCCGATGGTTGTGCTTACCTCTTCGCCAGTCGCCAGTCGCCAGTCGCCAGTCGCCACGCCAGCTGGATGAAAGTTTTTGTGCAGGAAGGTGTAGGTCTCTGGCTTCCCACATAATGATTAAATTAGGGCAGGTTTCACTGGCTAGGCATCGGACAAGGCGCGGCTTTGGGCAACACACCTTCTACGTAGTGGATTAGTTTTAGCAAACTTTCTGTTATCGACTCATTGCTCGTATTGAGCGTCAGTTGCGGACACTCCGGCACTTCGTACGGCGCGCCGACACCGGTGAACTCAAGCAACTCGCCAGCGCGTGCCTTTTTGTACAATCCCTTTGGGTCACGTGCTTCGCAGGTCGCAAGATCGGTAGCAATATAAATTTCGTGGAACATCGGGCTGATCGCATCACGGGCGCGGGCGCGATCCTCACGGTAGGGTGAGATGAATGCGGTGATACAAATCAAGCCGGCATCAGCAAACAAGGCCGCGACTTCGCCCACGCGGCGGATATTCTCGGTTCGGTCGTTAGCGCTGAAACCGAGATTTGCGTTCAAACCTTTACGTACATTATCGCCGTCCAGCACGTAACAAGAGTACCCACGTTGAGTAAGGGCGAACTCCAAGGCCATCGCCAACGAAGACTTCCCTGAAGCCGAAAGGCCTGTCAGCCATAGGACAGCACCGTCGTGGCCATAATGCGTTTTTCGATCCGAGGCGCTCAGTGAGTGTGGGACAGTCGTAAAGTGCTTGTGCGTCATCAGTGTCTCGTTGCACAGGAGGGCAGGATCCTTAGCAGCTCCGGCCAGCGGCTAGCCCAGTCATCCTCATGATTCATGTCTGGCACAAGATAAGCGCGTGCACATTGCCCACCTGTTGCCGTGACAAAGCGCTGCGCAATGAAAGGGGGAACGATGGTGTCATCGCCCCCGCTGAAGTGAATCTGCGCAATGCCAGCTACGTGAGGGGCAACGTCAATAGCATTGAGCGACTCTGGCATTGCCGAGACATGATGTAGACGATTGACCTCAGCCTGATCGAGATTGCCGGCTACAGAACGCACCGATGAAACATCGTTACGTCTTGCCGCAATCAGCACCGCCAGTGCACCACCTCCCGAGTAACCAATCAAATGGATAGGCTGTCCTGAGATTTTGGAGGCGTAATGGCTCACCGCCTGATTCATGGCAATCACCACTTCATCGGCAAAACGCTTGTTGGTCCAGTAGGCTTTGTCACAGAGGGGATTGGCCGGCATCGGCGTGAACTGGCAAGGCCGTGCCAGATACACGACGTTGGCTGCAGGGTCCACCGCCGCTAACATCAGGCCCATCGCTTGATGCGGTGTCGGATTGGTACTGGGTTTGGTACGGTTGCGCCAAGCTAGGCCATCGCCCTCAATGTAGACAATCAACGGGAGGTCCTGGCGGGTTAGCCGGTAAAAGCTGGTCAGCACAAAACTGTCGGTAGCGACTTGGTCACGATGTAAGTTGCCCATGTGGGCTAAAGCCTCGGCGTGCCGGCTCGGATCGGCACACCCTGTGAGTATTCCCAGTAGTGCAAACCCGTAGGTGAGCGCTATCATCAGGCGCTGTGCTAACGCTATGCTCAAATCGTTCCAGCCTCGGCAAGTCCAAGTGCCGTCATTAGTGGTCCGAGCTGTTCGGCATGCGCGCGCCAGCGACCTTTCGACGTTGTGTATATGGGTTGGCGAACTTGATTGACGCTAGCCGTGCGTACCATGCGTTGGGTCGCGTGAAAGTTTAGACAGGCCTCGTCCCAAGGCAGGTCGATGAAATCGATCAGCCGCTTCGCCTGAGTTTCGAGGTCGTCCACTACCGATTCGTAGTCCACCTCAATGAAGGACTCCGCTGGTAGCAACTGGCGCCAGTGGCTCATCAAGACTTCATAATCGCGAAAGAACTGTCCCAGTTCGGATTGATCGTAGGTGAACAGTTGCTCTCCACCAAATTGCTTGCTGTAGCAGGAGAGACAGGTGTCGATTGGATCGCGGCGGCAGTGAATGATGCGTGCCCCGGGAAGAATCAACGGAATCAAGCCGGCATAGAGGAAGTTGCCTGGCATCTTATCGATCAGGCGGTCTCGTCCCTTGGCCAAGGGCGCTATCTGCTCAAGATAATCTTGACCAATGCGGGTTAGTTGATCCCTCGAACAATTGAACAGGCTCTGCGGGAAGACGCCCATTTTTTCCACGACATGGCGTAGCGAGGACAATTCGCCAGCCCCTTGCACCTGCGGATGGGAGGCCAAAATCTGCTCGGCCAAGGTGGTGCCGGAACGCGGCATGCCAATGATGAAGATCGGTAGCGACGATGTCGCCCCCGCGCCCTTGTGTGCTGATTGCCACTTGTCGCTAATAGTTTCGGCGATGAGTCGCATCCATTGCTGCGTCTCTTGCGAGTCGTAGCTATAGGTCGAGCGCTTGAGCCTGTTAGCCTCATTCAGATGCTGAAACGCACGTACGGAATTCTTCGTGTCGAGATAGGCTTTACCCAACGCAAAACGAGTCGATATCTTGTCCGCCAGGGATAGACCTTGCGTCTGGATCAAGCCCGCTTCCAAGATGGCAATATCGTCATCATCGGGTTTAAAGGTTTTACTGTCCGAACGCCCGGCGAGCACCCGGATCGACTGCGGAAACGCAGCTAACGCCTGAGAGAAGGCAGTGGCAGCCTCTTCCTTGCGGCCAATTTCCAAAAGCAATGTGGCCCGCGCAATCATTGCCTCCTCGGTCACCGAGCCGGGTAATGCGACCGCCTGGTTGAAGTGCTCCAAAGCTTCATCATGCTGTCCGACTGCTTGCAGCGTGATGCCTGTAACGTGATGGGCATTGGCGTCGTTGGGCGCCAATGCCAGCGCTTGCTGAGCGCATTGTAATGCTTCGTCCAGGCGCTCGATTTTTCTTAAGACCATGGCTCGCGCTGCAAGGCCGCCGGCATGCCAGGGGGCAATCCTGTGCAACCTATCGAGCCAGTGTAGCGCCTCGCCAAGTCGCAAGCGCTGCGATTCAGCTTCTGCAAGGTTCAGGTACGCCGTGATCAGCTGCGGGTTGAGCTCAATGGCTCGTCGCCCGACGGCTACCGCCTCGTCGAAGCGTCCTTGTGAGCTCATTAAAAAAGACAGGTTACTGTAGGCCTCGGCGTAATTCGGGTCGAGAGACAGCGCCTGTTGGTAATGTTGCTCGGCCAAGTTGTATCGATCAAGACGGCGATAGGTATTGGCCAAATTGTTGTGTGCCGATGCTACTTCAGGACTCTCGAGGGCGACGCGTTTCAAGCATTCAAGGCTATCGTCCAGCTTGCCGCTTTCTTGGAGGATAATTCCCAGGTTGCTCCAGGCACTGATCAACGCAGGATCCAGAGTAATGGCCTGTCGACCTGCCTGTTCAGCTTCGACCAACAGCCCCTGCTGTCGGCACATTTCCGCCAGATTGCTGAAATAACCAGCCTTCGCACCCGGTGCTTGGCAAGACTGGCGCATGTAAGTAAGGGCCAAGTCCAGCCGACCAAAAGCGTGTGCTATCAGCCCGAGCAAATGCAAAGCATCGGGCTGCTGCGGCCACTTGACCAATATACGCTGACACAACCGCTCGGCCTGTGGTGCTTGTCCTTTATTCCAATGCGTATACGCCAGTATCAGGGCCTCAGACATTGTGAGTTGCGGGCCATCTGAAAAAGGGGGGGCGCGCTCATATGGGATCTTCTACAAGGGAGGAGCAGGGTATCAAGGCGTAGCACTCGCCATTATTCGGAACCTAAAACGCCCACTTCCTCATAATAAAAAAGCGGGCGTTAACGACCCTACGAATTTAACGGGTTAGAAGTCCCAGCGCACCTGCACATCACCGGTGTTGGCGCTATAACCGCTGGCGGCTTCCAGGGTGTATTTCGCCCCGAGGCTCAGGTTCTGACTGCGCATCAACGTGACCCCCAATTCCAGCACACCCGTGTCGTCAATCGGCTTCGCGCCCGGGCTGGCAAAGCTGGTGGCGCCCGCTGTATCGGCGGCATAGTTGGCGACGGATTGCAGGCGGGTGTCGTGGTACTCATGACGCCAGGTCAGTTGCGCCGAAGGCACTACGCTGCCATAAGACGTGGCGAAGGAACGATCCAGTTTGGCGCCCAAGTCGCCTTTGAGCGAGTGGGTATCGTTGGCGTCGACGTGCAGCGCCGCGCCGTTGCCGCCCGTCTCGGTGTAGCTGTCTTGGCGCAAGATGCTGTAGGTCAAGCCGGCAATGGGCGTGAGGACGGTATGGGCCAGCGCCGAGCCAAGATCAATCGGATAACCGGCCATCGCGGAAGCGATGTACTGCATGCCGTCGTGGTCGCCTTTGGCGGTGCTACTGAAGCCGGGGAAGTCGATTTCCCGGGTGTTGTCGTATTGATGTTGAGCGGCACCCAGCGACAGGTCTACGTACCAAGGACTACCGGTGTAGCTGGCGTAGCCAAACAGGCCATAAGATTTCACGTCGGCAGAGCTGCCGGTGTTGTCACCGTCGTTGTTCACCGAAGTATTGGTGTAGCTGAATACGCCGCCCGCGCGCCAACTGTCGTTCACTACGCCATCGGCACCGAGTAACAAGCCACTGTAATGAGCGTGGTAGCCAGAGACGTCATCGCGCTCACTCAGCCGAGAGCTACCGCCAAACCCTTGGCCCCACAATCCACTGCTTTCACCGCTTTCGCCAGTGGCGATACCGCTGCCATTGACACCGTTTTGGGCGGTGCGCAGGCCATCGAGGTGCGCACCGGTGACATTGAGCACTTGAACGGTCGACGCGGTAGATGCCTGAGTCGCGGCGGAGAGGTTGGCGGTTGGGCTCAACTGAGCGCCGGCACGATTACCTGCGGACGAGGAATCCAGTGCTGCGGTGGCGTTGAACAGATTCATCAGGTCGGGATTAAAACCGGCGTAGTTGAACAGCCCGGTTATCGACGCCGAGCTGTTGGCGGTGGTGGCCTGATTGATCGGTGCGTAAGAGACGTTATCGGTTGGTGAGTCGGATGAGGCAAGTGAGGCAGGTGAAGTGGATGCGACCAAGGTCACCAGCAAGTTGGTATTAGCGCCATCGACAACACTGGTACCTATGGCGTTGTAGCCCGTATCGGCGAGGCTGGCGTCCGCAACGACGTAATGGAGGCTGCTGGCATTGTATTGGGTGCCAGGGGTAGCTGCTTGAATTACCACGTACTTTTGGCCTTGGGCAAAACCGTAGCCCAGTTTCTTCAGACCGATTGTGGAACCCGCCTCGATGGTCGCGCTACCGGTGACAACCAGGCGACCATAACTGCTGTCCGTTGCGGCATTGCCGTTGGCCACGGCATTATTGTAAACGCCTAGGATTAGACTGGCGTTAGCACCCTGGTGGTAGTTGCCGAGGATTTGGATCGTATTATTGACCTGCAGGACGCCGGTCGAGTCGTTGTTGACGCTGTGAGTGCCGACGTTGATGTTGTCATTGAGCAACTGGTTGCCGGGGCCGAAGATTACGTTCGAACTGGTATTGTCGATCAGGCCGATGTCCGACGCCTGCTGACCGGAACTGCTACCGGTCAGTATGCCGAACGTTGAGCCGGTGCTGCCATTAATCGTCAGGTCATCAGAGGATTGATTCTGGATCGTACCGGCAATGGTTCCGCTGTTGGTCACTGTGCCCAGGTACGCGCTTGGACCGTTGGCAATGGCATTGACGCCCATGATCAGGCCGCTGTTGTTTAGCGCGCCGATGCTTCCCGTGTTGAGAATAGCTAAAGAGGCGCCGCTAATGCTGCCATTATTATTGTTCAGTGTACCGATACTGCTAACGTTCAGAATACCTACGGTACTGCCAGAGATGTAGTAGCCCGGCGGGTTGTCCAGCAAGGGGGTTGGAGTGTTAATAACCATTCCAGTTCCAGTGGCAAAAGCCTGGTCTACGGCTAGCGCGGAAGCAATGGCAATTGCCAAGACCGTCAATTGGCCTGGTTTTCGTGAAGGCTGATGATTAAGCGCGGACATACGGAGTTTCCCGAAAAGTCGTGTTAGAGGAAGAGCCTCAATGCGACTTTCGTGATTGGTCGTCTAGTTAACACCCATCCTTGAGCCGCAAATCTGAAAGTTGTTTTTCTGGGCGTGCTTCTACCGCGCGATGCTGACAGCGCGGTTAAGTGCCTGAAGTCTTTGTCACGAATTGAATGTCCAAGCGGCTGGCAAGCGTAAAGGCTATTAGCCATCTATTGGCGCTAGATTAATAGAGGGGGGCCGATGCGACTATAGGAAATTTCGACAGTAGTGATAGGTAATGTTACCCGGCGAAACTACAGTCAAAACGATGAAGCGGCTGCGTGTATCCCCAAGGCATCGAATGATGACCTGGTCTACTCGCTCCATTAGCTTCTCAACGAACCGAATATTTTGTTGTCCGACCCGGGGCTGTATGGTCGTCAAGCAAGGCGCGCTACAATCACCACGTCAACCAGCTGTGCCGAGATGAGGCGTCGCGACAGACCGTTGAACATCCTTTTGGAATGCTGAAATATTGGATGGGAGCCACCCACTTCCCATGCTAATTCTCTATGTAGTTAGTCACCTAACAATACACCAAAAACCACAATTTGAATTTAGGGGCAAAATCACCCCCCAAGGTATCCGTCCGAGAGTCCTGCCAAGCCGAGGCCAAATCGTCAACGAAGGCTTGACCCCAGCCGCCAACGCCCCCATTTTGAAATCACCGCCCGCCGCTGGCGAGGCCACTCTCGGGTAAACCATTCTGCTGGCCGATACAAAACTCGCAGAATTTCGTCAGCTCGATAAGCACTTGGCTGAACAGCTCCAAGCTCTCGAGGCCTTGGAAGGTGATGTTGGCCTCAAGAAAGAAATCGAGTTCGAGACTAAACTACGTACACTGCTTGGCGAGTACGGCTACAACCTACCGAACGTGATCTACCTACTAGATCCGCAAACGAGCCGTCGCGCGTCTGCCGTCGATTCCAAAACTGGCGCCCGTAAGCCACGCCAAGTGAAGGTTTACAAGAATCCTCACACCGGCGAAGTCGTCGAAACCAAAGGCGGCAATCACAAAACGCTGAAAGAATGGAAAGCAGAACACGGCTCCGCGACCGTTGCGTCTTGGCTGACCAGGTGATTTTGGTTTGAGTACAAAAGGTCCCTCCGCAGACTGTGTGAAAACCTACAATCTGCGCGGCGCTCAATGAAAATGCTCCGTATCGAAAGATACGGAGCATTTTTCGTTATGGCCTATATCCAACTGGGCTGAGATAAGGCTCTGCCTAAAAGCACCGGTCGCCCTCTTATGATCCCGCCGATCAGCTACAGTTGAAAAAGTCGGTTCTTCCGGACTGCCCGCATACTGACCGCTGAAAGCGCCTTTTTTGCGTGCCGCTACGCGAAATCTGACCTCGAATTCCTTTGATTAAAGATTTCAATCTCAAGCGCGTACTTTTCTGCCGTGGAAACCATGGCCGACTTTTTCAACAGAATCGACCCAATCAGTCGTTCGTGAACGGATTCTAATACCTGCGGCTAATACCTATAACTGACAAAAGAAACAAAAAAAGTGTGTCGAACCTCGCCCGCTTAACTATTACTTAAGCGTACTCATGCCTGCGCCTTCATATCGTCATCAAGCCTCCAAGCAGTCGTTGATCAAGAATTTATGATGAGCAGGCTTCACCGCCATATTTGGGCAGGAGCACCGCCTTGATTCGTCCCACACAGCTGTTGTCTGCGTTTTTAATAACCGCCACGTTTCCATGGCTCGCTCACGCGCAGGACATAGAGCCCCACGGATGGCTGAACAACGAAACCTTGAAAACCCGCTCCGGCGACTTTGAGTTCAAGAACGGCTACCCGGCCGGCGACACGGCTGAAAGGCTGCTCGAGCTCGCGAAATTCAATCGCGCTGTCGAGGTGTACCTGACGCAACTCATGCCCGTTAGCGAGATCGCCACGCGTGAGGGTTTGCGGGCATTTGGTGCCGACAAACCGAACAAGCTGGTGATATGGGAAAGCTTGATGGATTCCCAGACCGTATTGCTGACAGCCAACACCGAGACGGTCTATGCCATCAGCCACCTCAATCTGAAGGACGACGGGCCAACTGTCATCGAAGCCCCGCCACACATGCTCGGGTTTGTTCAGGATGGCTTACAGCGTTACGTCACCGACATCGGACCGCTGGGCGCGGACAAGGGGAAGGGTGGGAAATTTCTGGTGCTGCCACCGGGGTTCTCCGGCGATATCCCTAAAGGCTACTTTGTCGCGCACTCACCCACGAACTCGTTGACGTTTGCCCTGCGGGGCTTCCAGGTCGAAGGCAAGACCGATCAGGCGGTTTCCTTGATGAAGCAGATCCGGATCTACCCGCTCGGCCAGGCTTCTTCACCGCCTGCAATGCAGTTCATGAACGGCTCTCGGCAGAACATCGACACATTGTTTCCGGACAACATTCACTTTTATGAACTGCTTTCCATGTTGGTCAATGAGGAGCCGCTGGAAATTTTCGGGCCGTTGGAGCGCTCTCAAATGCAGGCCATCGGCATTGAGAAGGGCAAGCCTTTCAATCCAGACGAGAAGACCAAAGCGCTGCTGTCTGATGCGGCACGCCTGGGCGGTGCGATGGCGCGGGCCAACACGTATGCCTCTCCCTCTCCTGGCGTGTTTTTTTATCCTGATCGCAAGTGGCAACGAACTCCGGAGGGTATGACTTACACCTTTACCCGTGATGGCGCGCCGCAGATTGATGCGCGCAACAACGTCTATTACATGGCCGCTGGGAACTCGCCGTCGATGATGGAGAAAAACGTCGGCGAAGGCTCTCAGTACCTATGGACTTACCGAGACGGTGGCGGCGACTTCCTAGACGGAGCCAAGAACTACAGGCTGCACATTCTGCCAAACATACCCGCAAAGAATTTCTGGTCGGTGGTCGTCTACGACGCCCTTAGTCGATCTGAATTGCAGAACGGCCAGCCGTTTCCTTCCGTCAGTCAGTACACCAAGCCGCTCGTCAATGCTGACGGCTCGATCGACATCGCCTTTGGTCCGGACAAGCCGAAGGAAAAAGCCAACTGGATTATAACTGTGCCGGGGAAAGGCTGGTTCCCGATCTTCCGCTTCTATGGGCCTGCGGCGCCATTCTTCGATCAGACCTGGAAGCTGCAAGATATCAACGCCGTTAAATAACCGGGGGTATGACTGCGCTTTGGGCGGGTGCGGACTGCTATGACCGTCCGCTATTGGCTGATTCTGTTGAAAAAGTAGCTCCCCTGCCTGGTCTGCGGCAAAATCTCTGCATCGGCCAGCAGGGAAGCACGCAGCATGATGGGACAGTTATCGAGTGGGCAGGAACGGCTGTTTTACTCGTTCAACCTTGAAGAGCACATCCCCGCCAATCACCTTCTGCGCAGCATTGATCGGTGTCTCGATCTGAGCGACTTGCGCCATTACCTCGCCGATTTTTACAGCCCGATTGGGCGTCCGTCGATTGATCCCGAACTGATGATCCGCATGCTGATCGTGGGCTATTGCTACGGCATTCGCTC
>RCUP01001372.1_pt1 | contig 14996 bp, 15 predicted proteins | sample 2166341 | NCBI WGS metagenome assembly RCUP01 (sample SAMN09932325, study PRJNA488358) | compost metagenome | isolation source: compost soil in succinonitrile-enriched | place: Germany: Experimental Botanical Garden | reverse complement strand
GCAGATCGGCGAGAACGAGCTGATGTTGAGTGATGCAATGCGCCTTGCAACTCACCTGGCTGATAACCGCGTTCGCGTGAACCTGGAAGTATGGCCTGCGATGTTCCACGCCTGGCACTTCTACGCCACCATGCTGCCAGAAGGTCAGCTGGCTATGGAGAGTTCCGTTCGCTTCATCGAGGCTGGCTTGGCCGACGCTAACCGCTAAAGCGCACAAAAACCGCGATAGCTTTGTGGCTGTCGCGGTTTTGCTCATCCTGTTTCTATAAAAGCTTCATCAGGCTATTCAAAAAACCTGAGCAAGCGCCCTGCCCAACCCTATCTAATTTCACCAGAAGCCCCTTGTTGGCAGGCCGTGTCCACTGAACTCAGAAGATGGTTTTTCCGATGACACCAGACCGCAGCACTATCAATCCAAGGGTCTAGCAACGCAGCGTGATGGTCAAATCAGAACAGCTGGCCCAGTGTTTAAAGTGAAGGCGGCCTAACGAGCGTCAGCATCTCTTCAGTCAAACCTTCTTGGACATAAAGTTCAGGTATCGATTCCTCACCAGGCGTCTCCATTGCCACCAATGCTTTAGCCTGCTCGAATGCCTTGGTGATGGAAAGCCCGAAACCAATCGCCGAATAAAACTGCGCAGAGAAAACCCGTGCAGGTAAATCCCCGACATCTCTGTTCATGCCGATGGTCGCGGGTACGTGATGTAAACAACCTTGAGCTTGGTTGAAGGAGAAACAGGTATTAAAGAACACCAGCTTTACACTCTCCGCACCAAGTGCCATGGCACTGACGATGGCCTCTTTGGTGACGTGTTTTTCATTTCCTTGATCGTCCTGTAGCACAAGCGTATCTGCTCTTGTTCCATGGCCACTGAAATGAACCACGGTTGGCTGCAATTCATTAATGGCTTGAAGCACATCTCGCGGTCGCACCGCCCACCTTGTGTGAAAAACCAGAACATCTCTATGTTCTGATGCACGGATCCGCTCACCGATTAGGCGGGCCTCTTCATCAAGTCCAAGCTTGGTTGTGGAGTCGCAGCCAGGATCAGCGGCGAAGAAAACGACGGTGATCTTCTCTGGGAGAGCCTTCAGGCGCTCGATCTCCAGAGCGGTTTGAACGTGCAGATTTTCGTGCCTTGAAAGGCCTTGGCTTAGGTCGCGAAGTACACGCTCTTGCTGGACGGCGGTGCGCTTCTGTTCAGCCATAAGTTTCTTTTCTTCCGTGATTCGCCTAGCGTGCGCAGTATCTTGCCGCTTGCGCTCTCGCTTCAGCTCATCCTCAAGACGCTTCTGTGCTGCGACGAGTTTCTTATGCTCATCGGCAACCTTCTTTTCAATTTTGCCAACCTCTGTCTCGGCTTTGGCCTGCTCACTGGCGTACCTAGTCGCTTCCCGGAGTTTAGACGTGGCGGTCGACGCCGAAGATGTGCGTGCTGCTGCCGCCAAGGCGTCATGATTTTTCTTACCTGCTTTCGCAGCGGCATCGACCTTCTGGGCTTTTTCGCCTTGAAGCTTGGCAATGCTTTTCTGAATATTGGCTACCTGCGTACGGTACTGATCGGTGCTCATAACAAATCCCTTTCTGCGGATGCTTCCATATCGCTACTATACCGTGATTATGCCCATGGGCGATGGCGTCTATGAGCCGCTTAGCATGAGGTTAGCGCTTCAATGGATGAAACGATTTCGTACCTGAAAGACAGATTCAAAGAAGAGCAAAGTCGCTTCGATCAGGTAGAGAATAAAAGCGCTAAATTTTTCACCGCAGTGTCAGTTTTGGTTGCTGGGCTTAGCGCTTTAGCGGCGTTGAAAAATGGGATTATCTTTCAGGTACAGACTCCGCTGGCCGTGAGTGCGTTCGTAGCATTTGCCGTGGCAGCGTTCGCTATTGCCTGTGCTTGGGGCCACGCACTCAGCGCCCTAAGTATCAAGGCCTATCCAAGCCTGCCCTCGAGTCGCGAAACGGCAGAATATTTGAAGGCCGTCGATGACGAGGCGCAAAAAGCACACATCTATAATTGCTATGTCGATACCCTCGAGATCCTCAAGACGGCTATCGACGAAAAGTCGAAGCCGCTAGATTTGGCCTACCAGGAAATCACAATCGGAGCGGGCGCATTTGCTCTACTCGCCGTGCTTACAATCATCAGGGAGTTAATCGCATGACAAATGAAAAAAAGCCACAAAGTAGCGAGCAGAAAATACCAAGCCCACCACCAACCACAGAGTACCAACGACGCGACAAGGAGCCGCCATTGAGTCAGCAGGAGCGAAATAAACGCCCGTAACATTAGTGCGTAGGGGCATCAAGGGTCGCGTTTCTAGCGCCTCCCTTGGCCGGAACATGCGCAATCGCTTAGTAGTCACCCGAACATAGCGGGTCGTGCTGTGACAGTGCAATAAAACGCTGAAACTTCCCAGCAGTTAGACTTCAATCAGCCAAATGCCTCGTGGAGCAGGCCCGGCATCGACACCGAGGCATGGCCTTCGAGAAAGTGCTCCTGACTGCTGATATCGAACCGCACCGGATTGATGTGAACGACAGTCGCGCCGCGACCCAAAGCGCATAACGGAAGCTCCGCAGCCGGGTAAACAATCCCGGACGTACCAATCGAAAGGAAAACATCGCAATCCCCTGCAGCTGCGAGACCTGCCCTCCATGCGTCCTCAGGCAGCATTTCACCGAACCAAACGACGCCAGGCCGAATATAACCGTTACAAGCAGTGCATCGCGGCGGCTCAATCCGACTTCCATCCTCAGGCAAGGTGTCAGACGTGAGAGGCAATGTGTATGCCAGCCCACAATCGATGCACCGGGGCGAGTGCAGGCTGCCGTGCAGATGAATCACATTCTGGCTGCCAGCTCGTTCATGGAGGTCATCAACATTTTGGGTCACTCCGGTCAGCTTGGGCACATGCTTGGCGAGCTCAGCGATAGCGCGATGCGCCCCGTTTGGATGCGCCTTGATAACCTTGCTTCGACGCCATTCATACCATCCCCAACATAGTGCTGGGTCTGCTCTGAATGCTTCGCCGGTGGCAAGTTGGGCAGGATCGAAGCGCTCCCAGAGTCCACTCAACGCATCTCGGAATGTTGGGATTCCGCTCTCAGCTGATGCGCCTGCGCCAGTAAAAATCACAACGTGCTGAGCCGCCCTCAATTGCTGAGCCAGGGTGCTAGTGGTCATGAACATTCCTTATGGACGGATTTCAGTCGAGGTGCAGACACTGTGGACGTTGGATATATTGCTGATGGTCGGCGATGGGCTAAGAGTTCCTAGCCAGCGGTAATTCAGCCTGCCTCGCAGAATCGGAACACGTTGGATGGCTAAGTCATCTCCGTCTTCAATTCCTATCAGTCACCTCGCACGTAACTGCAAAGCGTTAAGTGACTCAAGCGTCTGAACCACCTGCTCCACTACCCCTACATCGAAGTCCTCGCGATTTGCCTCCTCATGGGTGCCTTTGTTCAGATACACCCAGACTAGGGATTGCTCAGGGATCCCCAAGATATGATCCAGCGCTTGGATAATTGGCGCCTTGTCAGCATGTTCAAAATTTGGCGCCCCCCTCAGCTTCGCTCTGATGCCCTCGCATAGATTACGAAGCGCAGGCTCTGCTCCGAAACCTGCGATCTTCAATGTCAGCATGCCTTGCTCACAGCGTCCGAGCCATCCCCACACTTTGTTGCTGAGCATTTCCAATGCTTGCCTCGCAAAACCTAGCGCCGCGCGATCATCACCCCGTTCTACAGCCGTACGAGCGTTGAGCAGGTAAGATTGAGTCGCCGCATTTCCTAGAATACGAGGATGGTAGTTTCCACTGTGATGCCTGAATGCATAAGCAGCCCAGTGTTCTGGCGGGACGTGGTTCTGGATGTCTTTGATGAATTCGTTGCTGTGGCACGTCACGATGATCTGAGTGCCCGCAAACCGGTTACTTTCAAATATCGCCTCTCGTATTCCCTGCCGGTGTTCATGATCGATAGCGTTAATGGCATCGTCGAAAACAATCACGGGGGCTCTGATACTCAAACTTTTTGCTAACAAAATTGAAAGCCCCAAGCATCTGACGTGACCTTCACTGAGAATCTGCAGGGCGTCGACGCGAGCAGCAGGCGTACCACGAAAGCTCAATTCGATACGCCCTTCCCCTGTCACTGGAAGGTACAGGGCCGACAATTTGTCTGCGTCCAGGTCGCGCACATTGAACTCGTTGTAAAGCTCCAGAGTCAGGGCATTTAGGCCGGCCATTAAAGTACCTGGCAGTTCGGTACGGTAACGGCGCAAGAGACTTAAAAACTGGTCGTAGGCGTTGCGTATGCGCGTATCGCGAGCGATTGCTGCCGCCTCCTCAGCAACCTGCTGGATAAGCGGTGCGTTGTCCGCAGCGAACGCCGCGATCCTACCTCTGGCATCAGCAATTGCTTGCAAGGTTTGCTGACGATTAGAAGCCAACGTAGCTACACCGATCCGAGCCTGATTGAGCCTGTCGCGCTCGTCGATTAGACCTTGGCGATCATCAAGGATCACTCGAGATGCGACGTCGCGCGCTTCGAGTTCACTTGCCCAATCAACTGCTCTCTGCGCCAACGATTTCCCTGTTTCATCAGGTTGGAAACTACCCACCCACCATGCATGCTGGACATCGAAACCTGGATCAGCAAGATAGCGCTGCACGGGTAAAGGACTGTGAATCGTTGCTCCTACACGTTGCGCGAATGTAGCCAAAAACATCCGCAATGCTTCCGACGCGGCGTTTCGTGCAGCAATAGCAGTACGCTGACGCGCCTGCAACTCAGCCAGCTCCCTCAAACCTGCCAGGCCATCGTTGGCCTTTTGATACGGGTTATGGAGGGCGCGATAGTCACCGGCAAGCGGGGTATCACAGGCAGGACAATGGTCACCAACGACCTGTTGAAGACCTAGTACCGCCGTATATAAATCCTGAAATGAGATGTCGTTACTGCGCTGTGCCAACTGACCTTCTAGATCATTTAGTGCCCTTTGTGCCGTTTCCGCTGCGGTGTAGGCATTGATTAGAGCGGCAGCACTCACGCCGAAAATTGCAGGGGCCGGCTGGTTGATCGCCTGCTCGAGTTCCTGCAATCGCCCTGGATGCTCTGCGCTCCCTACGGCAGCCAAAAGCTGCGCATAGCTCATTCCTTGACTGTAGGCATTAGCGTGGTTCTGCTCTGCCTGAGCATGTCGGATCAAGGCAGCGCCCTCGTCCGCAACGGTCGCATTATCCTGATTCAACGTCGCTTGCTTGGCCACGAGCTCTTGGTTTCTCACAGCCACCAACGTTAGTTGGCCCTCCATGGAATCGTTGAAATGCCCAACGAAATCATTGAACTGATCCATACCGAAGAGAGCAGCTATCAGCTCGGTTTTCTGACCTGCAGGCTTCGCAGCTATGCGAGAGAATGCGTCTATTCGATTCTTCTCGACGAAGCAGAAGCGGTAGGCGTCTGCGTCCGCCATCACAGGTACTTGCCGGCCTTCAAAATCAGTTGCGAGTAATACTGGCCGTTCAAAACGGCCCTCGTGCGAGTTGGAAAGATAACGGTCAGCGGCAATCCGTTTGATGTCGCCCTCGTCCACGGCCCCGAGCAAAGCAAATTCTAGCGCTTCACACAGGCTGGTTTTCCCGCTGCCATTCGGGCCATAAAACATGACAATCCGTTTTTGCAACTCGAATGGCTCAGGATGTCTGAACCCTCGAAATGGCCCCACTGTAAGATGATGCAGCTTACGAAAAGCCCATCCCGCTCTGGCCTCTGCAGCCTGGGGCACTGGTTCTGCCGGGGACGTAGCAGGCAGGGATAAGCGTGCTAATTCGCTCAGCACAAAGGATCGTTGGCTGCGCTGCCTGGAGCTCGCTGCGACGTCTGGAAAATTCTCCGACACCAAATTGGCGAATCGACGAGCGTCTTCGGAAGCTCCGCTATCTGGACGGTGAAGCCAATGAACGAATTGCTGGAAATCCTGCAATGCCGACGTCATCCATTTCTCCCGGCGCTGCACATGAGCGCGATGGTTCACAATACATCGACATGAAATTAAAACCCACGTTGACGTCCAGTCACGAACCATTGATTGTCAAAAAAAGATGCGGCTCCCCGTTCCACCAGTTCATTAGGCCGATGACGCTTGATTCAAGGTACCGACACTGGAGGCCTTGTTTGAGGAAGACCGCCTTCGCACTGTCTACTACCTATACCTGGTGGCATTATCGGGACTAGCGAAAAGCTAACTTGAGGACATCAATGAAGTTTCAAGGAAGAGATAGACGAATAGTCGCAATCGATAAAGGTAAACACGGCATAGAAAATGATGAAGGGGGCGTTAAGCTAAAAGATTAGCCGCTCAGAAATGTACGCATCCACTACACCCATCGCTTTAATGTCAACGTGGTATCCCGCGATAGAAATTCAGTATCCAGCTGTTCGCTGATTATGTGACCAGACATAGTTGACCCCATAGCCTTTGACAGGATCTTCACTCTCAGCCATTAACTGGAAAGCTTCCACCAACTCACTTGCCGGCTCGATCTTATAAACAAGCTTATCCTGCGCGTATCGTACCAAGAATCCTGTGAGCACGTCTGCCGCCTGGATTCCGAAGGAGTCTTCCGAACGCTCGATTGACATCACCGCGATCTGCAGGAAGTCATAGTTCGAAGTGGATGATATCTTGTGTCCAGGCTTAGAGTCCTCTGCCGCCTTTTTGGCTCCAAAAAGGATGTCATCGAACTGAGTTTGGACATCATGCACCAGCTTCACACCCTCAATATTTCCGGCATGCGCGTGGTTGATACGTGCGTAAAGGCTGGTAAGGGACGAGTAGTTAGGAAGAATCCAAACGTTCTTACCTTTTTTTCCGGTGTCAGGGCTCGGCAGAAAGCGCTTTATGGCTTCCGCTTCGCTTGCTTCTTGCTTGAGCATTTTTTGAAAAGTACCCATCGCACTTTCAACAGCATCTACCAGATATCTGTGGAGCGTGCTTGAGCCTGATCGGGAAAACTTTAGTAGAGTTTCGAATGCTAGAACAAGATGTACGTTTTCTTGCGTGTGACAGGCTTTAAAATAATTCGTAAACACCTCGTTCGGCGCATGAAGCGCAACAAACTCAGCAAGCAGGTTACGCGTATACTGCAGATCCGGATCGGAATTATCGACATAATAAGGAGGGAGAGCCAAGTAATATATTACATTCGTTGCTACAAAATATTTTTTTTCAGTCAGTTCAACAAAGAACGGAAGCTCTGTATCGGCAATCAGCTTTATCAGGTCAAGTATAAACTTTGGCTTGCCCTTATAAATCTTAGACGATTTCAAATCGTTAGATTTGATTCGGTGCTTGTCTTTGAGATTTGAAATCTGGGTGCTAAACTCTTCGATATCTTTTACGCCTATGCACCCTAACCCGAAATAAGGCTGCTCACCGAAGCTCAATGTATCGCCACCTAGCGTTAAGTCACCGGTATTTCCAGACTCATCGATGAAATACGTGATTTGAGGAGTGCCATCAATGGTGAAATCCGTCATTTTTGTTCCTAATTACTAAAGTAATTTTGCACAAATTAACCAATAAAACAAATCACCGCTATCAGCAGCCCCCCCTCAAACCTTGAAGAATTTTTCATTACTTCGAAGGTACAGAACAACATTGTCCTCCAAGAACTTATCACCAAAGCCGTCAAGCTTATCGCTTAATATTGCAGCTATAGTTTGTATATTATTTTCATTGGCAAAATCAAAAAGCTTAGCCAGCTTACTCTCGTCTACTGACTCGAGATAGTCTTGAGCAGTGAATGCAGGGAGCCTCGTCCTTTGCTTTTTGACATAGTGGACGTAGGCCATATCGAATGCCATAGCCGCTGCCCGAGGAACTCCATCACCGGTGTTGAGCTCTTCGTTTGTGATTGAAAATATAGGTTTTCCGTCTTCACCCGCAGTGACTTCCAATTCGTTCTCGTGAGTAACAAATAGCCTCTTTGTTATCACAGAATAAATTTCATTGAAAGCATCAAGCTTAGTATTCAAATCAGAATACTGAACTTCAATGCTTCTTCTAGCTACGTTAGCTGCTTCCTGGAGATTAGAGATTCGCTTGTGAGAAGCCTCAACTTCCGTGAGGACGTATGAGATACGCCCGCGAGCCTCTCGCAACTCCTGCATCTGTTTTTCAATTAGAATGAAACCGCTGAACTGGCTATCTCGAGATAGATCTTTTACCTTACGCTTTTCCTCAGCGAGCAATAGCTCCAAGCTTTCCTTGAGATCGCCAAGCTCACTCACAGTTTCCTCGGAAAGCTCTTCGACATACTCCGCCTTTCGGCTCATAATCGAATTATGAAAATCAATAGTTTCCTCAAGTGTTTTACTCAGGTCGGGAACCAAAGATTTTGCCTCGCTATAAAGTGCTGCAATCTCCCCTGCATCTACTTCAGCCAGGTTATTCCGGTATCGCTCGATAGTCTTTTGGTTGTAATAGAGCTTTGTTTCCAACCCAACAATTCGCGACGACACAACAGCTACAGCCTGCCTAGATTTTCGAAGGTCTGAAATCGCGTAATTTTGCGACTCTAGGAGATCATACTCATTCTCCTGAGCTTCAAGAGTTGCCAACTTCAGGTTTATTTCCTGCAAATCTGCCTGATAAAATTCAAGCTTAGACACCCCTAGAAGCGTATTGATTCGCTCCCGCTCCACCAGCGTCTCTTGCTCAATCAGGTTGATTTGACGAATAGAGTCAATGCAATCAAAATCAAATAAGAACGCATAGATCAGGGCGTAATCGCTATCACTGGTGTAGACACTCAGATACCTGATCGAGTTATTGCTCGTAGGCCGACTAATTCTAAAAAATTTGCTACGAATCGATCCAAAGGTTGGCTGGTCGCGGTTGTACCCAAACAGTCTTGGGAGATCTCGAGCAAAGCCAGCATTCCCCTTATAGACGGCATCATCAATTGTACTGACAACCTTGATGGTTTCACCAGACTTGGTGGGCTTTGTGGAAAGCACCCTTGTAATGATGTGTGTAACGCCTGCGATCTTCAACCTTAAAACAAACTTCACATCTCCCTTGGTAAGATAACCCTTCACCTTGGCGTTAATTTGCTTGTTATCTGGATCTTGCCAGAGAGGTATGTGACTCCCGCCCAGGCAGAAAGCAAGAGCACGAAGAGACGTGCTTTTGCCTATCTGGTTACCGGTCTGCTCCAAGTTGGTAATTATATTAATACCACTCTTGAAAACAATTGACCGAATCTCGCGGTCGCCATCAAAAATTGCCAGATTAATTAGTTGCATAACGAAATATCACCCTGCTCCGTCAGCTCTACGCACCCTGTAATATAGAGCCAATCGAGTGCGTAACAAATATACGCAAACGAAACACCTTCAAAGTTTTCTTTGTATCTTTCATATAAGGCTAACGGACTCATAAATCCGAACTCACTATCCCTCAGCACATATAAAATCCGCCCGCCAATAACATAGAGGCTTTTCAAAGGAGTGCTTGAGTTTTTGACGATCATTTCTTGGGCGGCTCCAAGATCTTGCAGTTGATAAAGCCATAACAAACAATCAACTGCCTGGCCCATTCAACCAATTCAACAGGAAAGTCTTGAAATCCAGCTCTCGCATCTACGATAAGATCGGACACCGCCAAAATCAGCTCATCTGAGGCCAACCGTACCGCCTGCAGCTTTTGCTCGGAGCTGACAGGCTTGTCCGGCAGACTGAGAAACAAGGCTTTTTTTGCAACCTTATACTTTTGACTGATAGCATAGAGAAAACTTCGCTGTGCTCCGGGTTCTTCATCATCAATGGCGGATATTAAGCTTTCAATCAATTCCATATATCCAGCATTCTCGATAATATCCTCTGAAAAAATCGACACATTGTTGTATTCGAGTTTTTCATCAACCTCAGGATACTCAATCTCTATCTCCGCCATCTCTCCATATGGAGTATGACCTTCCACAATCCTGAGCAATAGTGGATTCAACAATGATGACACTGCTGCAGCTGTAATCGCAGGGGCAACAGTAACGTTGCCCGGCCCAGTATTAACTACAGCGATACCACCAGTATCGGCATCAGCCTTATGTCTTGGTAGCATGGGCTATGGCTTGCTATTTACGTTTACATTACCGCTACCAGTCGAGGACACTGCGATGCCTCCTCGTCCAGCCTTGGCGACAACCGAGCCCTTGCCACTACAGGCCTGCAGAACTACAAGCAAAACAAAACAGAAAACCGCGCTGCCCAAGGAATACAGGAACAAGTTATAGATGGACTCGCTCGGCAGGCTCTTAAGCAAATCTGATTGGAACCAACCGGCGTATAGTGAGTAGAACATCCCTGCGCCGAGGGCGGTAAAGACCCCGCCCGCCCCAACTACAACCTTCAAAAAACTGAACATCCTGGTCTCCATGGCAACGTAGCCGTTCCAGAAAAATGACGGCACATTGATACTACAGATTATGCATCGCTGAGCACAAGGATAGGCAGCCGTTTCAACGGCGGTATACATCTTTTCCAGATGATTCGCTGCTCAAGGCGGCAAGCCTGCTGGCCCACCAAAGGAACAACGCGAGGCCGTGTTCAACGACGCGGATACCAAGGAAAAATGATCGTAATAACAAACGCCTGAACTGTATACACATACAGATTTCGCTTTTTTGTCCAGGTGAAGGAGTCAGGTTTCCGCGTTGCCACTGTCAGCAAAAAGGAGCCAGCCGAGGGTGACCATTCCACGTCAATAGGCCGGAAAGCCTAGGCGCACATCCCCAATCCCATTGGGCCATCATCGGTGGGCTCGCCAGGCCAGCCCTCCACGATAGTTCCGCGTGGTGACGCTTATACACTGCCTCCAAAGTCAGCCCCTCCTTATCAAGCAGTGGCGGCATCGATCTGATTACGGTTGGTGGCACCCAGAAATGATCATGGTAGGCATACTCCACCAGTATGACCTTCGCACCATAGGTTATGTGGCCTGCACGTGGGGATGGGAGTCCATAAGGGCCGAGACTCGACGCAAGACTCGGTACAACACATCTGTCCCAGAAGGTAGGCAATGACCTCCAGCGACACTGTTGCAGATTACTGCAACACTCGCGGTGTTGTGTGATGCTGCCCTCGCGAGAGACGCAGGAACTCACGAAGGCTGGCACGCCCGTTGTCACGCTGGAATGTCGCGAGCACGTAACGCGAATTCACAGTTGTCATCACCCAGAATCTGCCTTCGCGCTCCACCTTCACCACGTCAGAAGTACGGATCAGATGGCCATCTCCAAACCGCCCATACTGGTCTTTACGCTTGTGGCCAAAAACAACACCGATGCCTGCGCGAGACCTGATGGAAACACCGCAGAGATAGGCGGTCACTGGTATATCAAAGCCTTGTTCCTGGGCTTTGATGATTCGCTTGAGATCGAAATCTGTATGGCGTTTTCCGTGGAAATTTACATCTATGGTGTCCAGCATCACTGCGCTCCGGGGCTATTCCGCAAGGCGTTATCAGGAACTCCGCACGAAACCAGACGCGCTGGTATCGTGCAGGATTGTGGGTAATCTCAATGTCCTTGAATCATGCTCGAGAGAAATACGGGCCTCAGGTTTGCCAGTGCTTCGATCTTGAAGTCTTTCTGGTGCGAGGTGTGATACACCGCCCCCTTAGCTACTTCCAGTAAGCAGACCTCAGAACCAGACCTGTCCTCGCCTACGGTTACGCTGGTTAACCGCTCCATTTGCCACCCTTCGGTCTTGTTCATCCAGGACGGCGTCACAGCCATAATCTCGGTGATCGCTAGATCAGCTCCCTGACTCACTAGCATCCTTTGAAGCTGGCGTGTGTCGTCAATCATCACAGCACACTCACTGGCTCGACCCTCGTTTTCGACGCACAGGGTGAGGTGATACCAAGGCGTTCGCAGTAGCCTTGACACTCCACGCCAATGGGACAGGCCCTCCCCGAACATTCCTGGGACGCCTATCAGGTCGTTGTCTATGGTTCTGAACATGTGTCGCCTCAAGCTGCTGGAGCACGTCAGTTGCCCAGCAGAACTGGTTGGTAATCAGAAAAGGGAAAATATCGTTTCGATAGAAGAAGACTTGCGATGGCCTGGCCCGAGCAAGACGTAGACGGAGTTACGTGTGGCGAATAGGAAGCCATCTTTGAAGGTGGTGCCCATACTTGAGCGCACCCAATGACCGGGCTCAAAACGACGCTGCTCGTCATGCACAACTTTGTGGGCAAACAGGAACATTGGCTGGCAACCGGCAGCGATTACTTTGGCTCGCTCCGCGTCAGTGACTATGGCGTCTAGGACGATCCATTCTTCGACGGCGCACAGGGGCATCCATTTGTAGCGCTTTCTGGCTGCTTCCAAAGCGTCATCGAGATTCAGCTCAGCGCCCATTAGGCTGACACCGGGATCGCCCAACAGGCCATCTTGAATGGAACTATCCAAGTCCGCCTCCTTACCCGCGGCAATATTCATAAATTGTCAGGCCTTTCTCGCAGCCCCAAGCCCTCTTCAGTAGGCTCGAAGGTAACTCAGCACTAGGATATCTGCCTTTATACACAATAATACCTCATATTGATGTTTATCGGGAACCCTGCGATGTGGCTATATCCTGACTTTTGGCCAAGCCATGCATCTCAAAACTGCCCTCGCCGGCGCCCTCAGGGCTCTCCGGCTAAATCGGCGCTTCAGGTATGAAAAGCTTTCTGACGCTAGCGCCAAGTCGAAAATCAGCGCTCTCGAGCGGGGTGAAACCAGCATTACGCTTGAGAAATTCGAAAGCTTGGCTGAGGCACTTGAGATAGATCCCCTTGCACTGATGGCTTTATGCATGTCTGCACGGCTTGGGAAGCCCTACCCCAAGCTCATAGAAACGGCACAAGAACAGCTCCAAGCGTTTGAAGCTGACGGAGGTATGAAGCTGCTGGCTGAACAATTTGCCGATGGTGCGTTGGTGCAACGCACGCGTGGGAAGCCCCAGAAAACTGAAAACTTGAATGCTGTCAGGAAGCTCAAGTCGACCGGGATGACGCAGGCGCAGATTGCTCAGGAATTGGGTTTCTCACCAACTGCTGTCAATCGCTACTGGAAGCGGATTCTTGACCAGGACTCGGAGACCTAGACTTGGCATCGATCTCTTCTGTCTAACTAAGAGATCTGCTCAAAAAATTAGGGCGAGCTCGCGCCAGGTGCTCAATAAATCGCGGGGGCGATTGCAGTTACACTGTTTAAGTAAATCGGCACCGAAACTGGAGCGCTGGACGTCCATTTGTAGACGGTACAGTCCTGAGAGCGCATGAAGTATTTCTCTGCTCGAACTGACGACTCCTATCCCGCTCGAAGAGCCCCCCCAGTCACTCACAGAGCAGTAGTTGATTTTTGGGGGCCATAACCATCGGTCTTTGCTCAGCGTACATACAGGCATGGCACAAGACGACGATGACACGGTGTACTGGGACATCCAGATGCCGGTGGCTCAAGGAAGAGAGCTGCTGGAGCTAGTGAACGCGTTGCGAGAATCGAAAGCACATCCTCGTCTCGATAAAGTCTTCGAGCACATGCAACACGACTCAGCATCTCAATCGATATCATCGAGAACCCGCCAACTTGGGGGCCTTGGGGCCAGTGAGCCGTACTACTCCGCTCACAACTCCAGATCAGCCTCAACCTTGATACCGCGAAGCTTTCTAGGAAGTGCATTCGGGGGGCACCACTCAAGTGCTCTGGAGATGCACAGATGCCAGATCTCAACCTGGACATAAAGGACATCATCAGCCGTGTCCAGAGGCATCAACCCACGCGGCTTCAGCACCTGCTTAAGAACGTTGATGACGCCCCGAGGGTAACGACCGCGCCCTTGAACATTTGAAACTGCCGCGTGCCGGAAGCAACCGGCATCACGATAGCCATCAGCAACCTTTTTCAGCCGCTTTCAGAGCTCTTTTTTGCTCATCCTAGACCAGGCACTGGCATTCGCGGAGCTAACTGATTACCTACGGGACTATCGCGACTGCGCCAAGCTTTATTCAAGCACAGCGCGTTTGGAGGTGTTTGAAGAGCTCCAGGCCATGATCGAACGCCTGAACGAACAGGGCGTTACTCTGCGCTATGCAATCTGCCCAGTGATCCAGAACACGACCTCGGATTCGCAGGCGGGAGCACTCCCAGTTGGCGACGTGCTTTATCTAGTTGGCTTTAGAGAAGGCGAAGCTCCGGAGGAATTAGCCCTTCCCCGTCACATGGGTATCTAGGAACTCGCAGGATGCGGAAAACCGGGCCTTCAGGCCCAAAATGCTTCGGTTTGAGATCCTTCTTCACTTCTACGCAGATACTGCACCAGAAATTAGCTAGACCTTGGATGACCCGGCTGCGGGCCGGCCACAGGAGATTCAGCATCGGCGGCTGGTTGCAGTGGGCAAGGTGAGAGGTTTCTTCCAGGCCAAAAGCTCCTTTATCAGGCTTAGAGGATCATGAGGGCGATGGAAGGTCTCCTCTTCAAGAGTCACAATGTGAGTCAAGATGGAGTGGAGGAATCACAACTTTATAGCCAACGATTCCAAGGCCGACCGCCGCTCACGCACCTACACACCTACACAACATTCTTACCTCCGTGTCCATTAAAGGTTCGATTCCCTTCACCCGCTCCAATCGAATTTTGGTCTCACGTTAAGAGGGTTTTGACGGGGGATGTAGAGACAGAAAAAACCGGCCTTGATGGCCGGTTTTTTTGTGTCTGGTTTTCGTGTGAGCGTACCCGCAGAAAAACCTCGCAATACACAAAACACGTAAATCCGGGTTTGCACAAACCCATTGCCGCAGCGCCCTCCTAGACTCGATTCCTATCGCTGCACCGCCGAACCAGGAAGATTTGGTGGTTATAGTGTTGATTACAGAAAATCAGTAGGTATAGTAACCACAAGCACACCACAGGGAGGTGATGTGAATAGCCGATT
>RCUP01001370.1_pt1 | contig 15006 bp, 14 predicted proteins | sample 2166341 | NCBI WGS metagenome assembly RCUP01 (sample SAMN09932325, study PRJNA488358) | compost metagenome | isolation source: compost soil in succinonitrile-enriched | place: Germany: Experimental Botanical Garden | reverse complement strand
CAATCGAACAGCAAAAAGTCCTTGCGCGGATGACTTACACAGATCCGGTGAGTAAAAAACAAAAAGTTGTAGAAAAAGAACTGCATCCGGAATGGAGTACGGCAACCGGTTTGCTGGATATGACACTGGATATGAACCATAAGCGCATGATGGTCGTTGCCATTGTAAACCAGAGCATGAAATTAATGGCGGAAAGATTCGCTTCCGGAGATAAAGCAGGAGCAGAAAAGGCTGCTAACGGTGGAATTACACAAATTAAAAAGTTGTTCCCACAAGCTATTCCAGCTGATTTGAAAGGATTATTTGAAAAATTACAGGAATACGTAAGCGTCTTTGAACAGTTGCGCGCGGAGCCATAATACAAGTGGTGGTGTAAACATTTCCCCGCAGATTTCGCGAATTCCGCAGATAGTTATGTGTCTAAAACCTGTCCTTTCCTGTACATATGGGAAAGGATTATTCATTTTCTTAAAACAACGTCATTCAAGACCAACACATCCAGCGCTGATTCCTGAAATAAGGCAAAAGCTTGTTCCGGTGTTTCCACAATGGGCATTCCTTTCTTGTTGAAACTGGTATTGAGTAACACACCAATTCCGGTTTCACGCTCAAAAGCCTGAATCAGTTCAAAGAACAATTTGTTCCACGTTTTATCAACTGTTTGAACGCGCGCAGTTCCGTTTACATGTGTCACATTCTGCAGCTGATCCGCATATTCCGGTTCGGTGTGATCTATCAAAATCATGTATGGGCTTTTTCTTCCGGAACGGAAATAGCTTGAAGCAAATTCCGGTAAAACAGCTGGGGCAAAAGGTCTGAAATCCTCCCGAAACTTGATATTCGCATTGATGTGATCTCCCAATCCTTCTATTCCAGGATGAGCCAGAATGCTGCGATGTCCCAATGCTCTCGGACCAAATTCACAGTGATCCTGAAACCAGCCGATTGTTTTTCCTTCAGCCAAAAACTGAGCGGTGATTTGAACAAGTTCTTTTGAACCAAGCGTTTGTATCTTCCATTCATCCGGACAATCCTTCAAAGCTGTTTCAATTTCTTCCTGCGAATATGCTTTTCCGAAACACGTGCTTTCGTTGTGTTTCACCTTTGGTTTTTTCAGCACTTCAAGCCAACCGTAATAGGCACAACCCAAAGCCAGTCCATTATCTCCGGCAGCCGGTTCGATGTAGAAATTCTCTACCAGACCTTCATTCAGCAAAAACGCGTTCGCTACCGCATTTAAAGCCACGCCGCCGCTATAAGCCACATTTTTATGCGGAAAACGCTTTAAACGATCTTTAAAACACATGAAAACGGCTTTTTCCACTTCTTTCTGCGCCCAAAACGCCACATCTGCGTAATACTGGAAATTTTCTTTGAAGAACCCATAATCCTTCGATGGCATTTTCAGTTCTTGCTTCCAGTCGTCTTTCACCAGCAAAGAGCCGTTGACCAATTCAAAAGCTTCCTTTTCTATTTCACCGGATTTACCGTAAGGAGCAAGTCCCATCAGTTTGCCCACATCGTCCATATTTCCGAAGACATAATGACTGATCGCAGCATAAAATCCACCGATTGAATGTTTCGTAGTTGGCAATTTTAATGCTTGTCCGGAAGCCTGTTCAATCGGACTGAAATCTTTTAAAAGCGGTGTTAATTGTTTTCCGTCGAAATGATAAAAGCTGTCTTTTTCACACCACATCTGACTTTGGGCCAAATCACCCATATTCTCAGGAAAAACCGTTCCACGCGAAACATCGATGCATTGTTCATAAGGGCTTCCGCAACCATCAATCACCATTACCACGCATTCTTCAAAATCACACGTTCCGGCAGCGCTGTAGGCATGTGCCAGGTGGTGAGAAATCGTTGTTACAGGAAGATCCGGAAAGTCAGCAAACAATCGTTTACCGTGAAACCGATCCCGATCCGGTGTTTCAAAATTGGCGCTTTGAACAACCAAATCAATCTCTGCAAGCGTGATTCCTTCCGCATTCAGGCAATATTGAATAGCATCCGTGTCGTTTCCTCCCTGATGTTTGATCCTCGTAATCCGTTCTTTTTCAATCGCAACGCAAACAATTCCGTCTTTTAAAAGAACAGCCGATCCGTTGTGTGAAAGTCCTGTTCCAAGAACATAGAGCGGTTTTGACATGAATAATGGATTATGTGGTTTTAGTTAGTCTTCATCATCTTCCAACCACTCAAAAAAGGAGTCGAAATTATCCCTGTCTTTACGGGAAGGCCTTCCGGTTCCATATTCACGGTAAACACTCTGAGCTTCCTGATATGCTTTGAATTTCTCGATTTCCAGTGGATCCGTGATATCGATCAGGTAATCTGAAACAAGTTTTGCACCTACTCTTCGGTCCAGTAAATCCTTGATTTTGTAGCTGAAAGTTGCATTGTTTTTTATGATTGAAATCGTATCTCCGATCTTCACTTCCTTGGAAGGTTTCACGGGAGCATTATTCAATTTAATCCGGTTCTTCTGAACAAGTTCTGTGGACAATGTGCGTGTTTTTGCCAGACGCACAAACCAGACATATTTATCAATCCGCAAGCTCATCACGTAATTTTTTTGGTAAAGATGAAACAATCAGATCGTAAGAATGTACGATCAACTCTTTTATCAGGGAATCATCGACTAATCCTTCCAATGAAACGGTATTCCAATGTTTTTTGCTCATGTGATATCCGGGCGTAATTCCGTCATAACGTTCCCGCAATTCGATTGCCCGTTCAGGATCACATTTGAGGTTAATTCCCGTTGGATTTTCCACATCCACCAGTGCAAACATTTTTCCCTGAACCTTGATAACAAGCGTGCGCTTATCAAAGGGAAAAGTTTCCGTAGCTCCCTTAAGCTGGAAACAGAAATGAATCAATTCGTCGAAATGCATTCCGAAAGTTACAAATTTCGACGTTTCTGGTGCAGTTTCACGTGAAAATCCATCAAGATTCAAAATTAAAAATGCTAATTTCAAAAAATGAACATCGAGACCATACAAATTATCATTGTCGTATTTGTATTCTGCATCCTGATTTTAGGCTGGAGATCTTACAGAAAGGTAGCTCACCAGAAGTGGAAAACTCCTTCAGAACCCTTTCCAGACGAATGGAAAGCACTGCTGGAACAAGAGGTTTTGTTTTACGATTCCTTAAGTGAAGAAGAACAAAAACGTTTTGAATACAAGGTTCAGGAGTTTCTACTCAACTGCCGGATTACGGGAGTCAAGACAGATGTAGACTTACGCGACAAATTGCTGGTTGCTTCGAGCGCCATTATTCCCATTTTTGGTTTCGATTCCTGGAAATACACCAATATCCGCGAAGTTCTACTATATCCTAACATGTTCAACGAAAACTTTGAATTCGAAGGAAATTCCGAACGCAGAATTTTAGGCATGGTCGGAAATCAAAACATGGAAGGGGTCATGATCTTGTCAAAAGAGGCTTTGAGATTAGGTTTCAAAAACGAATCCGATAAGCAAAACACTGCCATTCATGAGTTTGTACATCTAATTGATAAATCGGACGGTCAAATAGATGGTCTTCCTAAGTTGTTGATGGACCGTCAATATGCTATTCCGTGGATTGATTCCATGAACAAGGAAATCGAACGAATTTATGACGGAGAATCTGATGTAAATCCTTACGGAGCAACGAACAAGGCCGAGTTTTTTTCCGTGATCAGCGAGTATTTTTTCGAACGTCCGGATTTATTGGAGAAGAAGCATCCGGAATTATATGCACTGCTGGAGAAGGTCTTCAATCAAAAAATGGTCGATCGGAAACTCTCCAAAAAACAAGCGGTTATTGGTCGAAACGATCCATGTGTTTGCGATAGCGGGGAGAAGTTTAAGCATTGTTGCGGGAGTGTGCATTATGGAAAAAGAAAACCATCTGAATGATTTTCAACTATTCAACCCGTTTCTGTTAATTTGCAGCATATTACATTACCTAAATCTATCACGTCATGAGATTTTCTAAAAACGGTATTTACCTCATTCTTTGCGTGTTTACCTTTTGCGCAAACGGGCAGGAAAACAGCTCACCGGATTTCGAAATTCTTGAATATGGTCATAAAAGAAATAATACTCATAAAAACGCAAAAGAGATTATTGCAAACAGATGGGGTATTTCTTTCAAAAGTATTGCGACCTGTTTGATCTCACCACAATTAAAAGATAGCGCAGACTCGTCTAACAAACATACATACTCTTTGATTTCCCTAAAGTATGGAGAAAACTGGTATCAAAAATTTGAAAAAGAAATCGAAGCGGAAGAGAAGTTGATAGAAGAATTCATCCGACGGATAAAAATGATGGATCGCATTTCCCTTTTGGATTCAACACTTGCAAAAGAAGATAACGCGGTTTACTATCTGATTTATCCCTATTCGAAATCACGGTCTGAAAAAAGATACGAAGTCTTCGTTTATGGATTGGGAACTATTGATAAAAAAACGGATCTCATTTGCTATTACAAATTCAAATTGCACAAAAACAGAAAGAATATTGAGCTTATAACTGATAAACCAACATTCCTTTTCAGCGAAGAAACCCCATGAAACAAAACCCTTTTTTCTTTAATTGCTTATTGTTTAGACATTATCAACACTAAAAAGTAATTTCTCTTTGCGAATACAAAATTGATCATCCTTTTACTCTTGACTTCCTTTCATTCTATCGCCCAGCAGCAACTTCCGGAAGAAAAACCCAAACGCGTGATGCTTCGCAAGAAAATAGAAGGAATGAAGGGGAATTGATTCGGTCTAGTTTTCATCCATCCAACTAAAATGTCAAATTTAAATATCGCAAATTCGCCATATCGCAATATTGCGAACCGGTCGGAAACAGGGGTTTACAGAGTCTAAAAAAGCTCATTTCTAATCCTTTTGGGAACATTTTTAACAAATCGACTCTTTTTTCAAAGGATCTTTTTTCCTAAATTAAATAAGAAAGAAGTCACTATGGGAATAACAAAAATCCATCCGTACCCAAACGAAACAATCCAACTGGCGAGAATTGCCAAAGCTCTTGGTCATCCAGCAAGAATTACGATGCTAAAGTATCTTTTCGAAAACAGGCGAGCTACCAATGATACTTTTCAATCGATCACAACTCTGGCGCAATCAACGATTTCCAGACATATCCAAGAATTAATCTCCGCGGATCTCGTTTATTCAGACTACAAAGAATTCGAAGGAAACTACTATCTGAAAAATGAAGCGAGTCAATTGATTCAAATGCTGATAGAAGACGTGAAACACTGAAATTCATTCCGTACTTTTGTGTGTACAATTTCTTTAGAATGTCGGAAAAAATTCATTTCTGTAATGATTTATTCAATCGCGGACGCTTCGAAACACATGAAGTCAAAGTAGGAAACACTACGATCGGCGGCCACAATCCAATCAGAATTCAGTCGATGACAACCACAGATACCATGGATACCCAGGCTTCTGTTGAACAATCCATTCGAATGATCGACGCGGGTTGTGAATTAGTTCGTCTCACTGCTCCGTCAAAGAAAGAAGCTGAAAACCTCGCAGAGATCAAAAAAGAGCTCGTTAAACGCGGTTATGACACACCTTTGGTAGCAGACATCCATTTCACACCAAATGCAGCGGAAATAGCCGCAAAACTGATTGAAAAGGTTCGTGTGAATCCGGGAAATTATGCCGACAAAAAGAAATTCGAAGAAATTGACTACACAGAAGCAAGTTATCAAGCAGAACTAGATCGCATCGAAGAGAAATTTACTCCTTTGGTTTTGCTTTGCAAAGGGCGGGGGACAGCTATGCGAATCGGAACAAACCATGGATCACTTTCCGACAGGATTCTGAGCAGATACGGTGATACTCCTGAGGGAATGGTTCAATCAGCAATGGAATTCATCCATATTTGCCACAAAAATGATTACCACGATCTGGTTATTTCGATGAAAGCCAGTAATACATTGGTAATGGTTCAGGCATATCGTCTCCTTGTCAAAACCATGAAAGAGCAGGGAATGAATTATCCTTTGCACTTAGGAGTGACGGAAGCCGGTGACGGAGAGGACGGAAGAATCAAATCCGCTGTTGGAATCGGCGCACTATTGGAAGACGGGTTAGGGGACACCATTCGAGTTTCTCTGACAGAAGATCCTGAATTTGAAATTCCGGTCGCTCAAAAACTGCTTCAAAAATTTGATACTTCTACAATAAAACAACTATCTTTTTCGTCCAAAATAAATTTTGACTTTTTTCATTATAACAAACGGATTACAAATTCATTATTAAATATTGGTGGAAGTAATACTTCAATTGTTTTTGCAGACTTATCAAAAAAGAAAGAAATAGTTTCAACTAATTTTTTTGGCTTTGGATATGCTTATTCAGAGCAATTGGATAAATGGAACATTTCAGACCAGGCAGCGGATTACGTGTATATCGGAGACAAAACCATTGATTTCGAAATCCCCGGAACGATTCGCCTGATACAGAACTATGAAGTCTGGAAAAAACATCAGAGAAAGGACGCATATCCGCTTTGTTCTCCGGAAGAATACACTCAAAACAAACCCGAAGGAATTGCATTCGTTCATCTCGACCTGGATAAGAATCCGGATGTTTCGAAGCTTCCAACAAGCAATGTGGTTTATATCATAGAAAGTCAGGAACAACAAAAAACACAACTAATTCGCAAATTTCAACATGAATTAGCGGAATCAAACAACAAAACACCTGTTATATTCAAATTGAATTACGAGATTTCTGATCTGGAAACGCTGCAATTGTATGCGAGTTCCGATGCAGGAATTCATTTCATCGATGGCTTTGGAGACGGAATCTGGATCACAGCACCGCAACCCATTATTGACCTGAACAGTTTGTCTTTCGGAATTCTCCAGGCAACCAGAACCCGTATTTCAAAAACAGAATACATTTCGTGTCCTTCTTGCGGAAGAACTCTTTTCGATCTTCAGGAAACTACGGCAAAAATTCGGGAACGAACTTCGCACTTGAAAGGACTCAAAATAGGTATCATGGGATGCATCGTAAACGGTCCGGGAGAAATGGCCGATGCAGATTATGGATACGTTGGAACGGGCCCTGGAAAGATCAATCTTTACAAAGAAAAAACGGTCGTGAAGAAAAACGTTTCCGAGGACGAAGCTGTAGATGCTTTAATTGATTTGATCCGTGATAACGGTGATTGGATTGAGCCGAATAATTAATGAAAGCACTTCTATATCCGGTTCTTTTCATTTCTGTCATCGGGTACGGTCAGATAGATTCTCTATACAAACAGATGGAACTCGATTCTGCAGAATTGATGAAAACACAATTGAGAATTGACAGCATGAAATTGGAATTGGATTCTCTAAGATGTGAATCAGAAAAAACTCAAATGCTCATCGATAAATTAAAACAAGAAAACATCCAATTGGCAAAATTAATGGAGATGTATCTTGAACAAATAAATCGGAAGCAGGAAGAATTTTTAAAAAAGGAGGAATAACCCTTTTTATCCGGAGCAACTAATTTTCCCCACAAAAAAAGCGAACACGAAAACTTAAAGCCAAAAATCACGAAATCGTCCGTTAAACCAGCAAAAAAGTTAAAAATTTCACTTGATTTCCTGCCATTTCTCACCACAAGCAAGGTGTTTCCCTTTCAAACCCGGCAAAAACCCTTTAAAAAGGCTAAAAACACTATTTCTTGCGGAAAATATAGATCTGAGAACTCGACAAACCCTCCTTTGCTTTCTTATTTGACAAAAATCCGATTCTCATTGCTTTTAGCAAAGATCCACCCTTGTATTTTTCACTGAGCATCGAAACATAATAACTGTCGAATTTCATCGGAAGCATTTTTTCAAATTTCAATCCTTTCGACTCAACTAACGGAATCAGCGATTTTGGAGAAAAGTGATAGAGGTGACGTGGAACATCATAAGCTGCCCAAAACTCTTTGTAGTACTGAGCATCGAAAGAAGTGTAATTTGGAACGGCAATAATCAAAACACCATCCTGATTTACCAAAGAGGAAATCTTTTCCAAATCTTCCTGTAGGTTGTAAACATGTTCCAATACATGCCACATCGTAATCGCGTTAAACTTCTGATTCAAATGATGAAGCAAATTCAAGTCCTTCAGTTCAATTCCATTTTCAGACAAAGCAACTTTTCTGGCATCTTCATCCGGTTCCAAACCTAAAACATGAAAACCGGATTCTTTTGCTTTCGCCAAAAAATGACCGGTTCCTGCACCAATATCCAAAAGATCTTTACCGGAAGTCAATTCTTTCAGCAAAGCGATTTTCTTCTTTAAAGTATAAGAACGAACCTTTCCATAAACCCGATTAACGATTCCTTTCTTAGTTGAACTATGGGAAACATATTCTTCGGATTTATAATAATCACCGATATGATCCAGCGTTGGTCTTGGATTCGTAAACAGCAATTGACAGTTGTCGCAAAGTTCCAGATTAAAGGATTCCTTTGAAAGAAAGTGATCTTTAACTGTCAAATACGTACTAAAAGATTGAGCTCCGCAAGAGGGGCAAGTTGATTGGTTTAAATGTTCCACGTGAAACTATCTTCCTAAATGAATTAATAAAACTGAAATATCGCTAGGGGATACGCCACTAACGCGGGATGCCTGACCAATAGTAACTGGTCTGATTTTGCCCAACTTATCTCTAGCCTCTAAAGACAAAGACTTCATAGAGCTATAATCGACAGAGCCAGGAATAGTAACGGATTCCAATCTGGATAATTTTAAAGCCACTTCTTCCTCACGAGCAATGTAGCCTTCATACTTTAAGAGTATTTCAGCTTGTTCAACTGCGTCTTCATGTTCCACGTGTAACTTATCGGCTAAATTTCTAACCTGCTCACTCATTTGAAGCACGTGCTCCATGGTAATATGAGGTCGTGTAATAACTGACGACAACTTAATTTGCTGCGAAAGAGGAGAACTTCCAACACCTTCCAAAATTGGATTCGCAATTTCCGGACTAACTCCTTCTTTACGTAAAGCGCCAATTAGCTCCTTAGCTGCATTCACTTTTCTATTTACTCGGTCCAAAGCTTCCTGATCTTGTAAACCAAGTTCAAAAGCCATTGGTATTAAACGAACATCTGCATTGTCCTGACGCAATAAAATGCGGTATTCAGCACGTGAAGTAAACATCCGATAAGGTTCCTGAGTTCCTTTTGTGATCAAATCATCGATCAAAACACCAATATAAGCGTCGCTTCTGGAAAGAATAAGCGGATCACGTTCCTGAACTTTCAGCGCGGCATTAATTCCCGCCATCAACCCCTGGCAAGCTGCTTCTTCATATCCTGTTGTACCATTGATTTGTCCGGCAAAATACAATCCTTCAACCAACTTTGTTTCCAAAGTATGCTTTAGTTGAGTAGGAGGGAAGTAATCGTATTCGATGGCATAACCTGGTCTGAACATTTTCGCCTCTTCAAAACCAGCAATCGATCGTAAAGCGCGAAGCTGAACATCCTCAGGCAAACTGGTAGAAAATCCGTTCACATAGATCTCAATTGTATTCCAGCCTTCCGGCTCTACAAAAATCTGATGGCGATCTCTATCTGCAAAACGATTGATTTTATCTTCAATACTTGGACAATATCTCGGACCACTACTTTTGATTGCACCATTAAACATTGGTGAACGATCAAATCCTTCACGCAACAAATCATGCGTCAGGGTAGAGGTATAAGTGATGTGACAAGCTCGTTGAACTTTCAAGGCTTCGGTGTTTCCGTAAGAAAACTTGTTTGGATTTTCGTCTCCTTCCTGAGCCTCCATTTTAGAATAATCCAACGAACGTCCATCAATTCTTGGAGGTGTTCCTGTCTTCATTCTTCCGGATTCAAATCCCATTGTGATCAAATCTTCTGTGATTCCGGTAGCACCCTTTTCACCGATTCGACCTCCGCCAAACTGTTTTTCACCCAAATGGATCAATCCATTCAAGAACGTTCCATTGGTCAAAACGACCGACTTACCATATATAGACATTCCCATCGAAGTACGAACTCCGACGATTTTTCCATTCTCAACAATGAGCCCGTTCGACATATCCTGCCAAAAGTCCACATTTGGATTTCGTTCCAAAAGCAAGCGCCACTCTTCAGCGAACTTCATTCGGTCATTTTGGGTTCTCGGAGACCACATTGCCGGTCCTTTCGATCGATTCAGCATTCTAAACTGGATTGCCGACAAATCCGAAACAATTCCAGATCCACCACCCAAAGCATCAATCTCCCGAACAATTTGCCCTTTTGCAACACCACCCATTGCAGGGTTGCAACTCATCTGAGCAATCGTATTCATATTCATTGTAACCAACAAAACTGAACACCCCAATTTCGCAGCTGCATTCGCAGCTTCACAACCGGCATGTCCACCACCAACTACAATGACATCATAATTTTTCAACATACCATTTCACGTTTCACGTGGAACAAAATTACTACCAATCCCTTCAAGCCTTCAAATGTTCCACGTGAAACTTACGTAACATTAACATTTCCCTGAACAAGACTTTTTTAACCTATATCAAACCTCGCCGAATGTTTCGTGTTCCACGCGAAACAAATCAGCACAAGACATTCAACCTTTCAGATGTTCCACGTGAAACTTCCGCAACAACAACATCTCATTTTCTTTCGAACGCATCAACGCTTCATCAGCCTCCGACTTGTCTTTATAACCACACAAATGCAGTAAGCCATGAACACAAACGCGATGAAGCTCATCCTGAAACACCGAATCAAATTGATCCGCATTATCACGAACCCGATCCACACTAATGAACAAATCTCCAGAGATCAAATCCTCTTCCGTGTAGTCGAATGTGATGATGTCTGTATAATAATCGTGTTGCAAGTATTCCTTGTTCATCTGTAGCAAATGCTCATCTGAACAAAAGATCACAGACAAATCTCCCAATTGCTTTTGCTCAGCCTCACAAACATTGGTATACCATGCAAACAAAAATTCCGGGTTGACACCCGGAACTTCTTCTATATCTTCAAAAAAAACCTCTACCATTATCTATTAAAAAAAACGTTCACTTCATTTCCTGAGTCATTGAAAAAAACTTCATCTGCCAGATTACGCATCAGAAAAATTCCTCTTCCATTTTCCTTCTCAATGTTCTCCGGAGCGGTAGGATCGGGGAGATGCCCATGATCAAAACCTTTTCCTTCATCACAAATCCGAAAGCCGAAACCATCACTTGTTTCATAAAACTCCAGCCTCACTTCTTTGGAAGTATGCATTGCGTTTCCATGAATAATCGCATTGTTCACCGCTTCCGTTACCGCTATCAAAACATTACCGTACATGTCTTCATCAATTCCAATAGTTTGGCAAGCTTTGTCAATCATAGATTCAACAACCGGCAAATTATTCAATTCTGAAGGAATGCTTAACGAATCAATTAAAGTAAACCCTTCTTTCATTCTATTCATTTAATGTTCTACGTTCACTAGAACTGATTGAAGTATTTACCTGCTTTGTCTTTGTAGTACTTCGTTAACAAAGGATCTACAGCACGCAACAACTCAACCTGTCCAAGCTTGTTACGCTTATACTCATCAAACCGAATAAGGTTACCATAATTGATGTTTTTTCCGGAAATTGATTCTCTTTTCTCTTCAAAGCCTCTTTCCTTCAATGCTTTTTCACTTTCCAAAAGTCGCGTCAGAATATCCTGCTGGCGACGGATCATATCCGCAGAGAATTGCTTATTGATCAAATCCTTTTCCTGTTGTTCCAATTCTTTGATCAACGGATTCAATTGATTGCCCTTTCCTTGTCCGTCTTTATTCATCTCATTTCGCAATTGCTCTAAGCGCTGACGAATTGCTGTTTGTTGTGCGGCCATCTTTGCAATCTCCTTATTTCCTAATCCAGGCATTCCCTGAGTTCCTTGTCCGGGTTTATCACCAGGTTGCTTTCCTCCGGGGTTCGGACCTTTCTTCATTTGTTCCAATTGCTTCTTCAGCATTTCCTTCATATCTCCCGGAGACATCTGACCACCGCTACTAGGCTTCTGACCGGCACCTCCAGGATTATCGCAAGAACCAGAACCCGGCTTTTGCTGTTGTGCCTGTTGCTGCATCGCTTGCAAACTTTCATTCAACATCAGGGCTAAGTTGTTGTAACTCGTCATGACATATTGCTGGTGTTGCTGCAAACCTCTGCGGTTATGTTCTCCAATTTCATCTGTGATCAACCCGAAGTTTGCACGAATATCTTTCAATTCCTTGTCGATGAACGGAGCAATCTTGGTTTGTCTCTTTGCCAAAGCCATCAAACTATCTTCAACCAATTTGTTGTCATCAATAATGCTCCGCTGCTTTCTTCCCAACTTGTTATAGTAAGGATCCATGTCTTTCACCTTTCCGAATTTGTTCATCACATATTCCTGATCGAAACTCAAAGACATCAAATTCTCCAGCAACAAACGAATCAAACTCATGTCCTCTTCATTCTGCTTTTTGTTTGCAGATTCTTGTTGGTTGTTCAACTGGTCGGAAAGTTCTTTCATTTTCTGTGCAGCACTCTTTTGGCTTTCTCCGGCTTTTCCTTTTTTACCCTGATCCAGTTTGCTCTTCGCATCATTCATTTCTTTCGAAATTTCCTGCTGCTCCTGATCAAAAGAATCCAAAGGCATTGGCCGATCCAATTCTTCATTTAGTTTTTGAAGTTCCTGCATGTCTTTTTTCAACTCATCAAACTCCTTGTTCAATTCCTCCTGTTTCTTGGATGCTTCTTTCTCGTTCAGCTTTTCGTTCTTAACATCTTTCTCTAATTGTTCCTGCTTCTCAGCCAATTGATCCAACTCCTTTTCCAAATCATCAATCTTCTCATTCACCTGCAAACGCTTCAGCATCTCCATTGTGCGATCCAATTGCTTTTTCATTTCATCACTTGATGCATCCAGTTTTTGCGTCTCATTTTTCATTTGAAGCTGATCGTTCTTCTCCATCAATTTCTCCAAATCATCCAACAACTTTTTCAATTCGTCATCCATGACTTCCTTCAGCAATTCTTCGATCAATTCCTGTTGCTTCAACAACTCTTCGTCTTGCTCACTCAGCTTGTTCTTTTCCTGGTTACTTGCGTCCAGTTTATCTTTGATCGATTGCAACTCTTCCTGAAGTGATTGTTGTTGTTGCTTCAATGATTGAACCTGCTCCATGTTTTTAAAGTCGCTCTTTGATTTATTCATCAAAGATTTCTGAAGTTTGTTCACATCTTTCTGGAACTGTTCCGTCTTTTTATAAACGTCTGTTAGTGCATTTTTCAATTCTTTTTGAACTTCATCCCGCTTGTCATTCAAGTTGGTAAGCGTAGGCAATTCATATACAAAATTCTGGGAAGAGGTGCTTTTTGAACCATTCACCCCGTCGTTATCAAACACCAAAAAGTGGTAGGAAATCTTGTCCTCCACACCGATATTGTCTCTGCTGAAATCAACAGCAAACCAAAACTTATCGTTCGTAGTTGCGTACTTATCAACCAGCATTTTGCGCTTTAACTCCGTTCCATTCTTCTTCTTAATCGTGTACATGAAATACAAAGAAGTCAGACCGTAATCATCTGAGATCAATCCTTCGAATAAACGCACAGAAGTTTTTACCGAATCTACACTCTCCGAAACCAGGATGGAAGGGAAGGCATCTTTGATCACATGAACCTGAATATTGGATGTATCCAAAGCATTCAGATCTTTATTATTCAAAACGAAATTCAGGTTTTCATCCTCTTTAAAGGTGGTTTGAAATTCTCCGCTGCCACTTTCAAAGCGTTTGGAAAATCCTTTTCCGAAAACTTTAAACCAACTCACATTTCTTGCTTCCACATTCCAATCAACCTTTGTTCCTTCAGGCAGATCCAAATCTGCAATATTCAATAAGCGTTCATCTTTCTTCTTCAAATATTTCGGGTAGTGCAATGTTGCAACCACTTTCCCTAAAGAGGAATTACCCAAAACTTTTACCTGAAATTCTTTTGATTCAAATCCTTCACTCTCAAAGTGAAACACCAAATCTGTTTTTAAATTATCAATAGGGAAGGATAGACGATTCTTGCGAACTTTGTTCATTTTGTAGCGACCGCGATTCGAAACCAGAAAAACGTGTTCCGGAACATACATACCAGTAATATCTACTTCAACGTTATACGAACTTCCTTCTTTCACACGGTCTTTTTTGCCAACCAAATGAAAATCAAACGGAGCTTCCTGTGCCTTTGAAAAGTTCACTACATTCGATGATCCTTTCGTAATCCAGCCCGGAGTGAAAATGGCTACTGCACCAAAGATCAAAACCACCGGAATCACATACTTCAAATATTTTCTGGAATCTTCATAGCGTACAGCCTCTTCAAACTTCACGGCTAACAGCTCATTCGATCGTTGGGAAACAGTTGCACGAATCAATTCGAAACTTCTATCGTCCTCGTTTACAATTTCATTTAACTGAAGCGTATTCAACAGACGATCAGAAACATTCGGGAAAAACGATCCGATGATCCTTGCCGCCTGTGTGCGGTTGATTCGCTTTCCGAACGAATACAAACGCATAAACGGAAGAACAAAATAACGAACCAGCAAATAGCCATTCGTTCCGATAAACAAAAGCAGCAGGATCAATCGAACGGAACTCGGGAAACGGCCAAAGTATTCCATCACGCTCACCGTTAGCCAGGAAGCCAACAAAAAGCCGATTACGATCAATACACCCTTCAAGATTTCACTCTTGTAATACTTCCGGATGAAGGCGTCTATTTGTTCAATTAAGCGATCAAAAGCTGACATAAAAACAATTCTTATAAGAATAACTTACTAAAGTAGAAAAGTTCATACAGAACATCTTCCTTAAATTCTAAGTGCCTGTACACTTTACTCTTAAAAAAGGTTAATCTTTCCCAATTTTCACCTTGGGTGATTTTGCAGAATCAGGTCATTATTTAATTACT
>RCUP01001368.1_pt1 | contig 15024 bp, 13 predicted proteins | sample 2166341 | NCBI WGS metagenome assembly RCUP01 (sample SAMN09932325, study PRJNA488358) | compost metagenome | isolation source: compost soil in succinonitrile-enriched | place: Germany: Experimental Botanical Garden | reverse complement strand
TGCCGCCAGCGTTCGTTCTGAGCCAGGATCAAACTCTCAAGTTGAGAATTCAATCATGACTGATCACTATGTTCTGAATCGACGAGAACATTTTTATATGTACACCAATCGCATCTCTGCGATCGTTTCCATCGTTCTCATTCAAAACGTGACCGTCATTTTGTCTTCTAAACAGACCGTTCCCAAACCCTAAAGCTCAAGAACCGTCCGCGAAAACCCGCCGACCACGTTTCTCTTTCTTCTCATATTCAATTGTCAAATAACCGACGATCCATAACCCGAAAGCCTAAATCGTCACAAATCACAGAGCCAAACCGTAACCCGGCCCTAATCAGTATTCGCTGATTATTGGATGTTTCCAAAGCGACAATCAGCTTGCTTGCCGATGCCCCGCTTCAGTGGTGCGGCTTATAAGGGCGAGGCCGCGGCGCCGTCAATGGGGAAAAGTGCGAATGTTGAGAATAAATTTATAAGAGGTTGATTTGAAAAGATAATGTCCGTTCCGCCGTGTGAGGGTGATAATTTCCGCCATTTGCAAGCGCCATTCCAGACACTTTGTCTATGCGAATGCAGTCGAAACTTTTGTATGAAAGGAAGCTCGTTTTCAGCCTTCCCTAAGCCGCGTTGAATTCGCATGAATGTCGACGACGCGATGGCTGGAATGGCAGGGCTCGAACCTGCGACCGGGCGATTAACAGTCGCCTGCTCTACCAACTGAGCTACATTCCAATGCACTTTCCTGACGCAAATGCTCGTGCCTCAGTGTTGGGACGCGCTGTCTACATGCACATCGTTTGACAATCAAGCGTCGATTTTCCCCTCGGCGTGTAGGTTTGACCATATGGGTGGAGTTGGAGGTAACGTCTGAGTTCGGGGAGAAGCACACTAGCCTGAGGCTTCGCGACGACGCGATCCCTCTCAATTGCGCAGGCAGCCGGTCAACAGTTAAAAACTCAGCGGAAGGTGCATATGGGATGCTGTCCCTCATCGCATGCTGCAGCGCACGATCCAGTCTGGACAAACCCCTAGGTCCATTCTATAGGGCCATCTGTCACCACTTAGATGGTGACGCGGGTGATTAGCTCAGTTGGTAGAGCAGCTGACTCTTAATCAGCGGGTCGTAGGTTCGAGCCCTACATCACCCACCAGTCTTATTCTTTTCATCGACGCTTCAATGTTGTTTCACGTTCTGACCGCCACGGAAAACTCCAGTTCCCTGCGAACCAACCTTTGGGATCAGAGCACGAAGAGCAAAGCCCCTGCGAAAGCCCGGGGGACACTCGGGTCACTTGTCACGCTCTTGATGGGATTAGAACCTCCGGCCCTCTAAAACCACATGGACATTACACCAAAGCAGTTAGCAACACGGCGAGGTTTTCAATCGGCAAATCCATCCGACCGCTGGTCTGAACTGCATTCCCCAAATGGCGATAGAATGAGATGCGGTCTCCAGGTAGTGCGCGCATCGTTTCCTCGCCGCCCGACCGGATGAAGTAGTAGTCTTCCAGCATCTGAACTAGCTGAAGCTCTCCAATGTCGGGCCAGTGTTTCAACTGACCGGCGAGGTAAGGAACAGCACAAAGCAATTGCCTTACGGGTATGTCGAGGCTTTCCACGATACCCGGTGGCCAATCCTTCCGAAGGTGTCTTGAGGTTGTGACACCTTTCTGATGAGCGTGTAGGAAGTCGCTATAGTCATTGGCGGCAAGTGCTTCATGAAAGGCCGGCCCCATGTCTGCCCGCCGGACTTGCGTCTTGTAGGCAGCAAATGCAGTGTCGAAACCGGGCACGGATTTCAACCGGACAAATTCGCACGCGACGTTCTCATCGTCGCACGTCACGACCGCATAACCGCCCGGGTAGGCAACGGGCGATGGTACCGCTATGTTGATCAGCCCTTCGTGTTCGATCTGCCCTGTCACATGCATGTGGCCGCTGAAATGCCAGCAGAGTCCGGCTTCTGCCAACAGACGACCACTTTCGAGCGACGGCATTCGTTCTGACCAATCCGGCGTGCAGGCCGCCTTGCGCTTACTTCCCTCGCCCGTCATCGCCAATGGTATTGCGGGATAATGAGAGAATGCCAGAAGCGTTTTGCCCATCTGACGCGCACGTTCAGCGACGTCCGCGATCCAATCCAGCATGTACGGCCGCTGCGCCAGAACATGATCCCAGGCCGCATTCGACCTCACCTGCCAGGAACCGTTTTCGCGATGGAAGACATTGGCATCCAGGATCAACAGCCAGAGGCCTTCCTGGGGCTCGACGAGATAGGAGAGATCAAGGCATGCAGGATCACCGCCTGGAGCATACCATTTGGCCAATTCGTCGCGATCGCCGAACGGTGTTTCCCAATGAAACACATCATCAAGTCGGTTGATTCCGTAGGTTGCCATGGCCTCGACAGCATCCTCGGTCGACATGCCGAGCATTCCGATCTCGAAGACGGCCGGCGCTGGTGCATCTTCATTGCTCGTGACCAGAAGGGGATCACGGCCATCGCCCTTTGTCAGCCATTTGGCCTGATGGCGCGTCGCCGGGCCGAAACAATCATGGTTTCCGAACGTCGCGAAAAATCGCAGGCCGTGTCTTTCCTCGTAGGACGAAAGAATACGCTTCAAGGCCGTAACGGCGCCTGGCTGGCCGTCGTCCGAATAATCGCCCAACAGCACAACATCCCGGATGCCGCGTCGGACTATATCCTCCAGCACCGCAAGAAATGCAGCATGGCTCTCGTTGAACACCCGCGTGGATGCCATCGTGTCTTCGAAGGTGCGAAGGGCAATGTCGCCACTACCCTCGTCTATCCATCCATAGCCGCCGTAGAGATCATGGAGATGAACATCGGCGACGACTGCAATCTGCATCAGGCGGCAACTCCATTCATGTCACCGCGGGCAGCATCGAACAGGTCGGGACGGTCGAGATTGATGTAATCGACGCCCGCGGAAGCGATCTCGCGGTGAACAGCAATGTCATCCCCCCCATAATAAACCATGATGTCCAGACCGGCCTTGCGGCTTGCCTCGATGATGCCAGGGCGGCGCATTTGCTCGGGTGTGATCTCGATGATCGATGCATGATGCACTGCACCGACCAGAGAGGGAGACTTGGCGATGTTGAGCGTCATCATCTTTATGAATTCCGGTGCAATCATTTGCAGGTCGCGGCGCATTTCCTCGGAGAAGGAGAAATAGAATGTGTCGCGCACCATGCCGAGATCGCGCACCAGTGCCACGACCTTGGCCGGGTCGCAATATTTCAGTTCGATATAGACACCGGCGCGACCGCGCAGATGCTCGAGATAGACATCGAGCCGCGGCACATTGGCGCCCTTGAATTTGTCATCAAACCAGCTGCCGGCATCGAGCGTGTCGATTTCGCCTGATAGCATATGGCCGACCGGACCTTTGGCGTTGGTGGTGCGGTCCAGCGTTTCGTCATGGATGACATAGAGGACACCATCGGCGCTTTCGCGCACGTCGAGTTCGATGTAATCAGCCCCTTGCTCCAACGCGAGATCGGCCGCAGCAAAGGTGTTTTCCGGCGCAAACTTATTTGCGCCTCGATGCGATACGATTTTGGTCACTGAAGATTCCTGTCAGTTTGCGGGTTCGAGCACGCGGGCGCGACCTGCGACATGGTGTAAAAAATCGGCATGGAGATCGGCGATGCGATTGCCGGACGCATCGAAAACGAGCGTCAGTTCGGACTTGGCTGTAATGCCCACTTTGGTGCCCGGCGCATGCCGAACCGCTTCACCATATTCAAGCGCGTGGATAAGGCCCGCTGGCGTGTCGATCGTGTAAAAGACTTCACGGCCCATCGGCTCGACGGTGACTATCTCTCCATGAAATGGCGCTATCTCAGCCGACGTTAGCGTGATGTCTTCCGGGCGAAGACCGAAGGTTACGGCGCCGGAGCATTCCGCGTTGATATCAAACGAGGCATTGGCGACCTGAAGGCGAAGGCCATCAGCATTGCCCTTCAGGAGGTTCATCGGCGGTGTGCCGATAAAGCCTGCCACGAACAGGTTGTTGGGACGGCGATACAGATCGTCCGGCGTGCCGATCTGGGCAATCTCGCCATTGTTCATGCAGATGATCCGATCCGCCATGGTGATCGCCTCGATCTGGTCGTGGGTAACGATCAGCGTGGTGAAACCGAGGCGTCTGGATGCTTTTCAACTCCGCCCACATGGTGATGCGCAGCGTGGCATCGAGGTTAGAGAGCGGTTCATCGAGCAGAAGAATGTTCGGCTCCTTCACCAGCGCGCGGGCAAGAGCTACGCGCTGCTGCTGGCCGCCGGAAAGCTGCGAGGGGCGACGGTCGAGCAGAGCGCTGATCTGCACAAGGTTTGCCGCCTCTTCCACACGCCGGGCCACTTCTTCCTTGCCCATGGTCTTGAAGCGCAATGGAAAGGCGATGTTTTCCCGCACCGTAAGGTTCGGATAGAGCGCATAGGACTGGAAAACGATGCCGACATTGCGGTCACGCGCATCGATGCGATTGACGTTATGGCTATCGAAGGCGATCTCGCCACCGCTCGGCGCATAAAGACCGGCGAGCAGGAAAAGCGTGGTAGACTTGCCGCAGCCGGAAGGGCCTAGAATGGCGACGAATTCGCCGTTTTCGATGGCGAGGTTCATCGGTTTGAGAACCTGGCTATCGCCCCAGTTCTTGGTGACGTTGTCGAGGGTGATTTTTGCCATGATTGTTAGCCCTTGATCCCGCCAAAACTCATCTGGGTGATGTATTTCTGCGTGAAGGTGTAGAGGATCAGCACAGGCAGGAGATAAACGATACCGACGGCGGCGATCATGCCGTAATCCGCCCCCATATTGTCCTGTGCGACGAAGAAGAGGTAGAGGCTCATCGTCATCTGGCTCTTGTCGATCAGAAGCGTCTGGACGAAAACATATTCCTCCCAGCCTCTGAGGAAGGTGAAGGTGGCGACCGCGATCAGACCACCACGCACCTGCGGCAGGACGACCATGCGGAAAGCCTGCGCGCGGGTGGCGCCATCGGTCACTGCGCTCATCTCGATGTCCCAAGGGACGTTGTCGAAAAAGCCTTTGAGAACGAAGATGGCAAAAGGCAGTTCCAGAGCGCTCATGACCAGCACGACACCGGTGAGACTGTTGAGCAGCCCCATGTAATGCAGCTGGATGAAGATGGCGACGGTGAGCGCCAGCGCCGGGAAGGCGTGCAGAAGAAGCAGCCCGCGGAGAAAGTTTTCTCGGCCGGCAAAGGCGAAACGTGACAGCGCATAGGCGGCAGGCGTCGCAACAAGTGTGACGATCAGCGTCTGCGCGATGGCAAAGGCAAGAGAACTGCCGAGTGCCGCCCAGATCGATGGCATCAGATCCGTACGCGTCGTGCCAGTGCCTTCGATATCCCGGTTCCAGAGGAACCGATAATTGTCGAACGTCAGGTATGGTGCGAGGAAGATCGCCACCAGAATGACGATGACCAGGCCGAGTGCGGCCCAGGACAGAGCTGGCTTCCGCAGCCGGTCCGCCAGGAATGCCAGCGCGATGGCACCGAGATAGGCAAAAGTCGCGATTGCCGTGATGCGCCACAGGACCAATCGGCTGACCTCACTGTCGGAAGAGGTCAGCGACTTCACCAGCAGCCACAGATAAGGCAGGAGCACCGGAACAGACACGATCGTCAAGAAGATGATGATCGCCGAGAGAAAACCGGCGCGATTGAAAGCACCGCGACGTTCGAGGCGTTGCCAATGGTCGGGAGCGACTGTCGCAGACGGAAGCGTGTTGGTTTGGATAAGAGCCATCACAGCACCTCGATCTTTGGAGCGGCGAAGGTGGAGCGCATGTTGGTGACGCGCCATTGCAGGAGGGTGAAGGCGATGCCGATCACCATCAGCCCGAGCGCCAGCGCCGCGCCATAGGCGTAAGCACCGTTTTCGAAAGCACGGCGATAAATATAGAGCGCGTAGGGCGTGGAATCGTAGACCGGGCCACCGCCGGTGATCAGCAGGATATATTCGTAGGTCGTCATCAGCGAGAGTGCCTGATAGATCGTGATGAAGCGGATCGGCTGCGACAGGGCCGGCGCCACGACATGGCGCAAGACTCCCCATTCACTGGCGCCATCGACCCGCGCGGCATTGGCCAGATGCGAGGGGATGGAGCGAACTGACGACGTGAGAATGACCATGGCGAAGGACGCGCCGACCACACCATTTGCCAGGATGACCAGGAACAGCGGAAAGTCGTTGCGCAGGTTGATCGGCGGCAGGCCCAGCGTACCGGTAACCTGATTGAGCAGACCCGACGGCGATGGATCGGCGATCCAGATCCACAATATACCGTAGAGCACAGCCGGCGACATGCGCGGCAAAAGCCAGAGGCCGCGGAAGAAGTTGCCGAGCCTTTCGGGAATTGCCGTCGAGGTCATCGCCAGAAGCGCACCGAGGCCGACATTGAAGATGAACAGCGTGGCGGTCACGTAGATCAGCGTTGTCAGCAGCACCATGGGCAGGCGCGCGTCACGCTGCACGATCCGCTCGAAATTCTTGAACGTGAATTCGCCGACGCGAAGATTTGCGCCCATATCGGTAAAGGCGATCACCGTGTTGACGACGATTGGCGCCAGGAAAAACACGGCAAGAAGCCCGATGGCCGGCGCAAGATAAAGCAGCGGCCGGGCGGGCCGGTGAGGCCTGATCTGGAAATTCGACATTACAAGGTACCGTTGGGGGAAGCGATGCCGCCCGACAGACGCCGGGCGGCAAGGATTGCAATCAGGCTCAGTTGCTGGCGGCGTCGCGGATCTCGATATCGCCGCCGAACTGCAGCTCGAGTTCGTCCGCGATGAATTCGACAGCCTGTTCGGCCGTCATCTTGCCGGTTTCGACAGCCTGCAGGCCACTGGACAGAACCTTGTTGTAGCTGCCGAACTTGGTGTGGTTCGGCACGAACTGGGCATGTTCCATCATCGGCGAAGCGGCCGACAGGACCCAGTTGTCCTTGTATTTCGGCATTGCCGTCTGCGCGTTGCTGATGGCCGTGTGGTAGGACGTCACGGCATGCTCGTTATTGAAGTAAGGCAGGGTTGCCAGCGCCACGAGGTCGGCAGCAATCTCGGCATTCTTGCTCTTGGCGTTGACCGTGTAGAGCAGCGGATGCGACAGGTTGGCGGGCTTGCCACCCTTTGTCGCGGCCGGTGCCGGGATCCAGCCGATCTTGTTAAAGTAGCCTTCCTTGTCGGTCGGCCATGTTGCGCCGTTCTTCTCGCCGACCTGCCATGCAACGGCCCAGACGCCCTGATGGAAGACAAAGGCCTTTTCCTGCTTGAAGGCGCCCTGGATGGCGTCCCAGCTCATGGCAGTGTTGTCGACCGGGGTCACGCCCTGCTTGGCGTTACGCTCGTACCAGCCAAGCGCCTTGGTCATTTCGGCCTTCGGGAAGACCAGCTTGCCGGTCTTTTCGTCCATGAATTTTACGCCATAGGACTGGAAGACCATCAGGTAGTCGATGCCGACATTCGGGCGGTGCAGCATGCCGTAATCGGCGGCCTTGCCATCGACGACTTCCTTGGAAAGGGCGGTCAGGTCGTCGAGCGTGAACTCGCCGGCTTCGACCTTGGTGGGCAGACCTTCGATAAAGGCTTCGTCCTTACCGATCTTGCGCAGCATGTCCTTGTTGTAGAAGAACATGCGGATTTCTGCATCCTGCGGCACGCCATAGATCTTGCCGTCCGTCGCCTTGGCTGAATCCCACAGGACCGGCAGGATATCGCCATAGACCCACGGGGCAGCAGCGATCCTGTCGTCCATCTGCAGGGCATAACCGTCCTGGGCAAACTGGCCAATCCATTCATGCGGCAGAACGTAGATATCTGGCCCCTGCCCGACGGACAGCGCCTTCAGCGTTTCCAGCGCCAGATCGTCCCAGCCCTTGACGGCGCTGTTGTTGGCTTCGATGACGATGCGCTTGTCGACACCGGCGGCCTTGAACTGCTTGTTCATGATCTCGGCCGCACCTTCGATATTGGTAACGCGGCCCGGCGCGCTGCGCTCGGCAAGCGTGGAGATCTTGATCTTGATGTCTTCGGCATGCGCGATACCCGCGGACAGAGCGGAGATCGCCACGGTGGCGAGAAAGGCGAGAGATTTGGTCATGGGCGGGTCGGTCCGGTTGATGATTTTTATTTAATTAAGTTGCTTAAGTAACAAAATCATGACATCGCCGATCTATGATGTGGAGAACGGATCGTGGCAGCCAGCAGACGCATGCCTTTTGAGCGGATAGGGAATACGCAGGCAGCCGTGCTGCGTTACCTACGCCGCAAGCAATCCGCGTCACGCGCCGAAATCGCCGAATTATGCGGCGTGACGCCGGCTGCCGTCAGCATGATGACACGTGACCTCATCGAACGCGGCATCGTGCAGGAGGGTGCGAAACGTCAAGTCGGTCGAGGCGCCCCGCAGATCGATCTGTCGTTGGATCCTTCGATCGGTTTTGCTCTGGGGGTTCACGCCAACCGCTTTTCGATAACACTCAGCCTGCTGGATTTTGGTGGCAGAATGGTGGGGGAACTTCACCTCCCCGGCCGCTATGACACATTTGCCGAGGTTCAGGCTGAAATCCGCAACGGCAAGGACCGATTGCTGGCGCAGGGCGGAATAGATGGCAGCCTGCTGATCGGTGCCGGCATTGCCATGCCGACACGGTTTCGACATGGCGCTGCCTTTCTCGATCTGGCACAGGAAGTGATCTCTTGGGCCGGCCCCGACCTGACGGCATCATTGCAAGAAAGCCTCGGCTGCTCCGTCGTGATCGAAAACGACGCCAATGCCGCGGCCATGGGCGAACTGACGCTTGGCAACGCCGCTGGTCACGAAAATTTTGTCTATCTTTATCTGTCCGAAGGGATCGGCAGCGGCATCATCATCGGCAGGCAGCTTTATCGCGGCAATCTCGGCAATGCTGGCGAAATCGGCGCTTTGCGTGCGCGAGGCCTTACCCGCCCTTCATTCGAAGATCTGGCGAAATGGTGCGCAAGCCGATCGGGCAAGGTGCCGGCAGACAGATCACCGGATGCATGGAAAAACTATCTCGATACCAACAGGGATACTCTTGGTGACTGGCTGACACGGGCCGGACCGGAAATCGCCCGCCTAGCATTTCCCGTCAGCGCGGTTTTGGCCCCGCAGGCAATCTATATCGGCGGGACTTTACCGCTCATGGTACGCGAGCAGTTACTGCCTTGGCTGAACTTTTCGAGTTCTGATCCATTTGAAGGAGCACGCGTATTGCAACCGGAGATTTTGCTGCCGGAAGTATCGGCAACAGATACGGTTGCCTTCGGTGCTGCTGCGATGATCCTTCATGACGTGCCTGTGGCAATCTAGTCATCGGTAGGAACTCGAGCGCGAATATAGGCAGGTAGTTCTCCCGGTCACCGCATATTAGGGTGCAAGAGACGTGTGGGAGGCAATCATCGATCACCCGGAACTTTATCGGCGTTAAATCCCTGACTGTCGAAACGCTAAGGCGTGGATGAAAGGATCTGAACCAGCAACCGAGTCGCAAGGTTAGGGTAACTTCTCGAAAAATTGAGAGTTTGGTCTGCCTAGCCGAAGCCCGCCGCGATTTAAGTCGTTAAGCGTCACATAATTCCGAGCTATGTGAATTTAAATTCTCTAAATAGCTGAAAGAATGGCGTCATAATGCAACTAAGGAGAGTTGCGATACCGACATGCCGACGCGCTTTCCGACAAGAAAAGATCTTTGCAACAGGCAGGCTACCAAAGGTTCGAAATAGGCTTCGTGCCATGATCGAATCTTGCGCCTCGTGCCTTGCTTGCCATAACTGCAGGTTGAATTATCCTTAAACGATGTGGATCACCCACCTTACGTCACACCTGTCTTTGCGTATGATTTCATCCTTGTCTATGACACGGAAAGGTAGCAATGTCTTCTCAGGCCGGGGGACCAGAGTATGGGCAAGATTACGTCTGCACATGCCTATGTAAACAACGAAGTTGCCTTCATTGCCTGGGACATCGACGAGAAGATTCCGGGCTGTCTCGGCTTCGAGGTAGTTCGTGTCTATCTTGACGTAGATGGAGCTGTTGCGAGAAAGGCTGACGGCACTGACGATCGTGTGACCTGCGCGGCCTGGGTCGCGTTCAAGGGACAACGGAATCCTCACTGGCTTCCACAAACCACATCGATATGGCCAGTCCAAAAGCTGTCCTGGCGGGATCTCACCCTTCGTAAGCGCCGGGATGCAATGGCGCGAAGGCCCGACGAGGTTCGGGTCCGTTACGAGATTCGTCCTCTTGGCGATCTGGTGCCTGGTCTGGATCCGGCGCCCGACCCTACCCCCAAGATGGTCACTGTGACCAAGCGCGATACCAAGGGTAAACCTGTCAAAGACGCAACAGGCGCGGTCGAGAAGATTTCCGCTAAAGCGTACGAAGGCAAACCGCGCCCTCTTGGCTACCTCGGTCCGGCGGTTGCAACCAACCCGGTGCACGTCACAAGAAAGCGCGGCAAGTTCGAGTCGACGTTCACAAACGGTATTCTCGCCGCGCAATGGCTTCGCAATATTCTGTTCGAAGACGGCGTCAAGAAGCCCAATGAGCTGATCGAAATGATTTCCGATCCAAACAACGGTATCCGGAAATATCTGGCGGGCGACGTACTGCCCATGCTGCGGGAATTCCTGGCTCAAGATGGCAAGTTCCTGATCGGCCTCTACGAACTTGAGGATAAGGAACTTGTCGATCTGCTCCTCACCAACAAAGCGAAGATCCGCATCATTCTGGCAAACACAGCTCAGGACGATGGCATCTGGGACATCCGAAACAGCGCGGCGCGGAAAGGGCTTGTGGATGCCGGCGTCGATATCCAACACCGGATGTTCAACAACCAGACTCAGATCGGCCACAACAAATTCGTCGTGTATATCCCAAGTGACGGATCCGAGCGCAGCGTCTTTACTGGGAGCACCAACTGGACTGCCACGGGTTTGGCAGGCCAGTCGAACAACGCCCTGATCGTCCACGACGACAAGGTTGCTGGTGTGTATGCCGATTATTGGCAGCGTATGTTCGACGACAAGATCGAAGTGCCGACTCCCTTCGGAAAGCCGATGCCGAAGAACCAGCAGAGCAAGAAGTTCCGCAGGGACAACGAGACGTCGCATTCTGTGCCGATGGGGCCAGGAGTAAATGTCGAGGTGTGGTTTTCCCCCAATATGCAAAGTCGCTCCAAGGGAAAAGCGACGCCGCCGGATCTTCAGGCGGTGTATAGACGAATGCGGAAAGCGGAAGAGGCGATCCTTTTCCTCGCATTCTACCCCGGACAATCAGCGCACGATTGCATCGTCGGCGAAGCAATCGACATCGGGATCAACAAGGACCGGAAACTGATTGTGACGGGGGCAGTCTCCAGCCCACAAGCCATGCCGAACTACGTGCCTGCGGACAAGAAAGGCACCAAGGACAAGAGCGACGATGATCCGGCGGTCTCTCCTCACACCTTTGAGGATGGAAATGTCACAATTGTGCGAGCGTCTCGCATAGATGATCGAAGCTTGCTCGCTGACTTCGGGGCAGAAGAACTGACAGCGAAGAAGGTCGGGGCGATTATTCATGACAAGGCTCTCGTGATAGACCCGCTCTCGGACGATTGCGTCGTCGTCCTTGGCAGCCACAACCTTGGCTTCAAGGCATCCTATGCCAACGATGAAAACATGCTGATCATAATAGGCGACAAGGCCTTGGCGCAGGCTTACGCCGTCCACATTCTCGATGTCTATGACCACTACCGATTTCGAGCGGTCGAGGCTGAGCTGGAACGCAAGGGCAAGAAGGGGTGGTCAGGCTTCCTGGCAACGGATGATCGGTGGCTTGATAGCTATATCGATCAATCGAAGGGCGCCTTGATGAAGTATTTTGCTAGAGGCTCCTGACCGTCGGCTCATGCCACGCTTGAAAAAACGCGGAAATGCCAGACGACGGACTTCGGTGTAGGTGATTTGGAAATGAGAATGAGGTCGGCACTGTTTGCCGCTGCTGCTTTCTTTGCTTGATAACCGGTTCTTTGGCCGCTGATCTGAAGCTGGGCAACTGAAATATCCAGACGCTGGTCTACGCTGGAGATCCTCACAAGGTCTTCTCCGACGATTACGTGGCAACGCCATCGACTTCGTCGATTTGAAGCGCTGGCGAAACTGGCTACGCGCAGGTTTTACAGACGCGAAAGCGCCAGTGATGTGCCACTCTCCGTATCATCGGAATATCTGTTCGATCATCCATAACGTCGACGTTTGGTTGCGTTTCGGGCTTGCCGGGCGAATGTGTCGTCACGGAGGTTCCGCCCATGCGCATCGTCAGCGATGAACTCTGGGCACGCGTGAAGGAGCGGCAACTGACGACGCTTGAGAACTTCTCGCGGAAAACCACCGATCGGCTGGACGGGGCGGACCGGCCGCGCTACCTGTTGAGCGGCGTGCTGCAATGCGCCCCCTAAGCCATCATGGTCAAGGATTCCTACGGCTGCACCAATTATAAGAAGCACCTGCCGATCGATGGCCTCAACGGTGCCGGCTGCTCCGACCAGAAGACCATCCCTCGCAAGAACCCCGAGGATCAGATCCTGTCCTGCCTCCCCGCCGCCTTCTTCGGCATGGGTCCATTCGAAGACGTCGCTGGACAGACGCGCCAGAACCCTCGCAGCGTCCGTCAGGAACGAACCGGACGAGCGTCAGCGCATTTCCGGAGCGTGGAAAGCTGTCGAATAGGAGCAGCGCCAGATCATCCAGCCGATCATTGATCGCGCGGTCGGGGCCGCCCTCGATGATATGCTCGACCACCTCGAGGAGCGTCGGGCCGGGCTCGAGGCACTGCTGAATCAAGCGCCGGAGGGGGAGGATTTCGAAGAGAAGATCAAGAAGCTGAAGGCGGATGTCAGCCCTGAGACCGTTGAACTGATCATCAACTCCGCCTTCTATTACATCCGCGAGCACGCCGAAACGGAAACGAAGCAGTCCTTCATCAAGATCGTACGCCAGTTCGTCCAGCAGCTCATCATCGCCCCCCGGCCGTCAGCCGGCGCCCCTCGAAGTCCACGGCCGGATCGCCTCCATCCTGGCTGCGATAGAAGCGGCAATCATGGAGAAGCGGTTCGAGGCCTTGGCGCGCCACGACTATCTGGAGAAATTGCGCGCCAGCGAACTCGACATGGAGCAGAAACAAAAAAGCTCCTCGACGCGTATGCGGAGGAGCGTTGTGTGAAGTGACTTGAATGGCAAAATATTCAAGTTTCATTGGTTTCGGGTCAGGCTTTGAGGTTTTCGGTTCCCCTCGTCGGCTACGCCTCCTTGCGGGCGCGTGATTAGGGGTTAAATCCTCGACCCGTGGCCAAACAAATAGCCGCCTTGAAGGCGGCATTTGCGGTTGCGGGGGCTGAGCGCGCGGAGACTTGTAAATTTGAGCACTCATATCGTAGCACATCAGAAATCATGTCTGTTTTACACCATCGACGGTCATCGACCGAGCCAAGACCAATTTCCACGGCAATTCCCTGACCTTAGTCTGCGCTATATGGAGACGTTGATATCTTGGCAGAAATAGAAGCTTGCAAAAAACAGGCACCGCGCCCACGCCGGCAAGCATAAGAAAATTTCCCACAGTGGTTGCTGACAATATGCGCGCTTTTAAGCCCTGCGGCAGTCTTCGCTTCAGGGGCCCCACGCCATGAATTCGGCAGTCCCATCACTACTCCCGATCTGGTAGTTCCAGGAAAGTTAAATCGACGGCAACGAGATACGCAAACCCAGAGCGGAAGCGAACGAGAGTGCGGCATCAACGACCTGGCTCACAGCATCAAACCGCGGTTGCAATGGGAGACTCTGAGAAACAGTACGCCATCCTGCAGCGATCTGCCGGAAATCAGGTGCGTCGCATGGGGGTGTGAAAGGAGTCTTCACCAAAACAAACAAGAAAACATAGCGAGCCTCACCGAGATCGGTGCGCTGCTGACTTTCCCGATGGTAAGGGCATGTCCCCGTGTATAACAGCTCCAAATTCAAGCATAAGAAATTCTGCCTTACCGGCGCCAGATCGCAAACTTGCAGGGAGGACGTCCGTAACCTCGACTATCGAACCCTTCCTCCCGCCCAAATTGCCACCACTTGAGCCATACGGCAAACCCGTGCCGTATGGCATTTCGCCAACGTGAACATCCTGCAGGTGAGAGTCAGGCTGGGAGCGCTCCGGATTTTTTCGCCACCCATGTCGCGACATAATCCATCAGGCCGGGCGAAAGGCAGTCATAGGGCTCTAGTCCCAGCTCCTTGAGCCGGGCCCTGACACCGTCCATACGCTCCGGATTGACTCCGGATTCGATGATCGACGATACGAAAGCAGCAAACCCCGGAGGTGCCCAACCGTTTTCCTGGAACCGCTCCGGATGGATGAAATCCAGTCCCTTGAATGCGTGGTCCCGCTCGACCGGACCATACATATGAACACCGCATTGTTTGCAGGCATGTCTCTGGATGAGCGCGCTCGGATCAACCACGGCGAGCTTGTCTCCGTTTTCAAGCACAGTCACCTTGTCGTGAGGCACAACGGCGACGATCGAAAAGTCGGCACCCTTCGGCTTCCAGCATTTGGTGCAACCGCACGCGTGGTTATGTGCCACCTGCCCTTCGATCTTCACCTTCACCGGTCTGTCGGTGCACTCGCACACCAATGTGCCGCCGGAAAAGCCGGCGCCGGCGGGTTTCACGCCGCCATCCACCGCGGGATGGATGCGAACTTGAACTGCACTGTCCATTGCAAGTCTCCTCCTCTGTTTAAAATCCTGTGCCGGTTACCGGCGTCTGCCCTAAGTCTCTTCATCTTGTGGCAAAGAACCGCTCAATATATGACCACGCCGCGGATGCTTTCACCCTTGTGCATCAGGTCGAACCCCTTGTTGATATCTTCGAGCGGCATGGTGTGGGTGATCATCGGGTCGATCTGGATCTTGCCTTCCA
>RCUP01001366.1_pt1 | contig 15037 bp, 14 predicted proteins | sample 2166341 | NCBI WGS metagenome assembly RCUP01 (sample SAMN09932325, study PRJNA488358) | compost metagenome | isolation source: compost soil in succinonitrile-enriched | place: Germany: Experimental Botanical Garden | reverse complement strand
ACTGGTACAGGCGCTCCAACGTCATCGAAGTTTCGGTGTCGTAGAAGTTAGCACGAGCCAGATAGCGAGCCATGATCCGCAGAATCATGAAGTGGGCAATCAAAGACTTACCCATGTTGCCCCGACCAGCGATGCCGGTGAACGGCGCCAACCCACCACACAGGATCATTTCCCCACGCTTGCCTTTATAGTAGCGTCCGGTGGGGATGTCGAACAGGCAGCCCAAGTTAAAGAAAGGGCGCAGGCGCGGAGCCTGTTCGAAATAATCGTCTAATTCCATGTTTTACTCACTAATGTGAAATTGTGGATACGGTTAAACTCAATAGATACGTCCCGTGAGTTTAATTTTATGTGTCTTTGCTCTAACGAGCTTTCCCCACCTAAGGTGACCCAATGCAAATCTCTCTCGAACAACAGGCTAGTGTCCTGTCGATGGAAGCGTTCAACCTGCGCGCTTCTCTGTCGGCACTGACCAAGGTCTTCCCGCAATACGCTCGTGGTATCAGTGACACCATCACTTCATACCTGGCTAACGATCAGATGACCATCCCGTTGGTACGAGCGCAGTTCCGATCCAAGAACGGTCTGAAGGTCGACTACTCGGCTCATCGTAAAACCACCATCTTTGGCCCACAAGGCATGAAGGTTTCGTACCTCGAGTACCTGAAGGCTGTGGAAGAGTCTGTAGCGCTCGCTAAGCACGTTTACGATGGACAGTTGATCCCATTCAACAACTGGGTCGGCGGCCTCTTGGGTAGCCCTGAGACGCTCTCCAGCATTGCTGTTAAAGACGTGTTGGCCTTCGGTGAAGACGATCTGGACAAAGCCCGTGGTAAACTGGAGAAGTGCGTTAACCGCGCCAGCTCCCAGACTTCCCACGAGTACGGTAAGTTGGTTAAGCAGAACTCTGACTGGGACTTGATCCTCGATCAGACCAACTCATTGATCGTCGCCTTCCAGATGACCAACCGCACCAAGCTGTTGAACGAAGTGGAGATCCTCAACGATCAACTGCTGCGTCTGGCTGATCGCATCAAAGAAGACCCGGACACCTACAAGGCTTCCGGCGTGACTATCTCCGAGCTGGCTAAACGCTGCTTGGTAGTGGCCCGTTGCGTGGAGTTCTACTCGATCACAGGTTACTTGCTGACCGAGTTGTCCAACACTGTACAAGAGTCCTTCAACGCGATGGAACGCTTGTAAGCGTCATAAAGACTGACTACCCGGCTAAGGCTAGGTAGTCAGTCTGTTATGCTGGCGATTTTATACCAACCCCAGTTTTGCCGTTTGCATGACAGTCCGTGCGTCTTCCAACATTTTCTCGGTGTCGGAGTATTGCAACCATGACGGCATTGCTGAAACTACCTTCAACGAGCACGCTTCGAGCGAACCGTTTGCGACAGTTTGATCCAAGTCACAATCACCCCAGATACGTTTGGAGAACAGGACAGGGATCTCCAGAGCTTCCGTACAAGAAGCCAAAGACATCTTCTCATTCAGAGCCTCTAGCTCTTTCAGTTCGTTGTGAGAGAGGTGCTTAAGGCCTGCAAAGAGACTAACTACAAAGAGCAGCCTCTTTCCATACCGTGGCAACCCCACTCGTAAAAGGCGAGTCAGCAAACGCTTGTTAGCGCCAGCCACTACCTTCGTAAGGGAGGTAATAGGGTTCATAGGACGTTCTCAATTCAACTGGTCAGGAGACAGATGTTGGAATAAATACCAGCCCAAATACCAATGTCATCATCCGTTTTGATGATGGTAGCGTAACGGAATGCCGTGTCGCTCTCACGCCATGTGATCAAGTACACTTTCGGATTCAACGGAGCCAACGCGGACAACGTGTTACGGTTGGCAATGTCAATCCCGAGAGTGATCGGCAGTTTGAACTGGCCCGATTTCACACCTGTGTGGTAGTCTGCTTCAATCTCCAGCCGCTTCGTAGTGCTGTTGATCGCGGGGAGGAGTTTGGTTACAGGCTTCTTCTTCGTGGTATTTACCTCATAGAGTAGACCTGTAATGTCTTTCTGAAGGAAGGTCTGACCTATAGGAACACAGATCGCCTTATCACTAATGAAGTCATTCAGCATGTTCTCCATTACAGTCATCGACTGCATGACACGGAAAGCGATGCGTGGTGGCTTCAAGTCCTTGGTGAGCAGCAGATCACCGTGTGTGAACAGATCCATTTTACCCCAGTTGTTACACTGGAGGAATTGATCCCCGTACTTTTCCAAATCAGTGTAGGTCTTACCACCGAGGATGTTGTTCAGGTTGCCGAGCACCAGACTATTGAAACCACCAGTGTCCAGAGAATCCTGATACTTCGTCAACATCTCCATTACCGGATTGCGTTCCTTGAGGAATAGCACCGAGAACGAGGCATCACTGATCTTCTTGCCACAGAAGTCACTTTCAGAACCGTGGTCACCAAGGTAGTAGATCACTCGACCATCTGGAGCAATCTGAGTCCCACCCACATTGGTATTGAAGTACCAGTACGGATGAGAGATCATGCGGTTGTAATCCGCTTTGATGGTCCAGTAACCTTTAGCTTCGGCCCACTCGACTTCACGCACCTTCAACTGTTTACGTCCAGCCACAATAGCAGCAGACGCCAAACCGTCGACGACGTCATTACCTACATCGCCACTGTGTCCACGTACCCAACGGGTATTGATCACAGTCCCGCGACCTACCAGAATCTCTTCCGCAGCCAAGACCTTTTGCCACAGGGCAGAGTTTGCTACTGGCGAGGTGTCCGGTTTCACCCAGTTGTTGCGCTGCCACTTCTGTGCCCAGTTCAACAACCCGTTCAGGGCATACTTACTGTCCACCACCAACAGGACCGACGCTACCTTTTGTTCGATCGCCGCAGTAAGGGCTTCGAGCAGTGCAGTAACTTCAGCTTCGTTATTGGTGGATTCAGGGATCAGCGAACCATACCCCGAGACATAACGTAAGGGCTGTACACCGACGATTTTGTCATCGGTATAACGTTCAACTTCTGGATCACGGTCTGCTGAACGATAGTCTCGGAAATACATATCCGCCCCACCATCTTCGGCTTTGATGTAACCGAAGTTGGAAACCAGAGCAGGTGCACCAGTTCCTTGTTTGGCTTTCTCGGTCGTATAGACATAGCCGTGGATTGCCCAACCACCAATGCCCCGAGACGGTCTGCAACCACCATCGGTATAGATGACGGCGTGTACCGTTTGCTCTGTGTTACTCATCGAAGATACCTAAAAGATGGCTTTACTCAAGAGATTACTGCTGAGAGTAATCGCTTACTTCTTCTTGCCGTTACGAGTTCTCTCGTATTCTAAACTGATCTGGAGGTCAGTCACACGCTGTTCCAACGAAGCGTTATTAGCCTTCGAAGTAGCGAGGTCCACTTCCAACTGATGACCATTGTCCCGAGACTCGTCAAACTTCCCAACCAGCACCGCATGATCAGTGATCAGTTGTTGGTACTTGTTGGTGGTCTCACGAGACTCACGTAACAGACGATCGTAAAGGCGTGCGTATTCCTGTGAGTTCTGTGCGTTGCCGATGGTTAACAACAGCAACACCAGGGATGCACACAACAGGGTCACAATGCTTTTGTTGCTACGGACCGCGTCTTGGAAATCTTTGTTCTTGAAAAAGATCTCCTTGAGGAACGGCCACAACTTCAAAAGAAACTTGAATAAAAGAACAGTGTTTCCGATCATCTGGGTCTTGCTCCGTTCAAACCCCAAGAATGGTATAGGTAAATCATTTACTTACACCCTCCCCACGTAGAGGTCTCTATGTATAATCTCAAAGGGTTTATGGTCTTTGCGCCATTAGCCGACAACGCAGTCAACGTTATTGCACCCTTAGGGGAGCTGTCGACTCATTGTGCCACCTTCTCGAAAGAGAAAGGGCAATATATCAGCACTGATTACAAGGATTCTAAACTCATTAGTTTCCTGAGTCAAGATGTTGCTACTAATGGCACTAAGACCTTATTAAAAGTTCCTGCTGCACACCAAGCCGCAGCCTTGAACTTAGGTCAATGGATTTACGCCAAAGCCATCGCCAGTGAAATTCGTGATGATCGTCCTGCCTTCGAAGCCGCACTGAGCAGTCAGTTCGGTACTCTGATGCAAGACCTGGCTTGTGGTGAACTGGTTACAGACGGTGTCCGTTGGATGCCTGAGTGGATCAGCTATAAGCTGGTAGGACAACCCGACAACCGTGTGCGTATCTGGTTCGCCGACGACTCGTTCCGCCGTCAATACGACGAATACGAGATTGCCTTCGTAGCCCCCATCGCTATCCTGGATGACTTCTTCCGTGACCCTAACGAAGTTAAGGCTCTGGTTGAAGCGTACACCCTCAGTGCTGCCTTGGAGAAAGGCGACGCTGTTAAAGGGCGTAACCCTGAAACGGTAATGATCAACAAGATCTACAAGTACTTCGCTCAGAAGGCACCGTTCATCTCGCTCGACACCAACTGGTTGATCATTGTTTGGGGACCTGCCGGGAATAACCCGGACATCATCAAGCAAGAACTGGCCAAGTGGATTCTGGCTAACTCACAACATACCGAAGAAGAATGGATGGACATCTTTCCAGACATCTTCACGTCGACTGAGTTCATTGCCACCCCATTCTGGGACAACATTGCCATCGAGCAAAAGGCAATCCTGACCGGTGTGTATTCGCCAACGATGTTGCTGACTGACATTCGTGCCAAGTCCTTGAAAACCATCAAGGGTAAGAACTACACCACAGCTCACATTGACCAGAACTTGGTAGTCTCCAGCTTCCAATACTCGTCCCTGTGTGCATCGATCTGCGGTGGTCCTTACAACCGTGGTGGGGTGAAACGTTTCGATGAACAATGGCCGAAGTACATCAACGTCTCGACCGGTTCACCTGACGCTAACCGGATGGACCTGGCTACGCAGAATTGGCTGGACTTCTTCGTTCGTATGTTGATGGTAGCTGAGAACGCCACGCTGTACTCTGACATCCCGATTGGCATGTCTCGAGTGACTCGTAACGGGATCGTCTACATCGCTTCGACCTTCGAAGACATTCTGTATCTGGTTGTGACCAAGTACACGATGATGGACGTCAACATCTGAGGTGAGTCATGGCAGGGATTACTCCTCCGTTACTGACCCGTGGTCGGTACACTCTTGTACAACCGTTTGTAGCACTCCCCACAGTGCTGTATACCTGTGCGGCGATTCGTACCCTCCTGGAGTGTCAGGTTGCTGGTGAAGACATTCTCAATGAGGTCTACACCAAAGTTGGACTGACTAAGGCTGAGTACGATCGGGACTTCAAAGCTGGGACCAAGATCGTTACGTTGTTGGCTGATGACTCAACACCGATCTATGTGCCAGACTCTTACATTGAATCGTACCCCATGTACGACCAGCGTAAGTACACCCACACGATCCTGTCGATTGACTTAGGGGCTCTACCAGACTTCTTGAACCTGGCTAACCTGCAACTGGAAATCTCTGCTCTCACGTCAGACGTGGTGGGTAAGGAATCGAAGGTAACGGTACACCGGGCTGCATCGTCTGGACTGATTACTCCTGAGCAACACGAGGTCGCTGAGGTGGCACGTTTGGCAGCCATCACTCGCCGTACGACTTACCGTGCGGAAGTGTTGAAACTCCAACGTGAGAAGACCGCACTGATCGAGCAAAACCAAGTGCTGATGGATCTGTTAAAAGCCAACGGCATAATGTGACAGCATAGAGAGGGACCCGAAGGTCCCTCTCTTTATGCCGGTTTCAATCGAAGCGGAAGATCGTGATCCAACGACTGTAAGCGTATTCCTGCGCAAACAGTATTTCATGCAATCGAAGTGGGAACACTGAACCTATCGCCAGAGTTAGATTTCGAGTGAGGAACTTCTCGATCTCTTTCCGACGAGCTTCTCGACGGTTGTTCTGGATGGGGAACAACTGCAAGATGCAATAGATAGCGATCGTGGTTTGATCGTCAAAGTCACGAGCGCTAAAGTCACTCCAGCTTAGCAACAGGAAGTTGTGCGCTTGGACGAGCTGTTGCTCCATGGTCGCAGGGTTGGAGAATAACTCACGAACCCCTTGTTCAGTAAACAACAACACCAGCGCGTTAGCCAAGCCGGACATGTTCAACGGTTCAGTCGTCGAAGCGTTAGCCGCGAATTCCAATTCCCGATACGGTGCAAACAGATCTGCCATCACACGAGTAGTAGAAGCGTGACGCCGAGTCAACACTTCTCGATTCCGCTTCACGTATTCGAAAGTACTCATGAGACGGTAATCTCCCAACGAAGATCCTGGGCTTCCCAACGGGAGAACCATCCCAGTCGATTGACTTCAAGGTCTGCACCTCCAAAGTCAAACGCTACAACAGCACTCCCGAGTTGACCTCTGAACAGACAGACTGCTAAGCGATCCCATTCGTCCACGGTGCACGGTAGTACTTTGATGCCTCGCAGTGGCGTCGGGGAGAAGCAGTAGTTATACGCCTCCAAGATGTCACAGTCAGGCAGGGCACAAACTACCCCATTACGTTTCGGTAAGTAAAAGATCGGCTCACCACTAATCAGATCTTGTTGATCCAACTTGAAGTCACCCACACCAATTACTACACCCGTCGAATGTAGATCACTCATCATTACGCTGTCCTATCAAACGTCGTTGGAACCCGGTTCGTCTTCTTCATCAGATCCGTCCACGGAATCGTCATCGTCGGAGTCGGTATCGTTATCGGAGCTGTCGTCGGAATCGTCTTCTTCTTCCTCTTCGGTATCCGTACTATCGCCACCGTCTCCGCCGTCACCACCGGATTGGTCATCGGAACCATCGCCACTGCCGTCACCGGCATCGCCAGAGTCGTCATCAGCAGAAGTGTCGCCAGCTTCATCGCCAGCGGCCGCGTTGTCGCTCGAGTTGTCGTCATAGCCGGAATTACCGTCGCTGTTGCCGCCCTCGTCACCCTGACCTTCAGGGATACCGTTGGAAGCTTCGTTAACGCCCTCAGGACGTGGGTTTTTGTCCTCGTCATTGAGTACCAATTGGCCGCCTTGCATTGCCGCTTCCATGCACTTGATGATCATGTTCTTCGCTTCGCCCACAGCTACCGGATCACCGATACCAGCCAGTGGGATACCACGGTCACGCAGTAGCTCTACCGCAGCCAGGATCTCGTTGATCTCCTTGATAGCTTTCAGTACGAGCGGTTGGCCAGTTGGATCTTCTTCGCCGTCCTCGGTAGACACCGCAGGGGAGGGGGCAGATTGATCCATAGCCTTGGGACCCATGGCAGCCAGTTGAGCGAAAACAGCTACGAGTTCACCGGCTTCCTGAGCACCCTTTACGAACAGACTTTGAATGAGGTTCATCAGAGAACTACCTTTACAGTTGGTTACTTGAGTACCGCACCGCCCATCGTGGGTGGCGTTGAGCGGCGTTGACGCTCCTTTCACCATATACGTGAAGGGGGAGTTATCAAACCATACGGGACTCAAATCACTCAATTGTGACGTGTTGGTTGTACTTCATCGGGACAGAGATGTTACTCGAATCCATCACCATTACTTCAGCCTGAGTAAAAGCACCGTGACTAGAAGCATAGTGAGAGATCATAAACACCTGACTGAACCCCTTGGTTTCCACCAAGTCTTTTACGAAGTTCATCACAGCCAACTTGTGAGCCTCATCGAAGAAGTGACCCAACTCGTCTAGGTACAACGGATACTCTTCCAGTTGCAGATAGAACATCACGATCAACATGAACGCGAAGTCAAACATCTCCATCTGTCCCCGAGAACCTTTACTCACGTCAGGGATTGGTTGCTCTCCTTTAATAGTCACAGGAAAGCGATAGTCCAATTCACCGGACTCCAACCCACACGCCAGAACGTCCATGTCGTACGTCCAGATGTTTGCTGTGATTGTGTTCAGGTGATCTGTGAAGCCTTTAATAAAGCCAGTCATCTGTTCAGCAATCAACCCGTCTTTAGGAGACAGGATGTCAGCCAACAACTTGTACAACTCTTGACGCTCTTTGACGTCATCGTAAGAAACTGTCAGATCGCTCAGCAGGTCTTCGATGGTTTTCTTTTCACTGAGCTTAGCATTCAGGAACGCCAAACGGGATTGGTGCCCACGAGTGATCTCAGCAATGGTATCGTCACGCAGTTCAACCACGTAGTCTTGGAACGCTTCCTCACGCTTGGCATGGATGTCTTGTAGCTCGTGACCCATGTTCTCCAGTTGTGTGGACAGCTTCAAGATGTTCGACACTTCAGCGTAGCTTTGCTGTAGCTCTGTCAACTGTTCAGTCAACGCAGCAATCTTAGCATTGCTCTGGTCGATACGGGTTTTTAGTTGTACGCCACCATCAGTCTTCTGCATCGCTTCAATGCTGAGTGACAGTTGGTCAATACGGCGAGTAGCTGTCTCCACCTCCAAGTAAGTCGAGGCGTCATTCGAGAACACACTGAACTCACGAATCCACGACTCAGGGTCACTGTTGATACCATCCACATCCAACATGCGATCCCAGAACACCGCCAAGCTTGGGTTGTTCGACACCAGACCACGATAGCGTTGGAAGTAGCTGGAGAACTCACCCGCAGCTTCCAGATACTCTTCGCACTCTTTCAGTTCATCCTGAGTCTCTTTCAGACGACGTTGGAATTCTGTCAGGTTACGTTGAGCAACTTCCCGCACTTGTTCAGTGTTACCCGGCAACCAACTGTGATTGCAGTTCGGACACGTCGTAGCACAAGTGCCGTTCAAGTGTTCGAGGGTAGACTCCTCTTTCGCTACACGGTTTGTAAAGCCCTCTGCGGCACTACGAAGACGAACCCTGGCCTCACGACACTCTTGTACCGTTTGCTTGTTAAAACGCATGGTAGAGTTGTTGGGAATGCCTTTGAGTACATCAAAGAGTTCTTCCCGTACCGACTCGATACTTTTCAGAACAGCAATGGCTTCTGCACCACCGAAGTCAGGGTAGTTGACCATCAACCCGACCAAAGTATCACGACGAGCTTTCTGACTGTGAAGTTCTGTCTGAGCTTCTTCGAGTGTACCGACCCCACCACCTTCCACAGACTTCTGGAGACGTTGTAGGTCTTCGAGGGCTTCCGTAGTCCACTCACGAGAATGCTTGACCAGTTCGATTTCTTTGTCGATCGCAGTCAAACGTTCTTTGGCTTCTTCCAGACTACCGAACCGACCAGCGACTGGATTGCCCATCGAGAGAATCCGTTCAGCCATCTTACATTCCCAATCGAGCAGTTGAGCCACACGAGACTCATTACCCGACAGGTTACGGTTAGAACGGTTACGATACAACACTTCCAATTCCAACTGGAGGATCTCTGCCTCAGTAGACCACTCTACCGTGTCGCCTAGTGCTTTCAGTTTGTTGGTCTCAGTCACCAGTCGATCGCTGATGTGTCGAGACGCCCCCTGAGCATCGCGGGCAGCAGAACTTAACTTCTGGAATAGACCCAGAGCAAAGGTAAAGTCTGTATCGCACAACATGGTCAGCCACTTACGACGTTCGTTAGTCGACATAGCGGTAAAGACAACCTGACCGGTGATCAGCTCATGAATGTCCTGAGTGATCTTGAACTCTTGACGTGCCAGCTCACGGCTAACAGTCTGTGTGTTGCCTGGGTTGAGTTCTACGCCGTCCTTAATAAAGGAATGCTTGCCACTCGAAGTCTTGAACTCCGAACGGATCTCGTAGATCGAACCACGGTGTTCCCACTTAGTGTATTTGTAACCACCCTTGATGTAATCCTTCGGGTCAGCCGGTAAAGGGCTAGCCTCGTTGATCACAGAACTCTTACCGCTACCGTTCGTACCGAGAATCAACTGGTACATGTTTGACGGTTTATAACGCAGTGTTCGGATGTTGTTAAGCATCAAGCGTCTGCAACCATGCAAAACCATCTCTAACAATCGCATTAGCTTAACCCCAAAGTCTTAGTTTTACTCACATAGGTTATTAAGGAATGGTAAAGATTAACGTATTTTGTGATTAGCATTCCGAGGAGCTTATAATGGAAGCCACTTGTTTTAAGATTGTCTCTATCGGGATCGTCGCAGAGAACAAAGCGTTGTCATCGAAAGACGTAGACGTTACGCCTATTGAGTCGATGAACATGTTAGACGGTGAAATCAAGTCTGAGCCCACTGTAGTCGAAGCCCAAGGGGTTGACCGCCGTGGACAACAATTCGCCTCCAAGACGATTGTAGACAGCACCGTGACGGCTACGTGGTTACCTTTCGGGAGTAACCGTGTAACAGCACCGGACGTTCGTCGTGGTGAGCGGGTGTACCTCTGGCAAGCAGCCAACGCTGACAAGTATTACTGGACTGTCAGTGGGATGGATGACCACCTGCGCAAACTGGAGACCGTAGTCTTTGCCTTCAGTGCGACTAAAGATGCGGGTGCTAGTGGTATTGACCTCGACAAGTGTTACTACTTTGAAGTCTCGACCCACAACAAGTCTATCACTCTGGAAACCTCTACGGCCAACGGTGAGGCACACGCTTACCTCGTACAGATCAACACGGCTGAGTCCGTGATCACAATCCAAGACGACGCTGGTAATTTCTTCCAGTTAGACTCGGATGAACAGAAACTGATCCTCCAGAACCAAGCCCAGTCACATGTCATCCTTGACAAGACCAAGATCAACATCAAGGCTACGGACGAAGTAGTGATCGACGTAGGTGCTACTCACGTCACGATGACTCCGGCGGGTACGATCTGGAAGACTCCTAAATTCGATGGGGGTAGTTAATGGGTGGTATTTCGCAAGTAGGCATCGCTCAAGCTGGCGGCGTGATACAAGGGCCAGGAGCAGCCAACTTCACCTTAGATGGTGCAAAGGTATCCTTGTTAGGTGATGACGTCGCAGGACACGGCACAGGAGCCCACGCAGGCCCTAAGATGGTAGAAGGTTCAGCGTGGATGACCTGGAACGGAATTCCTGTGGTCAGAGCCGGTAATAAGGCCAGTTGTGGTGACGCAGCTAACGGTCACGCTACATGGAACATTGAGTGACGGCATAGCGAGGGGCGACGGCCCCTCGCTGTATGCCCTTTACAAGTCAGAGCCGATCTTCAAGAAGTAAGCTTTCGAGTACCGGTCTGGGTTGTGGCGGTCTTGCGTGGGGTCAACGGAAACATCCAATCCCCAGTGCGTGGTTTCGAAGTTGTACTCCGGCCTGCGGTTGTTAGTACCTGCCAGTACATACGTGTCTCCCTCTAACGTAGCCCAATAACCGAACATGCGACCTTTGTTGACGATGACAGGCCACAGTGGACGAGTCATGGTGAAGTAACGGTCAGGAGTCTTAGAGATCTCCAGTTGCTCACGGTCTACGTAGATGTCATCGTTGTTGATTACAACAAGGAACGTTTGTGGTAACAACAACATTGCTTTCACAACGTCGTCAGTGTTGAACTCTTCCAGAGCTACTTGATCGTACCCACCGTTCTTAAACGTCAAGTGGTTGGTCACAGGAGTCAAGTCGATCAGCTTACGAGCCTCGAAGTACCAGTCCATCACAATCTGGTTACGCAGGTCGATACTGAAGCTACCGTCACCAATACGCTTCAACGCTTTACCGAACGGGAGTAAGTACCCCATAAAGGAAAGCATCACAGTCTTGGTAGACAGGTCAATCCCTGGAGACAAGATCGTGTTGATGTACAGGTCAGGTTCTGTACCGCCAGGAGTGATCATCGCCTCAGTGATAGGAACGATCGACACACCACCCAACGGTTGGAAGTTGATGATGCCAACGTGGTTATCGTTAGCCACTCGACCAGACTTCGCTCCGTCAATTACGTAAACCCCTTCCGAGTCGTAATCGGTACGGTGCAGTAAACCATTCACTTCTACTAGACAGTTGTCGAAGAAGGTTTTGGTGTTGACGCCAGCCTTAGACAGTTTCAAGTCCACAGCGTCACTAACGAGGTAATCGTTACCGTGTGCAGCGCTACGGTGAGTCGGTTCGATCAAGTAACCCGCCGCTACTGCGTCACGGTACTGAGCAAACTTGGGAGAGATCACCGGAACGTCAGTGGTAGTTGGAAGGGACTCGTTACCCAAGCCTGCCAACCACTGAGTCAATGTGGTGCCAGGTCGTACCCGAGTGATACGGCTACGGACTTCATTCAAGTCCAGAGCGATCGGGTTGGGATACAAAGGAGACGACAGAATGAGGAAGATGCGCGAATAGTCCGTCCAGAGTTTGAAGACGTCCATTGCAGAGAGGTCTGTTTCAGACCAGCGTCCGGTGCGACCACGGGTTCTGGCCAGCGCGTTTACAAGTGTGTACATGGCTAAAATCTCTTGGAGGGCGAACCATAAGCCGGGTAATAGTATGGTGCGTATTCTTTTACAGGCAACTATAACATTCGCTGTTTTCTGAGGAGTCAACGGTATGGCCACGACCTATACTTACCCATTTGACCCCACCGGTTCCGCGACTACGAACGCCGTTGCAAACGAACGGCACGTACTGTCACCACCGGCGTGGACTGATTTCTATTTCATCGTTCCGAAGTATGCGCCATACTTCCGGGACTCACTGCGGGCAATCCACCGTCCTTCCGGCAAACTGCTGGTTGAAGGTGTGGATTACCACTGCACCCACTACTTCCACGCAGCTTCTCACGGTGTGGCTCGTCGGGTGTATGGTTCGATCACGATGCTCGACAAGACGCTTACGGGCGTTATCGAAATCAGTTATCAAACCATCGGCGGTGATTGGATTCTGGATGCGTCGGCTGACCTTTCCCGGTTGACCAACACGCAACTGAACCCACGCATCACTACTTGGGAACAAGTGGTTGATGTACCGTACCAGTTCCCTCCAATCGACCACGAGTGGAACCTCGAAGACCTCAAAGGGGTTGAAGCCATCCTTCCGATTCTGGAATCGATGACTGAAGCAATCCGTGAGTCTGCTGGTAGCGACTTCGCGTTGCACATTAACGACAAGGCTAACCCTCACAGCGTAACTAAAGCGCAAGTGGGTCTCGACCAAGTTCAGAACTTACCGTTGGCAAACATTGCAGAGGCCCAAGCGGGTGCTGTCAATACGCGCTACATGACGCCTGTTCGCACCAAGAACTTGATCGACTTCTACGTCTTGCCGTTGATGGAATCGCACAAGACTGACCTGAACAACCCTCACTCTACCACGAAGGCACAGGTCGGCCTGGGTAGCGTACAAAACTACGGGATGGCCACCGAAGCTGAGGCTCGTGCAGGTGTAGTTGCAAACAAGTACATGACCCCGCTGCAAACTAAGCAGGCGATTGAAACGTTAGCGACGACTGGTTTGACTGGTCACTTGGACGATCTCAATAACCCTCACTCCACCACCAAGGCTCAAGTAGGCTTGCCGCTGGTAGAGAACTTCCCAATTGCTACATCGTTGGAAGCAGAGGCAGCGTCTCGTAACGATCGTTACATGACTCCGTTGATGACGGCGAAAACCATTCAGGTCTTGGTCAAAGACTCGATGGACATCCACATCAATGCCACCAACAACCCACACATGGTCAACAAGACTCAAGTGGGACTGGGTAACGTACTGAACTATGGTATCGCTACTCAGGCTGAAGCAGAAGCTGGTGCTCTGAACACTACCTACATGACGCCACTGATGACCCGTAAGGCTATTGAAGCCATTGCGACTGGTTCTATCGGTGCTCACTTGGCAGATGACCAGAACCCTCACGCTACTACCAAAGCTCAGGTGGGTTTGAGTGCAGTACAGAACTTCCCAATTGCTAACGCACAAGAGGCTGCTCTCGGCGAGTCAAACATTCGCTATATGACCCCTCTGTTGGTGAAGCAGGCAATTGATGCTCAAGTGTCCGGCGGTATCGGAAACCACTTGGCTGACTTGAATAACCCTCACCAAGTGACGGCTGCTCAAGTAGGTGCACCAACTGTCTCTGCGATGAACACCGCGTTGCTCAGCAAACTGGACTCCACTGCGAAAGCGGCTGACTCTGCGAAGCTGGACGGTAAGACTTACCAACAGATCCTCGATGCTTCGGCTGGCTTGACTGCGGCTGACTCGGAACGTCTGGAAGGGAAGACCTTAGCTGAAGTGCTGGCTGCGGCTGGTTTGCAAACTGCACCCGACACTGTACTTCACGAAGGCAAAACTGTTGCTCAGATTGTAGACTTGGCTACTGCCGAAGTTGAGAAGCAAGACGTAGCGCTTCAATACCACTTCCGTGAGATGTCCAACGATGCTGTTAACTGGTTGAAGCTGGGGCAGAGTAACTACCTGCCAACAGACGAAGCAGAAGACCTCGTGTTCCTGATCAGCGGCGGTATGCGTACCGACGACATTGTTGAGAACCAACCTACTCTGTTGGCTCGTCTGGGTTACAAAGGCGATACTGTCGAAGTGACTCAACTGAACTCAGGTCCGATTCCACAGTTCGAAATCTACCGTCAACCTTTGGCGGGTGGCTTCGGTGCTCTGTGGCTCAAGGCTTCTGTAGGTGCTACTCCGGTTAGCGTGACTGTCCTGTCCGGTAAGAAGTTCGTTCAATACGATCTTGCACAAACTCCAGGCCCAACTGCTCCTGCTGGTGTCGTTAAAGCGACTATTGACAAGAGCGGAACGTGGAAGGAAGGTAACACTCTGGCAATTCAGGAACAAGTCTCTGTAGCGGCTAACACCTGGAAAGAGTACAACCTCACTACCCTGTTGGGTGCGGCTAACTTGCCGCTTCACAATCCAGCCGGTGCGGTGGTTCGTGTACGGGCTCTCGACACTGTCGTGGGTTCACCGACCAAGGACATGTTGGTTGATGCTGACGGGATGACGACTGTTGCTATCGTGACTGGCGCTACTCCGAAAGTTCGTATCCTCAATTCGTTTGACTCGGCCCAAACCTTGAACATCCGTATTGAGGTTCCTCGTAATTAAAGGTGAGTTATGGCTAACTTAGCATTAAGCGTTGCTCCTGGGTATTACCTCGAAGCACAAAAC
>RCUP01001362.1_pt1 | contig 15066 bp, 15 predicted proteins | sample 2166341 | NCBI WGS metagenome assembly RCUP01 (sample SAMN09932325, study PRJNA488358) | compost metagenome | isolation source: compost soil in succinonitrile-enriched | place: Germany: Experimental Botanical Garden | reverse complement strand
ATCTGACCCTCGGCCAGTTCGATGGAAAGATATCCGGCATGTTCCCCGAACCCGGCAAGTATGTTGCGGGCGCGGTAACGGCGATCGACTCCTTCAGCCGTGAGAAGACGACCACCGTCAAGTTCGTGGCCGTCGGTCCAATTGCCATTGCCGCCCCGACCGCAACCACGTTCAACCAGTACCTGAGTGTCTCGGCGCAAGCCATTGCAACGAATGTGATTGGCGCGGCCAAATACGAGCTGGTGGCCGGATCGCTGCCCTCGTTCCTGTCGCTCGACCAGAACACCGGCACCATCTCGGGATCGGCCGACGCCAAGGGCACATGGGGCGGTCTCAAGGTCAAGGTGACGGATTCCACCGGATCCTCCTCCACGACCGACGCCTTCTCCATCACCGTCGGCGACAGGCTGCCGCTGGAGATGAACACGTCCGACACCTACAACATCGTCGCCAACAAGTCCTATAAGCTGACGATGCCCGTCGTGAACGCGGTCGGAGCCGTGACCTTCGTTCAGACCGGCGCTCTTCCGGACGGCATCGCCTTCGACGCGAAGTATGGCCGCTTCTCCGGTGTCGCCAAGGTCATCGGATCCTTCCCCGTGACCGTCAGCGTCACCGACAGCAAGGGGGCAAACGTCACGAAGTCCTTCTCGTTCGTGATCGACACCAACGGCAAGCCGATCAACCTGACGGTCACCGACTTCGTGACCAAGGTTGGCGAACCTATCTCCACGACGCTGCCGGTGTATTCGAACGAGGTCGGCGCGGTGCAGTTCTGGTCGGACGAACTCGCCGACTACGGCCTGACGATCGACCCCGACACGGGTGTGATCTCGGGAACTGCGACCCAGCTCATGGACATTACGCCGAATGTCAACATCTCGGACGCCTCGCTGCGCGTGACATCCAAGCCGATCAGCATCAAGGTGGTTCCGGATCTCGTTGCAAACGTTCCCGCGCGCATCGATCTGCCCGTCAACAAGCGCGTCTATCCGTACATCACGGTGAGCGCGGACAACGGCATCGGCACGCTGGACTGGTTCATCGAAGGCGTTCTTCCGAAGGGGTTGAGCTTCTCGACGAAACAGCGCCGTTTTGCGGGAACGCCCACGGAGATCGGCACCTTCCCGATCAAGCTCACTGTCGCCGAGCGCTATGGCTTCAAGCAGAAATCGTCAGTGGCCGTGGACATCGTCGTTGTCAGCGATGGCCTTGCGCCGGAAGTGAAGGTCACGCCATCAACGACCGGGTACTACTCGAACCAGGCCTACACCGTCACGCCGACCGTCAAGAATTCCAAGACGGGTGACATCCTGTCTCTGGCGCCGGACTCCGCGCCGCTGCCTTCCGGGTTCTCCTTCAAGAAGAACGCGGCCGGAGTCTACGCCCTCTATCACACCGCAGGCCCCGTCACGGAAGCCGGGATCTATCCGGGCATCAAGGTCAGGGTGACGGCAGCCGACGGTCTCTATGGCGACAGCGAGCCGTTCACGCTTCTTGTCAGAAACGCCTACACCTACAAGACCCAGACCCTCTCGGTCCGAGCATATGAGCCTCAGTCTATTCCAATCCAGGTGGCGTCGAACGGAGGGCCGGTCGCCAGCGTGGTCTATTCGTTCGCGAGCGACTTCACCAACGGGACGATGCAGATCGATCCGGCAACCGGTCAGATCACGGGCTATGTGACGAAGTCGGGATCGATTCCCGTGCAAGTCACTGAGACGTACAATGGGATTAGGCTCCGGGTATCCTCGTATTCCCTCGTCTTCACCGCGCAGGTCGTCTCGGCCAGCATCAATCCGGCAAGGCAGGTGACCTTCACGGGCATTTCCTTCCCGGCCTACACCGCGACCGTCAAGAATGCCGATCCTTCGGCCGTTCTGAGCTTCGGTGAGATCGCGCCTGCCGGCCTGGTGATGGATCCGGTAACGGGTGTTGTGTCCGGTAATGCGTCGACGGCCGGCGTCTACCCCGTGAAGCTCGTCTACACGGACAAGAACCAGACATTGGAGACCCCGTACACGATCAACGTCGAGGAGTCTGCTCCAGCGGGCAAAGGCTACAAGTTCGTGAAGGTCACGGGCGTTAAGGCCGACCACTACTCCAACCTGTCGATCAAGAGTTCGGGTGGCGACGACATCATGCACCTCGTCACCAAGGGAGGCGGCAACCTTTCGGATGGTGTCTATAACCAGCTTGTCGGCAACCACAACACCCTCAACTTTGGGGCTGGCGCATACCAGATCTTCGAGCTCCCGGTCTACATGACGAAGGGATCGATCCAGCTCACGGGGCACGGAATTGGTACAGTCACATATTCGGCGTCGGTCGATGGCCAGACGTGGGTTGACTTCGGCACTCTCGTCAACAGCTCCAAGCCCACGGCATCCTTCGAATACAAGGATCTGAAGGAGCTCTTCGCCTTCAATGGAAACGTCATCACGCCGGCGCAGGCACAGACACCGTACAGCTTCGATCTGAAGACTCTGGTCGACACATCGAGCCTCGACGGCATCACGGCTTCGAACCTGACGTGGACATGGGCGGTCGATCCCAACCGCGACACCGCCACCACGATGCCGACCCTGCCCGCGGGGCTTTCCATCAGCGGCTCGACGCTCACGGGAACCCCGACGTCCGAGGGCACCTATGCCGTTGTCCTGAAGGGAACCAATGGCGGTCGTTCGGTATCCAAGGCATTCCAGATCACCGTTTCGGCTCCTGGAGTTCTCTTCGCCTTCAACAATGCGACCTTTACGCAAGGGATGGCCCAGTTCGCCTACTCGTTCGACCTGAGGACACTGGTCGACGCCACGTCGCTCCAGGGCATCACGGCTTCGAACCTGACGTGGACATGGGCGGTCGACCCCAACCGCGACACGTCCACGTCCATGGCCGACCTTCCTGCAGGCCTCTCCATCAGCGGTTCGACGCTGCGGGGGACACCGACAGCCGAAGGCACCTACGCCGTCGTGCTGACGGGCACCTACAACGGCCGCTCGGTATCCAAGCCGTTCCAGCTCGTTGTGACGCCGCTTGTGGCATCGATGTCGCTGCAGGGTGCAACGCTGCCGTCAGGCGAGCGTTGGGAGACGCCGTTCAACGTCGACATGAGCGCCTTCATGACTGCACCCGGCGTGACGATGTCGGAAGTCAGGTGGGCGGTCGTCACCTCGGGTGTTGTTGCCCAGAGCGGTGAAAGTGTCGGCTTCCCGGCAGAGCTCGCACTTGGCAACACGACCGGATTGATCACCGGGACGTCGAGCAGCATCGGAAAGTGGAGATTCGCGGTCAAGGCGACCTGGAAGACACTGTCCGCCCAGGCCGAATATGTGATCGAGATCACCGGAACCCCCGGCGACTACAAGTTCACCAAGCTTTCCGCCGGATCGGACTTCACCTGCGGGATCACCATTGCGGGCAAAGTCGCCTGCTGGGGTAGCGGCGGCTCCAACCGTCTTGGGATCAACTCGGCGACTAGCACCTCCCTCCCCAAGGATGTGGCGGGCATTGCAAAGGACGCTTCCATGGTAACCCTTGGAACCGGAAACACCGCCGCCTGTGCCACCACGTCGACGGGGGCAATGATGTGCTGGGGTACGCCTGGCGAAGTCACCGGAGCAAGCGGCGCCTTTGCCCAGCTTTCTGCGAACTATGCTTCCGGAGTTACCGACATCGGCCTGAAGGTCAGTTTCGGATGCTATGTGGTGTCCGGCGCGGTCAAGTGCCAGGGCTGGAACGGCGACAGCATGACAACAGGGCTGCCCGCCTCGAACGGCTGGGTGTACACGCCAAACACTCCGTCCGGGCTCACAAGCGGCTATAAGGATGTGGCCGTTGGATCCGACCATGCGTGTGCCTTGAGCACTGGTGGTGCGGTCAAGTGCTGGGGATTGAGAACGAATGGCAGGCTGGGGAATGGCTCGGTCGCCACCACGGCTGTCTCGACTCCGGTCAACGTGACGAACATGACATCGGGCGCAAAGGCGATTGCTGCGGGAACCGACTTCACCTGTGGCATCACGTCGACAAGCGGGGTCAAGTGCTGGGGCAACAACACCAGCGGCCAGATCGGCAATGGCACGACCACCCAGGCTCCGACTGCGGTGGACGTCAATGGCCTGACCGCCAACGTCAAGGAAATTGCGGCCGGCAGCAGCCACGCCTGCGCGCTCACGAACGCTGGTGCGGTCAAGTGCTGGGGCAACAATGCAAGCGGAAAGCTCGGCAATGGCCTGACGCTCAACTCCAGTGCTCCCGTAGACGTGGTCGGCCTTGACTCGGGCGTGGTCTCGATTACTGCGGGACCGAGCCACACCTGCGCGCTCATGAGCACGGGCGACTACAAGTGCTGGGGCGCGAACGGAAGCGGTCAGCTCGGTGACGGCACGCTGGTCAACCGCCTCACTCCGTAAGGATCGGGGCTTGGCTACAAAGTCAAAGGGGGCGGATCGCAGGATCCGCCCCCTTTCTGTTATGCACTGGGCTGTCGTCGCTCAGATATCCGTGACGAGGTTCCTGAAGAACGAATCCAGCCGCGAATAGTCCCGCAGCAGCACGGCAGGCGTGAGCGCTTCGAGATAGTCATGTGGCTCGAGCCGCTCCCAGTCGAGACTCAACCCACTCCGGCGCAGCATCTCGTTGAAGACGGTGTTCAGGCTTCGGCCGTTGCCGTCGTAGAAGGGGTGGTGGAACGCGAGCTCGCCGTAGACATAGCCGAGGTTGGCTGCAACGAAGCCAGGAGCAGCCGCCTCCGTGAACACCGCCGCCGCCTCCGTTCGCACGAGATGAGGAAGGTTGAAGCGGACGGGGCCGCGCCCGACGGGGTGCTCCCGGATGCGGCCCGCCCATGTCGGGAACACGTCGCCGAAGAGCATGCGGTGCACGTCGAGCCAGGTGTCGAGAGTGATGGTCGCCGCCGCGTGGAGATGAGTGACCGCAAACGCCATTCCAAAGCTCGTTGCGATGAACTCGAGCTTCTCGAGCTTCGCCGGGTCCGATGTGGCAACCGAGTTTCGAAGGATGCCCCGCGTCGCCCGGTCACCGAACGGATCCCATAACCGCCGCTGATCGATTTCCTTCGCCGACGCATCGTGGTGGATGCTGGCAATCCGCAGCGCCTCGTTGATCGTCAGCGCACCTGAGATGGTTCGTCGGGCGATGGCCTCGATCACTTCGTCCGGCTCGTAGAATTCGATGCGATTGAACTGCCGGGCGAGTGCTGCGGCCTCTGATGCCACGCTTTCAGATGGGGTCAACATTCGGGTCTCCGGTTGCAGGAAACCGTAGCACATGCAGGCGCTTTGTGGAATGCCTGCGGCCGCAGGGGCGATCAGTTCGACTCCTTCCGCTCGATCAATGTCAACAATTGTTTGACAATTCCGACGATGTGTCGGATGAAGGATTCATATTCGTGTCAGAAGTGCCAATCCTGAGTTCGAAAGGTGCCGGAATGAAGTCGAAACTTGTCGTATCCGCCGCGTTTGCAGCCCTGATCTCGCTGGGGATCCCCGCGCATGCAGAGTATTCGTCGAGACCCGGGGAGCGCCTCTATCAGAGCAAGCTCGACTTCTTCCTCGGCGACATCTTCATGCAGTTCCAGTCTGTATTCCAGGGAGGGCCGCAGGCAAAGAGGCTGAAGCCGGAATACGTCGAGAACCTTCGCCAGCGCCTCATCCTCAATATGCAGCAGATGGTGGATGACAACGACTTCATCGAACCATCGGAAACCGCTAACCGCTTCCGGGCGGCGCTTTCGGATGAACTCAACAAGTGCGGCAGGGAGCGCATGCGCATGCCGAAGATCGATGATGTCGGCCTGCGTGCTCCGGTGGTCTTCTGCAACAGTTTCCTGAGCATGAACAAGAGTATGCTGGAGAACCCGAGGTTCAATTGAACCTTTGTGCGGGGTCAGAAGACCTCGAGGAGACTGTCCATCCGGTCGAGCAGAGATCCCTTGCCCCGGTCGTGCACCAGTGGCTGGACGGTTGACACCGAACCGTCGCGGCTTGCCTGCAGGAACTCCACCGTCCGGCTGTCGCGGTCGATGCACAGGAATGTCAGGCGGCCGCTTTCATAGGCTCCCGTGTCCAGCGAGATCCGGTTCTCGGTCACGACTGGAAGGTCCCCCATGATGGAATGCCCGTGGATCACGGGCGGCATGGTGTCGTCGACCCTGTCGAGGAACCCGTCTGAAATCCACATGAGGTCGTGCGGATCCTGGCGGTCGAGGGGAAGATAGCCGTTGATGCCCGCGTGGCAGGCGACGAAGGCCCCGTCCCGCTCCATGAGGCTTGCGTTTCTCAGCAGCTCGACATGGTGCGGGTAGTTTTCCCGAATGGCGCGGATGAACGGCTTCAGCTCCCCTTCGGGATCATAGGATGCGCATGTGTCGAAGCCGCCGGCATTGTTGTACCAGAAGTCGGTCTTCTTCCTGGACGAGGTGCCATCGAGGATCTCCAGGACGAGATGGTCGTGGTTGCCCAGGATCGCGACCGAGCGAGGCCACTTCCGGATCGTCATGCATACCGCCTCGAGCACGTCCTTCGTTCCGATGCCGCGGTCGACCAGATCGCCGAGGAAGACAACGCGGGGCGAAACCCGGTCGCCGGAGCTTACGTCCTCGATCCTGCCGAGTGCGCTCGCCAGGAGATCGTCCTGCCCGTGGACATCGGCGATGAAGAAGGACTTTCCGATCATGGGTGTTCCTGTCGATCGGCGAACTCGCACTGGACGGGTGTCTTCGCTGACTCGACGTTTTGGTAGTTCCCGAAGAAGCAGGGATCGCTGAGGCCGTATGGATTGATCTCGATCAGCAGGTAGTCCCGCCCGCGGTCGAACACGTCGAAGACCACCGTATCCATGTGGAGGACTGGAAGGAGCTTCTCTTCGAACCATGCGTCGATGCGGGCGCGCACGGCCTCGCCGCCGTCGTCGAACGGCTGCACTGGGTTCTGATAGTCGTAGCGGGTCACCGCGATCAGGCGGCGATCCTTCACGAAGCAGCGGTACTCGCGGCTCTTCTCGATGTGGACGTGCTCGCGCAGGCAGATATAGGCGGGCTGTTCCGGCACGTAGTTGAACTCGAGCAGATCATCGAGAACGCGCATGGAGGAAGCGAGGATGGTCAGCGCTTCCTTGCCCGAGCACGTGATCGGCGCCTCGAACGGCCACGGCCAGTCCTTCGGCGAGCGGCTGTTGAGGCGGATGAACTTTCGGTCCCATCCCATGGCTTCGTCCAGCTCGGCCGCCAGCGCAGTCATCAACGGGCCGGGCTTGGCGCCGTCATGAAGCGAATAGAATTCCTTCACCAGCCCATCCGGCACGCGGACGAGGGTCGTCGGCATCGACAGGGCCGCCAAGCCTTCCGGCCACTGGTCGATCAGCGTCGGGCCGACATTCTGCAGCCAGGCCAGCGATGCCTGGCGATGCTGCTCCGGCGTCGGCATCTTGGGTTCGGGGATCTTCAGGAAGGACATGTGGCTTGAATCCTTTGAGCGTACAGGTGTCGACTATAGCGTTCGCTGGCACCCGCGCAAGCCCGAAGCTGGTATTGTTGACACAGAATTTGCTGTCCTGTGTCCGAGGACGGAGGACAGCAGGAGCCTTCAGCGCCTATAGGTGGCCGCCGCGCTCTCGCGATAGGCCTCCATGAAGGTGCCGTGCTTGCGTTCGATCAGCGCCTTGCGGTCGTTGCAGATTCCGATCATCTGCCGGGCCATGGCCCCGTCCGGGGTGTACCGTTCGATCCCGATCATTTCGATCTCATGGTCTATGTCGGGCAGGACGTGGTTCACGACCAGGTCGTCCCATGCCTCGATGTCGTCGATCGTGAGCTTTGCGTCCGGCGCCCGCGCGATGCGCACGGTCCGGAAGCCGGGGTGGTCGACGGGTCGTCCGGCAGCGAAGAAGTTGCGGCTGGCGGCGCAGATATCCTCGATGACATCGAAGGAGGTCGAGCGGTCGTAGTCGTCTGCTGACTTGTCGTTGATGAAGTAGACGCGGCACTGCATCGGGAATCTCCCTTGGGGATTGGACTGGGATCATCCGCATTCTGCAGCCGCTGTTGAGCCGCGTTGAGCGTTGGACTGGAATATAGACGATCCGTCGGAATCCGCAAGCCTGCGTGTCTAAAATGTTGACATTCAATCCTTCGTTTGCGATGAAGGATCATCTGTTTTGAAAGGAATCCTTGAATGCTTGGTGCCATCTGCGGTGACGTGATCGGAAGACCCTATGAATTCGAGTTTCCCACCCGGTCGAAGGACTTCGAACTCTTCCGGCATGACAGCCGCTTCTCGGACGACACCGTCCTGACGGCGGCAGTGGCGCACAAGCTCATGCACGGCGGCTCATACGAACAGGCTCTCGTTGATTTCGGCATGCGTCACATCGAGGACGGCTTCGGCAAGGGCTTCAAGGCATGGCTGCTCGACAGCGCGCGCAAGCAGGGGGACTCGTTCGGCAACGGATCCGCAATGCGCGTCAGCCCGGTTGCATGGTTCGCCACAAGCGTCGAGGAGGCGGTTTCGATGGCCTGCGAGAGCGCCATGCCCTCGCACTCCCATCCCGAAGGCATCAAGGGCGCCGTGGCGGTTGCCGCGGCCGTCCGCCTGTCCATCGAAGGGAGGTTCGGCGAGATCCGCGACTTCGTGACCGAGCTGACCGGATATGACCTCACGCGGACGGTCGACGAGATCCGCCGCACGGTGCCGCGCTTCAAGACGACCTGCCAGGAAAGCGTCGCCGACGCGATCGTCTGCGCGCTCGAGGCGACCTCTTTCGAAGACGGTATCCGGAATGCGGTCTCTCTCGGGAACGACGCCGACACGCAGGCAAGCATCGCCGGGGCCATCCTCGAGCCGAGGTTTGGCGTTCCGTTGAACATCCGGTCGAACTGCATCGGAACACTTTCTCCCGACATTGCGGCGGTCTTCGAATGTTTCGAGGATCGCACAGCACACATTCGCCGTGCCGACGGCACCTCGATGCTGGCGGTTGGAACACATGCCTAGTCAGCGCGAGCATTGGGAGTTCATGCGTTCGGAACTCGACAAGCTGCCGAACACGTTGCCGGGGCCTGGAGATACTGCTTCAGGCGTGGTCTTTCACCATGTGCACGCGTATGACCTGAAGGAGATGTGTGACGAGGATCTCGTCTATCACCATGCTTGCAAGACGCACGCGAACAACATGACGGACCTGAGAGACATGCTGCGCAGGTCGTGGTTCGATGCCGAACTCGAAATCAGGGGGACTACCTACGGCAATGCGGACGACGGCGTGGAGCTTGTCTTTGCCGAACGCCTCGCACTCTGGCTGCGCGACCACGCCGCCTATGTCGAAAGGGTCGCCTCGGGTGGTGCGATTGAACCCAGTCTGGTAAAGGCCGGGCCAAGGCAGTTGGGCCTCTATCTCGAGGGCCATCGGCTCTACGCGGCCAGACATCACGAAATGGTCGGCGACTACTGCGACCGCATGGCGACGAGGCTGGAAGAGCGCGCGGCGGAATTGTGCGCCAAGCCGGAATCGCTAAAGTCTCGGCTTCAGCTTTCATTGTCCGAAGAGCATTGAGGCGGCATCGAAATGCAGGTCTTGACCGACGATTTATGGAAACGCGTCACCGACCAGATAGACAGTATTCCTGACAATCCGCGCGCGCGGATTGCAGTCGAAACGATCATTTCGGCAATGAACGATCCTGAGATGGACGTTGGCGACCAACCTGATAAGACAGGGCCGTACCCTTCACAAAGTGCGCAGGGCATCGTGCGGCGCTGGTATCACCAGGGAGCGCTGAGGAAGCTGATGTCCTTCATGGAGATGGAGGGGGCGACGCGCGGTTGGTCGCCCGTCGATAGTCCGTCGGAGCCGATGACGCTTCGAGCCATGATACGGAAAGAGATGGCGGCCGTCCGCCAAATCAATGCCCTGAAGCCGGGAAGTGGCGAGCCCCACTCGCCGGGTAGCGCGGATGATGCCCGAACGGATTTGGATCGGGAAAGTACGGTCTTGAAACCGGATCGCCCGAAGAGTGCTCGATGGGATTTGCTTTTCGAGGCGATCCCAGAACTGAGCACGAGCGAAGCCAGCCACATGGCCCTCAATGACCTCGACGTCTTCATGAGAAGACGGGGAGCGACGTGGCGGAAGCTAGGGCTGGCCTCGCACATGATGGTCCGCAGGTGGCGCGAGAGCGGCCTTCTAACCCAGATAATCGAGGTGATGACCGAGCTTGGTCTGACCGACGAGTGGTTGGTGGACCGGAAGGCTCGCAAGCATCCTGTCCATAGATCCATGACATCCGACATAATCGAAATGGTGCTTTCTGCCCGGCGTGGAAACGGCAAGCCTGAACGCTAGAACCGGGACTGGTCGTGGATTGCGTCCCCTGGAAGTAGCCTGCGGCTGTGAAACCGCAGGAGATGCCGATGTCGGCCAGAGCCACCCACCTCGAAAACATGATCCCGGAACTGGACGTGATGCGCGACGCCGTTGCGGCCGCCGCCCGCAATGAAACCGACATGCTGTCCCACCGCGCTTATCTGATGCAGGCGAAGAGCCTGCGCACGATGTATGGCCAGATCGCGTCGTCATGGTTCAACACCGCGCAGGAGGTGAAGGCCGAGATCGGCGAGGATGACGAGGACGTCGTCGAGCTGCGCTATGCCGAACGCCTCGGGCACTGGCTCCGTGCGCATGTCAGCCAGATGTCCGACATGACGGAGGGTGGCGCGACCGATCTGGCGAGCCTGAGAGGGAACCCCAGCGAGAACGAACTGGTCATCGTCAGGCTGTATGCGCTCCGGCACCACGAGATGGTTGCAGCCTACTGCGCAAGGCATGCGGCGGCTCTGGACGAGCGTGCCGCCGCACTCCAGGAGGATGTCGCAGCGCGGCCCTAGCCGGCTGCGCGCGCCATGCCTGACCTGTCCGTTGTTCTCGCCTGCTTTCCGAAAAAGGCCTTGATGTAGCCGTCGACCTTGGAGCGCGCCTCCTTGGCGGGCAGCGTTCCCCACTTGCGGATGCGGAATGGAAGATCCGGATCCCGGCAGTCCTTGTGCAGGATAGACAGGAAGTTCCGCCCGGCGACCGTCAGATCGGTGGCGCCGTCACGGCATTTCGCGAGATATCCGCCTGCTGCGAGCCGCTCGACGATCGCCTGCCGAGACCGCATGGAGCCCATCCCCTTCCCGTCGGCGTACTTGCCCAATCCCCTCCAGTCCCGCATTACATCGTTTCGGAGACCGAAGGGCGTGACGGCGGTCTCCTGCTCGCTCATCCAGTATAGGAGCTGGAGGCCGAACGCCGAAGGTGCAACGCCTTTCAGTCCGGCACTGCGGGCAGCGAAACCAAGGATCGGCGTCGCGTTGAGCACGTAGTTGTAGTCGAAGTAGTCCGAGATCTCCGATGCCGAGATGACCTCGCCTGCGACATCCTCGAAGTATCCGGCCCCAGTCATCATGCGGGTGGCGTCCGTGTCCCTGTCGCGCGCCCAATCGAACAGGCCCATGGGATAGACGATCCGGCCCTTGGGGATCGAGCCGAAGACATCGCAGAGAAAGTCGTTCGCGGCTCCGATGGCCTCGACGTCGTCGTCGCAGAGGAGCAGGATCTCGTCCTTCTGCATGAGGATCGGCCGAAGCATTTCGACCGTGTTGTCGTTGCTGTGCGGGCCGAGAATGCCTGTCCTGAAGCCGATGAAGTGGCTCTTCATGCGCGTGACCGGACGGCGTGCGGGAAGCTCATTCCAGGCAATGTGGCGCGGGATGTCGAAGAGCCTGCCATCCCATGAATAGCCGTAGAAAGTGACGATCGGGACGCTGTCGAGATCGATTTCGGGCCAGCGTGCCTTAATGGCGTGCCGTGCCTTGGCTGGATACGAAGGGGCGAGTGAGATGATGGCGAGCGACATGGATCCGAATCCTTTGGGGATGGTTGTGGAGACATGGCTAAGCCATGCGATGTCCAGACAGTGGTGCGTGCGGGAAGGAATGTCAATCGGCATCCGTTGCGTCGGATGCCGATCCCTTATCTCTGGAACCTCTCCTTGAACTCGTCGATCTTCTTGTCGGCGACTTCCTCTGCGAGTTCCTTGATGGTGTCCTTGAGTCTCGGGAACGCAGCCAGCATGGCTTCGGTCTGCTCCGAATTGGCCTGATATGTGCCGGCTTCGAAACCAGTCTCCCAGGCCTTCTTGAACATCACCAGCAGGATCTTCGTCGGGTCCATCGCCGTGAGGTCGATGCCCGGCGTCGCGTAGCCGGGCTGGCCGATCGGAATGCCGACCCGGCGAAGATCGATCTCATGGTCGGGGGCGATGCCGTGATATCTCGGATCCGGGAGGCCGTACTCCATGAGAACTTTGATGGCGTCGCGAAGCTTTGTCTCGCGAGCCTTCTGCGTCTTGGGATCTGCCTTCATCGGTCGTCTCCGTAGCGGGTGCTGTTGTTGGCTTCGATGCGCTCGTCAGCGATTTCGCGCATCGCATCCTTGAGGGCGGGAAAGGCCTGAAGAAGCGAGGCCGCCGAACGGTCGCGCTCCGCAGCGGTTCCCGCATCCACGCCAGCCTTCCAGACGGCGTCGAACATCTTCATCAGAACATCGGCGGGATCAGTCCGTCCGAGGTCGACCCTGACGATGCCGCTGCCGTCCTTTGACAGAACCTTCACCATGGTGTTTTCCAGGTTGAAGCGGGCATCGCGCTTGTTGAGGCCGAGGCCAACGAGCTGATCGAGAACCTTGTCGACCGCCTTGCGTCGTGCGGCATCGGTGGGCGTGGACTTGCCATCGTTGAAGGGGACGGCGACGGGGCCGGAATTCTTGCGGGGCATCTTGATCTCCTTACTTGTAGTCTTCGAGGCGTTCGATCTTGGTCGGCTTGCGCAGTTTCAGAGCGCGGAATTCGTTCCCCCACACCGTCATCGTCTCATCGCTTTCGATGTGCTTCTTCTCGAGGTTCATGACGAATTGGCGGAAGCGGTGTTCGTTCTGAATGGCGAAGGGAACAACCATATCCACCAGAACGGATGCGCTGCGTCCGCGGAGGTCGTTCCAGCCGTCCATGATCTGGACTAGATAGTCCTGCGGCATGAACAGATAGGTGCGGACGCCCGGCTGCTCGCTGACATGAACGGAGATGAAGAGGCCCTCGTCGCCATGAACCAGCGAGTACATGAACAGCGGAGCTTCGGTGTCGAAGCGGACGCCGTCGATTTCGTAGCGGTTGATGTGGGCCTGCAGGACGAGAAACACTGGCATCTCCTTCAATTCGTTGACCGGACACTATCATCCAAGGATTCATTGTCAACATTTATTGCAAGGACTCGGACACAAATGTTGACAATTGTGCCGGGTGGGCCTACAGCTTGGTTCAAGACGACGGTCCGCATTCCGCGAGCATCGTCACGAAGAGAGGTTTGCCATGGAAACGTTCTGCCTGATCGATGCCGGAAAGCACATGGCAGCCTGGTGCGTCATGACCACGAACCGCGAAGGCGAGCTGGTCTGGATGGACTTCAAGCATCGCATGGTTCCCTACGCGGAGGGCAAGGTTCTGGCGCATGTGGCGGGCGAGAGCTTCCACCGCGCCTACGAGCACATGCCGCCCGAGGCCGTCGAGATCGAGAAGATGTACGCATACCGCTACCTGCTGGATCCGTGGGCCATGGAAGGGTGGCTGTCGCCGGACGGCAAGTTCTACGGCTGTGGCTTCTATGGCCACGACGACATCGGCTACTCGCTGCTGCGCAAGTCTGTTGGAATGCTGGAGAGCGAGGGATGGGTGCGCGTCCACGCAAACAGCTTCATGACCGGGCGCGACTATGGCCGCACGATCACGAAGCGGCAGATGTCGGCGCTGGAGAAGATGGGGTTCGTGGATCTGGAGGCGCCGGGCCGCCGGAGCGCGCATTACATCATCGACCGTTCCGCCCCTCCTCCGCGGTGCGCCGTGCAGCCCCCGAAGGGCTTCGTGCATCCGCATGATCTGGAGATCGTGCCGGAACCCGTGATCGCCGAGGATCACTGGTTGAAGCGCTTCGTCGTCAAGATGAAGGAGTTTCCGGTTCTGGCCGAGGTTCTGTCGATCGAGCACGAGCTGATCCCCGACTTCGGACCCGGCACGTGGGACTGGGGCATTCAGTGGTGGGACTTCTACATCGGCAGCGAGGAAACTCCTGACGAGCTGCTGAAGGCCGAAGGTCTGCGTCTGGTCAAGACCTCCGGCGACACGATGGAGATCATCTCGTGGCCGAAGCCGGGTCTGTCGGCCGAGAGCTCCGAGAAGCGGATGCTGGCGTGGGTGCTGCGCAAGGCAGAAAAGGATGTCTCGCTTGTCGATGACATCGATGACATCTCGTTTCCCCTGCAGAAGGCAGGTTGAGAAGGATCAAGGACTCATGGCGTTGCATTTCAGTCTCGACAATCTCAATCGTGTCTACGTCTCAAGCTGCAAGAGGGGCATCCTTGCCGTGGCCGACCAGCCGATGTGCGTGACGCACGCCAGTGGCAGCAGCGGCAACAGCACCATCATCTGCATCAAGCGCGTCGTTCGCGAAGACGGGCAATGGGTCTATGCCAATCCCGGAGCTTCCGGCGAGTGGTGGCTCCAGAGTGCATGGAAGGAGGCGCTCTCCCTCGTGGGCGCAGAACCGTGGCGCGTGTACCAACTGGATGCGGCCGAGACTGCCGCCCGCCTGGACGGGGGTGAATTCACGGACGATGTCCGCGGGTTCCGCAACCGCGGCGAGCCGTGGCAGCCTGTCACGCTGGATGGTGACGGTGCGGTCGCGGGGTACACGACGATCGCCGCCGCGGAGATCTGGGAGCGCACCGACGGCTGGCGCGTCGTCCGCGGCCACGAAGGAGGCTGGAAGGCTGACGGCTCGCACTGCAATGCCGACCGTGGCATCCTCAAGTACAGCGGGCAGCATTTCGATCCGCTGCCTGAATGCGTCCTGAGTGAGGCGGCCGAGTCCATCGCCCTCGTGGACCATCACCGTCCCTGGAAATGACAGTAGAAATGCGGAAGGAAATATCGATGACGTTGGAACGGCTGGACAACGC
>RCUP01001357.1_pt1 | contig 15082 bp, 12 predicted proteins | sample 2166341 | NCBI WGS metagenome assembly RCUP01 (sample SAMN09932325, study PRJNA488358) | compost metagenome | isolation source: compost soil in succinonitrile-enriched | place: Germany: Experimental Botanical Garden | reverse complement strand
AGTTTAATGTTTGATCGATTAACCCGGGTAAAACTGCAAGATTTCCTTTTTTCTTATGATAGCGGATAATTTCAATGAAACAACTGGATTGATTGAGACCATTCATGTTGTTTTTGACATAATAATTTAATTCTTCGCGCAGTAAGTTGAAGCCCTCGTCCAGATGATTGTCCTGAAGGTAAGTTGCTCCCAGATTCCCGGAAACCAGATAGAAAATTTCGTCATCACTTTTTGTTCTTTGCTTCGGAAGCAAGTTTAAAGCTTCTTTATAGACCTCAATTGCCTTGGTATAGTTATGAAGCTTTTGGTAACAAAGGGCAATGTTGTTTAAGTCGGATGCGAAAAGATATGGAGCTCTGGTATAGGGAATTAAATACGTTTGTTCAAAGTGGTTTTTTGCACGCTGAAAATCCTCAGTTTTGAAATAAATCGTAGCTAAATTGGATGTTGCGTCATACAGAATTTTCTGATTCTTGACTTCTTTGGCAAGACGGATACACTTTTTGTTTTGTTCAATGGCAAGATCATATATTTTGTAGTAGGTCAACAAGGTAGAAAGGTGGTAATACGCCCAGGTTAAATACTCTTTGTTTTGAATTTTTTGGTTGTGAGTCAACCAAATAAGAATTTCGATATGTTTATCAATGCGGTCTTGCCTTACACTAATGTAAAATTGAATGATTTTTAGACGGAGGTGATTCTCCGAAAAAGAACCTTCCTTTTTTTGATCGTACTCGGATTCTAATTTGGTGAGTTGTGCCAGGGGCAGACGTTCAACTGATGTAATAAAATCTGTTTCTGTTGAGGCAAAGCTAAAGGAGGAAAAAAAGATAAATAGAAATAATATGGATTGTTTCATGGGAGCGCTCAGTCCTTACAATTAGTGTGTAATAATACTGATTTCTTTTAAGAAAAAAGTGATGGAGCTTAATGGACTAATTTTCCGCCAGTTTTGAGTATCGAAGGATAAAATCTTTTTCCTGAGCATTTTCCTGTTCAAAAGATCCGGTGCGTAAAGTCGCGATCGATTTGTCCATGAAGTAATAGCTTTGCAGGAGAGGTTTAACACATTCGTAGATTTTGTCGGCATTTTCTCCGATAATGAATAAATAACCGTCTCCGAAATCCATTGAAATTTCATGACCGTGATAACTTCCGACTCCTTGCTCAATTAACAATAATCTCAATTCATCTTCCAAATGATGTAGTTCGGAGATATCTTCAATTCCGTAAAAAAACTGAATAACGACCAGGTGATTTTCACTCACAGGTGTCACATTTTCTTTAGCTGTACTCGTTTCCTTTCGTTGAAAAAAACCAAACCACCCCATTTCGCAAGTTTTTCAATTAAAAAGTAAGTTAAATAAAAAAAATGAAATTTCTATAAGCGCGGATTTATTTAACAAAATGTTAATATGCAAAAGTTGAGCTTCTTTATTTATACTGAAAGATCTTGTTTTTATTTTTTGGAAATTCTCGTTTTTTATTCGAAAATAGAATTTTAGATGGTTCTTATTGAAATTAACAGGGGGTGTTAGTAAAATAATATCTAAAATTTTAAAATGACCCCCTTAAAAAGTGTATCTTTGTCGAAAATTTTGAATTTATGGCAACAAAACGATTACAGGCGTATCAGGATGTACTCAATCGTACACCAAAACACATTGATTATGATGGGAAAGTTTCCGATTTATTCGGAAAAAATGTATTTCACGCAGAAGTTATGCGCGAGTACCTTCCTTCAGATGCATATAAATCTATGATGGAGTCTATCCAGAATGGTACTCGTTTGGATCGTAAAATGGCTGATCAGGTTGCTTCGGCAATGAAAGATTGGGCATTGACAAAAGGTGCTACTCATTATACTCACTGGTTTCAGCCTTTAACAGGAACAACTGCTGAGAAACACGATGCATTTTTCAAACCGGTTGGTCCGGGACGTGCAATTGAGCGTTTCGATGGTGAATTGCTAGTTCAACAAGAGCCGGATGCATCTTCTTTTCCGAATGGAGGAATTCGAAATACATTTGAGGCTCGCGGTTATACAGCTTGGGATCCTTCATCACCAGCTTTCGTAATCGGAAAAACTTTGTGTATTCCTACAATTATGATTTCGTATACCGGTGAATCATTGGATTACAAGATGCCTTTATTGAAAGCGCTTCATGCAGTGGATAAAGCGGCTGTTGAAGTTTGCCAATATTTTGATAAAAACGTTACAAAAGTAAATGCAACACTTGGTTGGGAACAGGAATATTTCCTGGTAGATCAGGCTTTGTTTAACTGTCGTCCGGATTTGATGATGACTGGTCGTGCATTATTCGGTCATGCTCCTGCAAAAGGACAACAATTAGAGGATCATTATTTTGGTTCTATTCCTGAACGGGTTACTGCTTTCATGAGAGAGTTTGAAACAGAAGCAATTTTGTTGGGAATTCCGGTTACAACCCGCCACAATGAGGTTGCGCCGAATCAGTTTGAGTGTGCACCTATTTTTGAAGAATGTAACCTGGCAAATGACCACAACATGTTGTTGATGGATTTACTTGAGAAAATTGCCCGCAAGCATGATTTCCGTGTTTTGTTACACGAAAAACCATTTGCTGGTGTAAACGGATCAGGAAAACACAATAACTGGTCTTTATCTACGGATACAGGAGTGAACTTATTGCAACCGGGTAAAAATCCAAAAACAAACTTGCAGTTTTTGACGTTCTTCGTGAATACGATTAAAGCAATTCACGATAATGATGATTTGTTGCGTGCTTGTATTGCATCAGCAAATAATGATCACCGTTTGGGTGCAAATGAAGCTCCTCCGGCAATTATCTCCACGTTTATCGGTTCTCAATTGTCTGGAATGCTGGATGAATTGGAGCAAAACGTGAAAGCTGGAAAAATGACTCCGGAAGAAAAGACAGAGTTGAAATTGAATATCGGTAAAATCCCGCAAATCATGTTGGATAATACGGATCGAAACAGAACTTCCCCGTTTGCATTTACAGGTAATAAATTTGAATTCCGTGCGGTAGGTTCTTCTGCAAACTGCGCATCTGCTATGATCGTATTGAATACCATTATGGCAAAACAGCTTCAATTATTCAAAGTAAGTGTAGATGCCCGTATTGATAAAGGTGAGGCAAAAGATGAAGCAATTCTAAAAGAACTTCAAATCTTGATCAAAGAATCCAAAAGAATTCGTTTTGAAGGAAACGGATACGGAGATGAGTGGGTGAAAGAGGCTGAAAAAAGAGGTTTGAATAACTTCAAGGATACACCACGTGCGTTGAAAGCTTGGGGTGACAAGAAATTTGTGAAGTTGTTCGATGAAATGAACGTATTGACTCCACGCGAATTAGAAGCTCGCCAGGAAATCGAATACGATAGCTACATCATGAAGATTCAGATTGAAGCGCGTTTGATGGGAGATTTGGTTCAAACACATATTTTACCGGCTGTAATTGAGTATCAAAACCGTTTGTTATCAAATATTCAGGGAATCATGAATGCATTGGGCGAAAAGGCTGGTAAAGAAGCTGCCAAAGCTCAAATCGAATTGGTTACTAAGATTTCGATTCACTTGAATAAAATGAAAGCTACCTGCGACGTGATGCTTCAGGCTAGAAAGGATGCAAACAAAATCGAACATGCAGAAGAAAAAGCAATTGCTTACTGTGATAAAGTAAAAGTTCATTTTGATGAAATTCGTTACCACGCAGATAAATTAGAGTTATTAGTAGACGATGAATTGTGGCCATTGCCGAAATTCAGAGAAATGTTGTTTACTCGTTAAAAATAAGTACATTATATTGAAATCCCGGCACTCATTTGATTGTCGGGATTTTTTGTTTGAATAGTTCACATTGCCCATTATTTAAGAGAAGTGGATAAGTGTACGGATATCCACAAGATACCACGGTAACTATCTTTAGCTATTTGCATGAATTTTAATTTCCCGCTGATTTCGCCGATTTCACAGAGATCGAGATGGTGAAAAATAGAATAAGTTTATGCTTGCTTCCTGTAAAAAAAATCAGCGTAATTCGTACTATCCGCGGGAGAAAAAAACACCGCACATTTGATTTTGGATGTGTTTTATTTCGATTTATAATTCATTCAACAATTCCTTATCTTTGTTTCGAAGATGAAACATTTTGATATTCCGTCCCTTTTTCGATCGCCGATTATTTCAAAAGTAAAGGCATTCCGTAAAGCTCAGGATCCGCGCAAGAAGGATTTTTCCCCAACCGTTCTGGACTTCGGAAATCTTCAATTGTATATTGCCCGTCACTTTGGTTTTTGTTACGGTGTAGAGAATGCCATTGAGATTGCATATCGTGCGGTAGCAGAAAATCGGGGAAAACGGATCTTTCTTTTAAGTCAGATGATTCACAATCCTACGGTGAATGAAGATTTGACACAACATGGAATCCGGTTTATTCAGGATACTTCCGGAAAGCAGCTGATTTCTTGGGATGAGTTGAACTCAAATGATGTGGTGATCATTCCTGCTTTTGGGACAACTTTGGAAATAGAACAAATTCTGGCGGAAAGAAGTGTTTCAACAGAGAAATACAATACAACTTGCCCCTTCGTAGAAAAAGTCTGGAATAGGGCAGAGAAATTGGGAACTGAAAATCACACCTTGGTTATTCATGGAAAATACAACCACGAAGAAACCCGGGCAACATTTTCGCATACGGCAGCAAACTCAGAAGCTGTCATTATTAAAAACATGGAAGAAGCCCTTTTTCTGGCGAAATGTATTACGGGAGAAGCTTCCAAAGCTGAGTTTTATACTTATTTCAAAGGAAAACACACATCCGATTTTGATCCTGAACTCCATTTGAATAAGATTGGAGTGATCAATCAAACAACGATGCTTGCAACAGAGACCCAGGAAATAGCTGAGTTTTTGAAGAAAACAACAGAAGATTTTGCAGCAAGTTCCGGAATTCCAAAAGCTTTTGCGGATACCAGAGACACACTTTGTTATGCAACGAATGACAATCAGAGTGCCACTGAAGCTTTGATGCAGGAGTCGCTTGATTTTGCAATTGTGGTTGGAGGTTACAATAGTTCAAATACAACTCATTTGGTTGAATTGCTGGAACAAAGCTGCCCAACGTATTTCATTAAAGACGAATCGGAAATTTTAGATGGTAAAATCATTCAGTGTTTCAACATTCACACACATGAATTGGAAACGATTGAGAATTGGATGAAAGGGAGTAAGATCGGGATTACTTCAGGGGCTTCCTGCCCGGATTCGATTATAGATTCAGTGATTTCGAAACTATTGGAGCTTACCAGAAGCGAAAAGACCATCGAAGAAGTAATGGCAAATCACTAAAATTATTTTTCAGATTTAATTCTAAAGCATAAAAAAACCCTGACGGTAAACGTCAGGGTTTCATATGATATTAAGTACTTATTAGTTCTTAACGAAGTTTCCTGTACCAATTTTACCAGAAACTGTTGTTAATTGGTAAATGTACATTCCTGCATTCAATGAAGCTACATTGATGTAGTTAGTGTTACCAGTTGCAACTGTTTTTCCATCAGTTGTTGTAATAACTAAAGAAGCGATTTCTTCAGTTGTTTTGATGTTCAATACATCAGTAGCCGGGTTAGGATAAACAGAAGCAGAAATTACGTTCTCGTTTAATCCAGCTGCACTCGTGATGTTAATGATCGGGTAAATAGCTAATGACATTTTAGCACTTGCACCCCAAGCACTTACGATTGAGTGGTAAGTACCATCACCCCAAACTTCACCAACATAATTAGCTGATGGAGCAAATGGGTTTGTATTTAAGTTATTGGATGCGATACCTAAGATTTCACCAGCTGTTGTAGGAAGAACAACACCACACCAGAATTTTTGGTTAGCAGGAATTGCAACTGGCGTAGTTAAAGTAACAATGTGATTGTAAACGCGGCTTCCGTCAACTAGGTGGTATCCAGCGGCACTTGTATCAACTAGAGCTAAAGTAGAAGCACCTCCACCAAGTGGCGTCATTAGATTTCCTGGTTGACCAGCATTATCAGACCAAATTGCAACTTGAAACGCACCAGCTCCAACTTTACGTGGAAGTAATAAGGCAACTTTTGAAATAGTTCCAGCACCGGTTACACCATAGTTACTATCAAATAATTGAAGTTTAATACGGTCGCCAAAAGCATTGCTTCCAGAAACATAACCACTATCAGGTGTTGAGGCTGCGAAATATATTGTAGGATTACCTACAAAATGAGAAGTCAATGTGTCAATTTGGGACATTGCTGCAAATGAAGAAGCAATGATACCAACAGAAAGTAAAAGTTTTTTCATAGTTAATTTTATAAAGTTTTGAACAAATATAATTTTTTTAATCTACACTTAATAATCCATTGTAATATTATTCCCAACGAAAAAATGTTTAAAACTTCAATAGTGATCAAAAATCTTCACATTAAAGATGAATTGATGACAGTTAAGATGTTTTTTGTTTTGTTTGACCGGTCACGAGTGAAAAAAAATAGTTTGTTGGAAGATTATGTTTATTTTCATTTTTGAAATAGAACCCCTTAAAAAAATCAGGTGTGGAGCGCTTAATTAATATTTTAATCATTGATGAAAAGGAATCGGATCGTTTGGCACTGAGGGAAATTCTTGGTGGTGGCGGAAATATTCTCTTGTTTTGTGATTCGATCGAAGAAGCGCACGTGATTTTGAATAGAAGAGAGGCGGGAATTATCCTCGTAGATGTGGATAGTCCCTATTTTTCATCTATGGATGATTTGAAAGAGTTACTTCAAGCCCATGCCTCCAAAACACATTATTCGATTATTATTACCGAAAATACCAGAACGGGTTCCAAGCTTTTAAAAGGATTTAATTCGGGAGCAGTTGATTTTATTACCAAACCATTTAATCCCTTGTTGATTCAGGCAAAACTGGATATCTACAAATCGCTTTATTATAAGGACCAGCGCATTGCACAGCTTTTAGGGAATATTCTTCCTGAAAATGTGTTGGATGATTTGAATCAATATGGGAAGTTTTCACCGAAACGGGTAGATAAAGGAGTGGTTTTGTTCACGGATTTCGTCGATTTCTCTATGAAATCCAAATCGATCAGACCGATTAAATTGGTAAAACGCCTGGAGTATTATTTCACTGCGTTTGATGAAATTGTTGAGCGGTATAAGCTGGAAAAGATCAAAACGATTGGAGATGCTTATATGGCGATTGCCGGCGTCAACGAAGATAATGCGGAACCGATCCTCAGGGCTTGTATGGCTGCATTGGAAATGCGCAACTTCATCCGGAATGAAAAAGAACTGGCAAAAGCATTGAAAAAGGATTTTTGGGAAATCCGGATCGGGATGCACGCCGGACCTTTGGTTGCCGGAATTATCGGTTCGAAACGCTATTCATTCGATGTGTGGGGAGATACCGTAAATATTGCTGCCAGAGCACAACAATTCAGCGGAATTGATCAAATAACCGTTACTCAGGTTATTCAGGATGAATGTGCTGCGTATTTCGAAACGAGAGGAATGGGGAATGTGCCGATCAAAAAGCGCGGCGGAACAATGGAAACCTTCGAATTGGAATCTCTCAAATCTGAATACAGTTTATATCACAACGGAAAAGTTCCTTCTGTCGAATTGCGTGTTTTATGCCAGATAGCAACGGTAGATTTTGAACATATGCGCAGTGATATTCTGAATAAACTGAAATCGATGTTGCCGGAAGAAGTTGTTTATCACGATCTGGGACATACATTGAATGTTGAAAAAGCCGCTATCCGATTGGGAAGATTGGAAGGTCTGGATGAAGATGAAATGCTGTTGTTACGGACTGCTGCTTTGTTTCATGATACCGGTTTTATCTTTACCTACGATCACAATGAATTACATGCCGTGCGCCTAATGGAACAAATGCTTCCGAAATACGGATTCAACGGTGAACAAGTTCAATTGATCCGTGAAATGATTCTGGCAACTTCATTGGATATTGAACCGGTTGGATTGCTTCAGCAAATTCTATGTGATGCCGATCACGACTATTTGGGAAGAGCAGATTACTATGTGGTAGCAGCTAAATTGCAGCAAGAAATGATTGCCTTCGGGAAAGAGCTATCCGAAGAAAAGTGGCTTCAGATGCAAATTCAATTTTTAGGAGAAACACATCAATTCTATACGATCACAGCATTGAATATCCGTCAAAAAGGAAAAACCAATCGTTTGGCAGAACTAAAAACGGCTTTATTGGAACTTCAAAATCAACAAGTTTAATGAAGAATTTCAAAATGAATAATTGAAAAACCGCGCTAACGCTCGTTTATATCGAAAGCTTTGCTTTCTCCTCTTTTCAATTTTGCATTCTCAATTTTCAATTATCAAAAACTAGGTTCAATCAAACTCAATAAATCAGTGGTTGAAATGTCATTGCTTTCAGCCTTTTTTTTCATATTTCCAAATGGATTCAAATCCGCATCCATGCCTGCTTTTGCAAAAGAATCGGTTGTCGCTTCTTCCTTCATTTTTGCTGCTTTTGGAGGATTGGACAAAGCTACAGGAGCACTGCTTACGCTCAATTCGGCGTCTGAACGTTCATCGCCATCACTTCGGGTTTGATCCTGGCCTATAGTAGATTTAAAACTTGGATCTTCGGAAGAAACGATTGTGGATGAAGCGGTATATTTTTTTGAATTACTCCCTTCAATTGGAAACTTCTTTTTGGTTTCAACGGTGCTTTCATCCTCATGAAGCGGTGCCGTTTGAGCCATCTGCGGACTTTCAATAGACTTCTTTTCTAAAGATTGCTCGTTTTCCGGAGCAGAAACCCAAATAGTTGCAACACCTGCTGAAACAACAAGCAAGGCAGCCACACGGAACCAATTCTTGTTGTAAAGAGGAATTACCTTGGTTTCCTCCGGTTCACTTACGGGGGCGCTCCAATTCTGATGAATTCCGGGATGTTTGGCCTGAAAAATAGCATTTAAGCTGGATTTTACGGAAGGTGAAACTTCTTCGCGGCTGGAAACCGAAAGTTGATTGATTTCTGTGTAAAACCCCTTCATTTCATTGTACTCCTGTTCAGAAGAAACCAATTCCTGAATGATTTCCAATTCTGTTGGAGTTAAATCGCTGTAAGCCTTTGTCTGTATAATTTCGTCGAACGTATTCATATCACTTGGTATGTTCCGGTTGGTATTCTTTTAATCCTTGAGCTAAATATTTGGTTGCATAAAAAAGACGGGATTTAATGGTTCCTTCGCTAATTTCCAATGCTTCCGCAATTTCCTTGATGGACAAGCCATCAAAATGGCGCATTTCAAATACTTCTCTGTGTTTGTCTTCCAGTTGGGTTACCTGATAATTATAGGCATCCTTAAATAGGGCATGATGAACCTGATTTTCCGTATTCTTGCTGGTGTCGCTGATCGAATAGTTACTGTCAAGTCCGTTACTGGTGTTTTTCCGAATTTCTTGTTTTTTATACTCGTTTTTGCACATGTTGTTGGCAACCGAATACATCCACGTTTTGAAAGAGCGGGTAGTATCAAACAATTCCGGACGATGAATCAATTTGGTAAAGAAATCGTGTACGAAATCTTCTGATTTTTCGCGGTCTCTCCAAAGCATGCGCATAAAATACGAAAGCAGGGCAGAAGCATAGCGCCCATAAAGCTTATCGAAAGCTCTTTGGTCTCCTCCTGCCATAGCAATGACCAATTGTTCATCGGTCATTTGATCATATTCTTTCCTGATTACCCGCATCAACGTTTAATTTTAGAAAGTTGACTTGTTTTACGCGCTCTTGTTGCAACATTCAGGATCAGAGTGCTCATTTCTTTTGCCTCTTCACTTTTGTTATATTCCTGATACAATCGTTCAATGCTGATTAAAGCAGGTAAATAATTTGCTGAAAGTGCATCCGATTGTGCATCCTGTGAAATTCCAAGTTTATTTTTTTGCCAAACGGATTGAATCAGATTCGCATTCCAGGCGTTGTAATCAAAACGATTTAATTTGTATCCGAAAGTCAAGCCTACAGGACTCAACGATTGGCTGATTCCCTGAAAATATTCCTTCGGAAAGGACATCGACAGGTAAATGTTCCTGGAGACATTCAAGGAACAGAACTCCTGAACAAAAGCGGTGTCAACATAGGTAGAATTTGGTATCACAAACCCTTTTTCACTTAGGTTTTGCTGATAATCGACACTTTGCATTAAATCAACGGAAATCAGTTCAATATCGGACCGGTTCAGCGTGTTCTTTTCAAAGTTGGCAGGAATCAACTCAGTGTAGCCATGAAGTAACAGAGTTCCGTTGCTTGGAACGGAATTGACCAAATCTGCGGCATAGTTCAAAACTCCATCCGTAATTTTATTCTGACTGATCATCTGAAGTGTCACGCTGTCTGCAAGCTGTTGATTGTTTGTAGCGAAACCGTATACAGCCAACTCTTGCTGAACTTCTGTTTTATCGGGGTTTAATTTTGCAGCCTGTACCAATTCCTGGAATTGTTTCGGATTGTACTTGCTTACCAGGTATGCGTAGAAATGCTTTTCAAAGCTTCCGGGAAGAATGTCTGCGTATAATTGAGCGCTTTGCTTCATTTTGGAAGATTCCAAATCGCTTGGACTTCGTCTGTATAATTGATGCTTGGAATTAGAGTAATTTGTTTCGAACTGATATTTGGCGCTTTGTAATTGTGAACTGGAATTAGAATCTTTCAAACCCTCAGAGCTTTCTTCTGCGGTACGACCAAAATTGGAATTCAACGATTTTTCCTTCTTGTAAGATGGTGTTTTTTTACCATCTGAAATCATGATCTCTTCCAGTTCAGGAGTGGTTTTAGTAGTGTCCGCTTTGACAGTGCCAGGTGTTCCCGTATTATTCGTATTGTTGTTCTTGAATAAATTCTCCTGTGATTGAGCTTTGCTAAACACCGCGCAGGAACAAAATGAAACAAGGAGTATGAAATAACGCATAAAGCAATTTTTATCTGTAGTACATTCAGATTAAAATTAGGTTCAAAAAATGAAAGAAAAAAATGATTTATGAATTAGAATCTGCCGCGAACAAGAATTTATTCGGTGATACTAAGTTTGTTTTTACAGCATAAATAACAATTCCAGCAGTGTTTTTAACACCCAATTTTGCCATGATATTTTTGCGGTGTGTATTGATCGTGTGATTACTCAAACACAATGAATCTGCAATCATAACATTGGTCAAGCCTTCAGCAATCATGGTAATGATTTCAGTTTCACGCTCACTCAATGTAATCGGTTCGCAGCTGAAAGAATCAAAGTCGATATCGTTTACGTCAATAGCAGCATCGCGGATCGTTTCCAGGATCTGACCACAAAAGAATTTATTTCCTCTCCAGGTTTCACGAATCGAATCAATGATTTCCTGACTGTCGCAATCTTTTTTGATGTAGCTTTTCACGCCGGAACGCAATGCATTGACCAAGGTTTGAGCTGATTGTTCAGGAGTGATCGCAACAACGTTTAAATCCGGTTTTTTTTGGAGAATCTGAGGAATTACATCGATCGAAAAACCTCGGGCAGTGTAATCAACTAAAATAATGTTTGCATCGAATGCTTTATTGAGTGCGATAAGTTCTTCATTATTACGCGCTTCACCTACAATCTGGATATTTCGCTCCGTAGACAACAGCGTACGCAAACCAATGCGTATAATTTCATTACTGTCGGCTAAAATGAGTTTCATTATTTAGATTAATTTTAAACAAGACAAAAGTAAGCAAAAAATGAACTGCTAGCTTCTTTCAACTGATAAAACTTTCAGATGTCACTAAATCAATGGAATTCATCGGAAAATGTGTGAAAACTTTCCTTCAGAATTGGCAGTTTCCGGTAAGGTATTTTTTGGATCTGAAAGGTGTCTGTTTGAATAATCAAGACGTTTTTTGTCTTGTTCCAGATACAGGTAAGCGGATATTCCAATGCAAGGTAACGATCTGAGTTACTCACATTCAGTTTGAAATCTCGGAATTCATCCTTTGAATTTTGAAGAATGATATATCCGTCCCGGTGAATAAAAACGTGTTTGATCTCCAGAGAATGAAGAACCTCGTAAGCCCCGTGGTGCTTCAGACGCGGAAATTTGTCGTCGTTAAAATTTCCATGTCTGAAGCTAGGTAGTGTACATTCCAAAAGAATGAGTAAAGCAAAAATCCCTTTGATGATTTGGTGATTCCGGGAGTTTTTAGTGAATGAAAGATTGTTTTTGAAACCGAAGATTCCTCTCCAGTTTTCCGGGAAACAGGAAGTATAGATCAGGCTGAAAAAAAGAAGTGAGCAGGAAAGAACCTTGACTGAAATATCGAAAGAGAAATTGATCAGAACGATTTGTCCAAAAACGACTACTGCAAGCAAAGAAGCCAGAAATTGAGTGCGTTTGAAGAGCAGGAGCAAAGCAGTCAACAGTTCGATACAACCTAAAGCAACGGTGTAAGTATAAGAACTTCCGGTCAAAGACCAGTAAGCAATGTCCTTTGAAAGTTTTCCAAACGGAGTATAAAGGATATTGGGTTCCGGCAAATAGAATTGCGTTTTGACGATTTTATCCCAACCATACTTGAACAGGAACAGGAATAAAATAGCAGCAAGAATTGTTTTGAGCAAATCGGCCGGATGGAGTTTCATTCTGATACAAATCCAACGGATTGCGAAACTTGAAAACAATCCTAAAATAATGCTTAGGCTGACTAAAAGATAAGTTCCATAGGTATCCGTTTCAAAAAGGAGTGTGTCGTCTGTTGATTTTAGGATAGCAAACACAGGTTGTTGAATGGAATGGAAAAACCAATTGAAAAGCGTGTAATCGAATGGAAGCAAAAGCATCCACCAAAGAGCAATTCCTATGAAACTTATTTTCAGCCGTTCGTTCATCAAACAGTTTGAGGGGTGAATAATCTGTTTAAAATTCTGAAAAGGAGCATTCCGCCTCCTGTGATTCCAAATAGGAAAAGCAAATACGATTTTTTCTTTTTCTTCGGAGGATTTTCCTGAACGGGTTCAATTTGTATGGTCTCAGGAATGGTTTCATCCTTGTAAAGCCTAGTCGGCTGGGCGTAACCGGGAAGCTGCTGCTTCAATGAGTCGGGTGAGTTTTTAAAATTAATGTAATCCACTCTAAAGTAAGCATTTCCCTTGTTGAGCGAATCAATATTCAGCTCATAATTGGCGTATTGAGGATTCCGGTAGACGGTATCATAATAACTAAAACCGCCAAAGTCGCTATAGATTTCGAGACTTGTGGTATCGTTGAGTCGCACTACTTGTTTCAGTCTCGGAGCCGGTTCTCCGAAATTTCCGGAAGGATCAATCACAAATGTGGAAGCAGTTCCCGAATGGCTTTTGTGGGCAATGATCGCAGTTTGAGCTTGTAAAAACGAACTCAGGGCGAATGTCAAAAATAGAAGCAGCTGTTTCATAATGAAGCAATGGATTGTTTAGTGTTTTGAGATCTTCCGAACAGTTTCATCAACAGCATTCCGCCGCCGGTGATTCCGAACAGAAAGAGCAAATAGGATTTCTTTTTCTTCTTTACAGGTGTTTGATTGAGTTCAATTGGTTCTGGTTGGATTGGTGTTTCCTTTTGTTCAGGTTGAAGAGTTTCTTCCTGAATGTTTGTTTTTTTGATGGAATCCTGATACTTGATTTGAAAAATCATGGAAGAATAACGGTTCTTGTTCGGTAAAGTATCCACTTTAATGACGTTTTGATTCAAATCGCTGATTTCATGTAGAATGACGGTGTCATTTAGCGGTTTGAAGTTTTGATATGTAACAGGCTGCTTAAAATGAGATTCCGTGTCAATGCGTATCTGACCGAAATTGCTGTTTGCTGCAATTAAAAAGGAAGAAGCATTTCCGGAATGGCTTTTGTGAGAAATCAAAGGTGTTTGAGCAATGGATGCAAAACCTGAAAGTGCGCAGACGAGCGTAAAAAAGTGTTTCATTGTTATTGTTTTGAAACAGAATACACCTTTACCTCGGATTGGTTCAAAAAAAAGTAGACTTTGATTCCTCTCTGCCTACTTCAAAAAAAGACTCCCGGTTGCCGCCGGGAGCCAGGTTGTATTCCTACAACATTGTTTTGTGTATATTTTCCCTTTTACACAACAAGGAAATGCCTGCCGGTAAAAAAGTAACAGAGAATAGTTTGGATTATTTAATCTTCGATCGGAATTTCCCGGATCATTAATTTATCAATACGGGCTCCATCCATGTCAACCACTTCGATCTCAAAATTCAACCAGTGAATTTTTTGTCCGGTGATAGGAAGGCTTCTGGATTCATTTAAAACCAATCCACCGATGGTTGTAAAGTTCAGTTCAGATGAATTGTCTTCCAAACCGAATTGACGGAAGAATTCTGCAATCGGGTATTGTCCGTCGATTAACCAGGATCCGTCTTCACGCTGAATGAATTCAAATTCTTCTGCATAGAAATCGTTGAAATCGCCAACAAGTGCCTGTAACAAATCATTTAAGGTTACAATTCCTTGTGTCTGACCGAATTCATCTGTAATGATTCCGTAGTGCGTTCTGCTTTCTTTAAAATGAACCAATGCTTCGTAAGCAGAAATATTTTCCAGAAGGAATTGAGGCTTTAGCATCAGATCCTTCAAGTTAAAATCGTTGTGGTTGATGGTTCGGAACAAATCTTTCAAAAGAACAACTCCTAAAACGTGTTCACGCTCTTCATCAAAAATAGGATATACGGAGTGCATTTCCTTTTCAACCTGCTCGCGGACTTCTTCTCTTGAATCGCTGATGTCAATAAAAATCACATCATTCCGGTGGGTCATCAGGGAACTGATATTGCGATCTCCCAGATGGAAAACGCGTTCCACGATGTCTTGCTCAATTTCCTGAACTTCGCCGCCTTCTGTTCCTTCCTGAATGATTGCTTTAATTTCTTCTTCCGTTACTTTTCCGTCCGAAGACTGCTTGATTCGAAGAAGCTTAATTAAAAGATCTGAAGTAATGGTCAGCAACCAAACAAACGGAGCCGTGATCTTGGAAATGATCAGCATGGGTC
>RCUP01001356.1_pt1 | contig 15091 bp, 10 predicted proteins | sample 2166341 | NCBI WGS metagenome assembly RCUP01 (sample SAMN09932325, study PRJNA488358) | compost metagenome | isolation source: compost soil in succinonitrile-enriched | place: Germany: Experimental Botanical Garden | reverse complement strand
CGTGATGGGAGTAGATCAATTCAAATAATTGTTGTTTTTTCGGGTCGATTTGTTGCCCGGAAAGAAGCCTGAGAATGATTTCATTCGCCTTTAAACAAAACGTTTCAAAGTCTGAAAGGTCGTTTTGACTGAATCCCCAAAAATCGTCCGGTAATAAAATGATCTCATTCAGAAGAGCAGAAATCGGTCGCTTAATGATGTATTCGATCCCGAGTAATTTGAAACTGATTGCAAAGATGCTGGTGTTAGCTTCAAAAACAACGCATTCCGGCTCACTTTCCAAACCGGATAATGTGATGTGAAATCCTTGTTTGGGAGAATAGGAAATAAACAGATCTGCGCGACCATCGGGAACAATGATGATTTCCTTGTCCTGTTCTGAGTTATTTTCGAGAGACCAGAAACTTTCTACCAGATCCACCAACCCGGATTCCGGTTTCACCAATTGATATTTCAGAAAATCTTCCACAGCTTATGAAATTAAGCATTCCATTTGGCAGTTTTGGTATCTGTTGAAAGAACATCTCCAAGTAAACTGATCGCATTTCCGGGCTGCTGATAATTCCACCCGAGTGCAATTGCTTTTTCAATCAAAGGACTGATCATAGCCGGAGTAACGCTTTCCGGAGAATCATTTTGATAACCGCCGTAAGCCCGGGTAAAACCAAGATATACAAACAAAACCTGTCCACCTGAAATATGCTGAACAGGAATTGCGTATTGATCGTTATGTGCTTCGTCATGCGAAATTTTCCGCCGGATTTTCCAGTGAAAAATTTCGCCGTTCACGGTTATTTTGCGCATTCCTTTTAATGAAATTGCCATCGGCTGTTATTTCGCAAAGACGTGTAAGAATCCATGTTTGACATATCCCGGATCCTTAATTCCGTTCGGGTAGTACAAATAGAAATAAACACCATCCGAAATTTTGTCTCCGTCCCAGTCGTTTTTATACGGGCTTGCTTCAAACATTTTGTTTCCCCAACGATTGATGATAATCAGGGTATTTCCCAATTGCGAATACGCATCATCGATAATGAAGTAATCGTTGATTCCGTCTCCGTTCGGAGTAATGATATTCGGAAGTTCATCATCGCAGTCAACCGCATGTACAACTAAGGTGTCAGAACCAACACAACCATCCTGAGTAACAACGTTCAAAATCAGCTGCTGATCAAAGGTGATCGGAATCTGAGTGCTATTTCCGTAAGTTGTCCAGTAATAGGTGTTTCCATCATTTGGGAAATAGAAGGTGTACACGTCATTCGCGCAGAAAATAGTGTCGGGAAGAATATCCAGATTCGGTACCGGAGCTAAAGGAACGAATACTGTGTCGATGTATGCACAACCCATATCATCCCAGGTTCGAACATAGAAATTTCCGGAGTTTTGCTGACTCAGTGTAAATGTCAGCGGATTGCTGGAACTGTTTCCGAAAGGAGTGATCCACAGAACACTATCTGAAGTCGTATTTACGGTAATGTTTCCTGTCGTTCCCGGACAATAATTCGGGAAGTTCAAACTGGAAGCAATGTTGTAAATGGAAGTATTCACAATCAAAACCGCACTTTCCGTTGCACAGCCATATTGATCGATCGCTGTTACGGTGATTGGTGTATACGTCGTATTTCCGTGAACAGTAAGCACATTGTTCTGAATCGTTCCGAAATTCCCGCTCCATGTTACAGAAGTCAAGCCGTTATTTTCAAGGAAAACAATCTCCGAGTCAAAGAAACAAACATTTACCGTATCGTCTGAAAGTTCCAAGACTTCCGGCGTAATGATGGTTACGCTGTCGAATTGAATGGTATTGAAACAAGCATTCGAAATGTTGATCGAGAATACCGGGTTTGTGTTCAAGGTACTGAAAGGAATGGTAATCGGATTAGCACTTCCCAATGAAGCTCCGTTTGCAAACCATTCGATATTATCGGTCGTAACGGCAAGAAATACACCGTCCTGATTCACACATAAATTCGAGTCTCCGATAATGTTGATCGGTCCAGGAGGAACGCTGAGAATAATATTTACGACTGAATAACTCATTCCACAAGTTGCATTGGCAGTTGTGAATGAAATCAGGAAACTGGTATCTTGCTGCACATTGGTGAGATTAACGGTTGTTCCGGTGTAAATCAAGGTAGTATCCATATCGTACCACAACAAAGTATTGGAAGCATTATCCGATAAACTCACATTGTCTCCCGGACAAATCGTTTGTGAAGCAATGCTTGGCGGAGCACTCCCGGGAACATTGATAATTGAAATGGCATTGGTTTGAGCCGTGCAACCAAAGGAGTTCGTAACGATCGCTGAGTAAGTTCCTGTAGTTGTAGTAGGATATGTTTGTCCAGTAATTTCCCCATTGATCCATTCGTAACTTGCTCCCGGAACAGAACCTGTAAAAACAGCTGTGTCGCCAAAACAAAGAACAGAATCACTTACAGAAATAGAAGCGTTGAAAGATCCGTTGACAATCTCAATACTGTCCGTTACAGTGACGCCACATTGTGTCATTTGCACGATGTAAATTCCGGATACATTGGTTGAAATATGATCACTTGTAGAACCGTTATTCCAAACAAAAGTGGCATTTCCGGAATAACTGATCTGAATATCGACCACCTGATTGTCACAAATCGTAGCACTTGGCGACGCTGACAAGGAAGGTGTAGAGTATTGGAAAACTTCAAACGGCGGAGAAACCAATACACAACCTTCTGCGTCCGTTACCTGACAGGTATAACTTCCAACCTGCGTGGTGTAACAATTCGGAGTAGTCGATAAAGTATCTCCGTTTGGTCCAACCCACAAGTAATTCACAAATGAGTTCGGTACAGACATTAAAAGTGTGTCAAAAGGGCAAATTACCGCATCTCCCGGAAAGGACATGATGTTTGGCGGAACTTTTACGGATACATAATGATTGAATGCTAAAGAAGCGCTACATCCCGTAGCTGTATCGACCAACATTCCTGCATAATTATACCAGCCGGGGGCGTTGACCTCGATACTATCTACTCCATTATTCCACAAAATGTTCGATCCTGACCAATGGAGATCCGGATGAGGATTGCTTGCGACCAGAAACTCTGTTTCTCCCGGACAAAGTACATTTCCACCTGAAATAGTCGTACTCCAACTCGGAAGTGGGTTTACCTGAATGTAAAACAATCTGGTTGCTGTGTAAATGGTTGTATCCAAACCACATAGGTTGTCATATCCTTTAATTACTTTGATCTGAACCGTATGCCAGCCACTTGTACTCGGGTTGAAAACAGTTGCTGCAGTATCGTAATTGATATGAGGAACACCGTTTATAATCCAGATAACAGTATCAATTGGTGGATAGACAGACGGATAAAAATTCGCATTCGGATTAACAATTAAATCAATCCCATGAAATACGATCGGAGTGTTTTCACAAATTTCAATAGAATCTCCCGTAGGAACCGGTGTATTCATTGCGATGGAAAGTGAAATACTATCAGGAGGATCCAACATATCATGCATGAAGGTGAAATCTCCCAGATTCATACAATATTGATTCATTACCTGAACGTAATATTGCAATTCCTGATTCAATAGATGCGGTCCGACACCATTAAAAGTCACCGAGTTCCCGATCGTTGTCAACGTTGATCCCGGATCCAGATTGGAGAAGGTAAGGATAGCCCCTTCCGGATAGCAGAAATGATAATTGTTGTAATCAGGTCCCGGCTGCAACACGTTTATGCCATGATCGTCAGTTAGAAGCGGAAGGTTTGGAATGGGCTCTTTGATGGCGTAAATGGAATCCATATCCATGAAGCAATCATCGTTTCGTTTGTGTTGGATCCAATAAGTTCCTGTCGCAGAAATGGTATTGATAATGATGTGACTTCCGTCGTACCAGGTGCTGGTATAACTCGGCCCGAAATGAGGAAAAGTCAAGGTGTTATAGAACAAGTTTGCCTGATTACAAAAATGTACTGTATCGCCGTTCGCACTAAGCGTTACATAATGATTGGCTTGTTCCGCATCGATATAACCGACCAACGAATCTGCTGAAAGTTGTGTAAAGAAATTATATGTCCCGTAATTGGAAGTGATATGATTGGTTAAAAATGAATTCCGGCTTTGGTCACCTGTCAGGTAAATATGATAAGGTTCTAAACCGAAATAAGGTGAGAAAGTAAAGTTGTCGTATCCCAATGCCGGAGTACCAACGGATCCTGGATTGAAGTTCAAATCTTCTGTGTAATTTCCGCAAATGATGGCTTTATCGGCTTGTTTAACAGCAACTCCTTTTCCTTCATCGTCCTGCTTACTACCAAAATGCTTGATATACATGCGTCCCCCTGTATTGGAAATCTTTAGCAGGTAAGGATCCTTAAATCCAACGGAATTGAAGACGGATTCTGTGCTATCCTGAACCTGGGACAAGTCACATTTGAAATATCCGGTCACAAAGATGTTATTGCTTGGATCAATTGAAAGGGATCTTGCAGATAATTCGTTATTGGATCCAAGGGTGTTGCTCCACGAAAATTGTCCAGTATTACTTGTTTTTAAAGCAAAGATTTGTTTGTCGTAAGGATTCTGAATACTGTTTGACCCGTTTTGATCGTAAAAAAGCATGTTTCCGAGGAAATCTCCTACAACAATCGGTTCATTGTTCCCGTTTACTTCCACATCATACGGCATGACATAGCCTGCTTTCATTTGATGGAGAAACTGTACTTGTCCGGCTGGATTTAGTTTACAAAGAAAACCAACGTTGATTCCGGTATTTACATAGGTATTTGAAGCGAAATTCAGCGTGTTTGAAAATTGTCCGGTAAAGAAAATGTTGTTCTGAGCGTCCACAGCTACGGAAAGTCCGCGGTCATCCAAATTGGCAGCTCCGCTCAAAGACCAAATAGGAGTTCCGTTGGGATCGTACTTGGAAATAAACAGATCGAATGAAGGGCCGCCTGTATTCGGATCAGTTGTACTGGTAAAGGTATTTGCTCCGATGGTTGCTGTGCCTTGAAAGTCTCCGGTCAGAATCACATTATTCATGTTGTCGACGGTTAATTTGTACCCGTTATCTGGTCCTGTTCCTCCTTCTTTTCGTGCCCAGAGAACATTTCCTGCGGGGTCTAATTTCACTACGAAAATATCTTTGGAGTTTCCCGAAGATGTTAAAGTGATGCTTCCGAAAGTAATTGTTCCGAAGAATTGTCCCGTCACAACAATGTTTTGATCCGGCCCAACAGCCAGATCAACTGCACGGTCTGCCAATGGTCCTCCGAATTGTTTGATCCAGAGAACTGTTCCGGTAGCGCTGTATTTTGCGATATACGCATCGGTATTTCCTTGTGTGGAAGCGAGTGAGTTTGTGGGACTGAAGGAAGTTTGACCGGAATAATAACCGGCTACGTAAGATTCATTGAGGTTATTTAGCTCGATATCGTTTGCTTCGTTAGTCGTTTGACTAAATGTACTGGCACCCCAAGTCTGAGACCACGACAGTGATGCAGAAAAGCAGAGCAAACAGATAAAGAAGATTAGCTTCATGATAATAGTATTTACTAGGTTAAGACGAGAAAAGGAGCAAAAAGTTGGTTGACCGGGGAAATAGTTTTTCCGGCAATCGAGGTGACTTTCCTTGGATGGAACGAAGCTTTTGTTTCTCAACTTTCTGTTATTAAATCCGTTACTTTGGAAAAAAGGAACCTAACAGTATTGAGTAGAGAGAGAGTTTTCAATAATCTGGAGCCAAGATAATCATTCCGACCCCAATAAAAAAAGAGATTGCATGAAAAAAAATGAGTGATATGTTAATTAAACAGGTCTTTTTTTGCGTTTGAAAGAGGAGTACGGAAGAATATAGATTTCCAGCGTTCTCGATATGTCCCGCATATGTCAGTTCGGTTTCCCGACATTTTCCAGTCGGGAAGTATCGAGAACTGCACAGGGACTACTCGAACTGACTGGAACGATGAGATTTTACAGATATGTATACGAATTACGAATGAATTTGACTTAATTGAAATGAGGTGGATCAATCAAAAAAATGATTTGAAAGCAGTTTTTCAACCAGTTCCTTTTTAGATTTCTCTTCGCTCAAACCGATTCGATATTGTAGATTGTTGTAGGTGAAAACGCCGAAGGTTTTCTTGCCTTCAGTTACAATCGTAAGCTTTCTAATACCGTCTTTTATGGAACTTTTCACTTTGTTGATCTGATCTTTTCCAATCAGTTCGAGCAATTCTTCATTGACACTGGAATAGAAATCTACGTTTGACAGGGTTTCATAGTCAGGTTTACGGAAACGAACGTCTGTATCGAGTGTTTTGCTTAATAAGGCATAGATGGCATTGTCTTTTTGGTTCATTTCAAGGTAGATTCTGGATTTCCACATAGCAATGGATACGGCTCTTTTTTCGAATCCTGTTCCGCTGAAAGTTTCGAACGGATAGGTGGTTTCGGCAGAATCCAGGTATTGAATAGCCTGAGGGAATTCTTTGAGTGTTTGATGAACTTGTACCATTTTCATACAGGCATTGTGATGGTAATTGGCATAAGGTTCCATGATGTCGGTTCCGGGTTCTTTGTCATTCAATTTGGAGTGCAGAATCCTGTTAAACCAGATTTTGGACTGATCAAATTGCCCTAAAGAGGCGTAAGCCAGAGGAATATTATTAAAACATCTTCCGTAGCAATTGGTTGTATCGGGCATGTTTTCCACCACATAGGTCATGAGTGTGATGGCACTGTCGAGCTGTTTGTTTTGAAAGTGATCAATGGCTTTTTCTAAGTATTCACACGGACCTTCTTGTGCTTTGGAACTAAATGAAACGATTGTAAAGGCTAATAAGATGGTTGATTTCATGCTTTAAAATTGAGGTTTTACTGAAAGCTAAATTAAAAAGTTTTTTGAAGTGGAAAGCAATCCGATTCAGAAGCGGTATCCAAGCAGGAAATCAATGTTCAGGTCACTGTAAATAGTAGAATGATCGAGTGATACACCAACCTGAAAATGTTTGAGGAAATTCCCACGGATGCTGTAAATACTTCTGAGTTCCAAAACTCTGATGGCGTAAGAGACACTCACTACTTTGAACAAATTGAGGTTCAAACCGGCATCCAGATCAAAATCCCGTTCGGCATAAACCAGCATAAATGGTGCAAGCTCTATTTTCCGTTTGAAAATCCCAAAGTTGTAGGAAAGGTTTCCATAAATCTCTCTGCGGTCCTTGATGAATTCCAGATCATCAATTCTCACCGAACTTGCAAAGAGGTTTTTAGCGGATGCTCCTACAGTTAATCCTTTCCATTGATATTGAATCCCGAAATCGAGATCTGCATTGAATTTAAGTTTCGGAGTACTTGAATTCACAAAGGCAAAGTCGGACCAGTCGAAACTATTGAAATTTAAGATTGCACGTGCACCTAAATTCAACTTGCTTGACTTTCCCCAGCGGAACATGCGCGTATATCCGAGGTAAACGATATTCCGGTTGTAATAGGAATAACCGTCGTAGAGATAGGAAAAGTGGAACGCATTTTTTTGATTCAGATTGTAAATATGGTTGAAGTAGATATTCACCGGTTTTTGCCAAACATTGTCGTTGTCTTCAGGAATGAACTTGTACTTTGCATACAAATCAAAAGAGGCGTGAGCAGAGCTGTCTTCAATTCCTGCCGCTACATTGTAGTAGTGCATTTTTTGAAAGTACATATTCGGACGAAGTGTGTTCTGAGCCCGGATCACCGATGATAGAGCCACCAAAATAAAGGTAAGCGTATAAACGTTCTTCATGAATTTTATTTTAGGGCATTAAAGTCAGTGAGTGTATTCCGAACGTAATTTTCAAGTTCTGAATCGTGTGTTCCTCCAGGATAAGAATAAAGTGTGACGTCACCTCCGGCAGCAGTCAATCCGTCTTTGGCATCAACAGAATTGAAATAGTATACGATATTATCTTCTTCTCCGTGATGTAAAAACACTTTTCCAACCGGAGTCCAGCCATGAGAGAAGGTGTTTTTTTCAATCGCTTGAACGAATTGCGTATCAGAACCATCTATTACGTGTGCTAAAAAGTAATCGTTCAACACTTCGGAAGGAACTTTGGATGGAGGGAAAATCGCTGCATATTGATCGTAAACAGGGTAGGAGAATAATTGATCTGTGGGACGTTTCAGGTTGTCTGAGAATTTATTCAAACTGTAAACTCCCCAGGAAAAAATACTATTGATGTTTAGTTCCTGATCCTTTTTTGATAGAATTTCATCGATGAATCGTTTGAAATTATACGGACCGGCTAATCCGGAGCTGGCGGTTATTGTGAATTCGGAAGCATACTGTTCCTGAATGAATTTATGGGAGGAAAGACAAGCGCCTCCTCCTTGCGACCAGCCTGCCAGAAACAAACGGTTATCGTAGACTGTGTTTTGTTGACTGATGAATGTTTTTACGGCGAGTAAACCATCAATATTGGATTGAAACATTTCTTCATATGCCAGGTAAGGATGTTCTTTGTCCGTTGTCGCTCCAAATCCAATGTAATCCGGAAGAAAGACCGTGTATCCGGCGGATGCCCATGCCAATGCAACATTTCGCGTTTCCAGAAAATGATCACTTTCTGCTGCATAATTGGATGGAGTTTCCATTTTTGATGCATAAAAAGCTCCCAGATTAATCGGAATATGTGTTCCGTGAAAATAGGAGATTAAAAAAGTGCTGTCAGCATTGTCCGGCACAAAAAGTAAGCCTCGTGAATCGATTTGTTTTCCCTGATAAATGGTACGATAGGTGATGGAATAATAATTAACCCCATTCTGAACCAGATTTTGGGCATCGTATCGGTCAATTTTAGCGGCAATATCGTTCGCAGAAATATGTCCCTTCTTAATTGATTCAATGAGTGTACCGCGATCTTTGTACTCTAGTGCCGGTGTTTTTTTCTTACAGGATTGAATAGTCAGGAAGAAAGGGATGATTAAAAACAGAATGAAAAATGACTTCATAGGAATAGTAATTCAAGTGAATATAGCATTTTCGAGACTCTTTTGCAATCTTTTTATCTAAGTAATAAATTCTTAAGATGAGTCTATGGATTTGCAATTTTTGTATCAAAACAAAAGAAGAGCATAGTTTTCGTTGTTATTTAACAAATTAGTTTGTTTATCTTCTTTAGTGCTAATTCATTGGGTTTGTTTTAGGTGATTAGTGTTTCAATTTCCTCGTTTAAATAAAAAATTAGTTAAAATTTGGAATTAGAAATCTAAAGCACGCATAATGACGTACTTTTGCCATGAATTTCAAATTTCACCTCATGCGTAAGAGAACAGGATTAGTTCAACTAACCTTATTGGTAAGCCTATTGCTTATTTTTACAACTTTCAAATCTGTTGCACAATGTGTCATTACTTCGACAGATGGTTATGTAGTTTCAGTTTCGATTCAACCAAAATCTATTGCGGTTAGTTCAGCAGATTGTCCCTGGGGATACAATTACAATGTAAATTTCGATTATAACATCAGTATCACAGGACCGAATGCTGCTGCAATGTATACACTTCAGGCAAAAATATACTGTGTAAATTCAGCAATGAACGGTGCGTATTCTCTTCCGTTAAACGGAGGTGTCGGCTCTGCTCAAACAACGACAAATCCTAGTGTTCCTCACAATGGAACGGCTTATGGTTACAATGCACCTTATCCGATCTGTACGAATGCAACGGTTGCCACATTGAATTGTACAATGGTTGATATCGTGATTCATGGTCCCGGAATTCCGTATCGTGAAATCCACTGTAACAATATTGGTTCTCCATTACCGGTTGAATTTTTGTCTTTTGAAGGAGAGAAAAAGAATGATGGGAATTTGTTGTCCTGGCAAGTACAATCTGAACAGAGAAATGATTATTTCACAATTGAAACAAGCCGTGATGGATTGAATTGGAAAGAGTTGGCTCAAGTAAAAGGGGCGATTAATTCCACCGAATTAAAAACGTATTCTTATCTGGATAGCAAAAACACACAAGGTGCGGTTTATTATAAGTTGAGTCAAACGGATCTGGACGGAACCCGAAATGAATTATCGATCAGATACATTTCTTCCGAAGAAGCGGATTTCAGATTGTATCCGAACCCGTCTGCTGATGGTCGCATTCGTATTTCCTTTTCGAATGATTCGGAATCAAAATCTACGATTTCTTTAAGAAATGAAGTCGGACAATTGGTTTACCAGGGAGATTTGGAACCTGCATCAAAATCAGGGAAAGTAGCTTATTACAATTCGGATCTTTATTTGAATCAGCCTGCGGGTGTTTACTTTGTGGAAGTGAGAAGCAATGAGGATGTTGTGAATCGGTCGAAGTTGGTTATTCGTTAATTAGAGATTTATAGAGACAAGACTTATAGAGTCAAGATTGGTAGGACTTTTCGTTTTGAGACTCCATAATTAATATATGCCGCAAAGCGGAAATCGTATTTCCGGTAATCGGATCGTTCTGTGCCCCCAGGTTATTTCCAGTTCTTTTGTTTCGTTGTATCCGATCCACAGTGAATCGATTATGTAATCGTTGAATAATTTGTTCTTCAGTATTACCCGATAATTTCCCGGAAGAAAATCTGTCCGGTAAAAATTATTCCAGGATGCTGTTAGGGGAATGGTATCATTGTTCGCAATGAGTAGAATGCTGCCTTTAAATACTTCTCCTTTTTCATTGTGTATTTTCAAGACTAAATGAGCGTTTCTTTCTTCTTCCTGCGAAAATACAGCAGAACAAGAGCATGCTATGCAAAGAAGGAGTAATTGAATTTGATTCATTTCCTTTTTTCTTTTTAGATGTTCAAATGGATTAAATGTAAACTGTTCCGAACGGATTTTTTAATTTCGATCACATGAAAGGAAAGGCAATTGTTCTTTGGTCAGGTGGAAAGGATTGTAATCTGGCACTGCAATTAGCAAAGCAGGAAGGATATAACATCACTGCTTTGGTAACTTTTTGTTCCGAATCAACTGAATTCAGGGCGCATCCGAAAGAACTCATGGAATTGCAATCCAAATCATTGGGAATTCCTCATTTATTCCTAAAAATCAGGGAACCATTTGCCGAAAACTACGAGCTTCAGTTGCGTAAGTTGAAAGAGCAATTGGAAATCGAAATAGTTGTTTCCGGAGATATTTCCGAAGTACACGAAAGCCCGAATTGGATCAGTGAAAGAGCAAAAGCTGTCGGATTGAAGACATTTCTTCCTTTATGGCATGCGGAGCGGGAAGATGTGATGGCACTTTTGCTGAAATTCAACTTCGAAGTCATTCTGACCATGGTGAAAGCTCCCTGGCTTGAAAAGCATTTTCTTGGAAGAAGAATCGATTTGGATCTTCTGGAAGAGTTCAGAATACTTGGTCGGCAAAACGGATTGGATTTGTGCGGAGAGCAAGGAGAATACCATACGATGGTCTTAGACGGTCCGGGATATCGTACACCGATTAAACTCGAGAACTATAGCCTGACTCAATTAGATGAAATGACCCATCTCTCAGAACTCAAACTTTCTCTGGATGGAGATTACCATGCGCCGGCATTGGAGAAACGCAAAAAGTGTGTGAACTGTCAAAAACCATTCTCCTGCTACACAGATGGCTGCTGGTGCGCCGAACTTCCAATGATCATGCCCATGGAAAACATCACCGATTGTTTGTGCCCGAATTGTTTGAAGGCAGCAATTGATGAGAAGTTAAATGAAAAGTAAACCAGGCAATTCTTATTTGCTTTTTTACCATCTGAAAGTAATTCGTCTAATGTGTAAAGTTTAGGGAATTCTAAGATTTCTACTTTCTAGTTATTTTGCTTTTGTGCTTCAAAAAAAGCCTTCATAGCTTCTCCATAAGTCCAATTCTTTCTATTCTTTTCAAGAAAAGTTTTAAAAGTTTCAATATCCTTTTCCATACCCAAATCAATCAATTTTGGCCGAATTCTTTCAAAATCAGCCAGGTTGACTTTGATGTTTTCCAGCTCCATCTGAGCTGATGTAGCCGTATATGAAAGTTTATATTCGTCTTTCCATTCTTTTTTGAACTCGGAGATGATCTCCAGGCCTCTTTTATAGGTGATTTTGCCTGCCTTCCGTTCCTTATTGTGCAGATCCACGAGAATGAGGTACATGAAGGGACCCGAGAATAATTTTGCATCAACGGAATCAAGATTCCCACACTCCATTAATATTTCTTGATCCCTTTTAAGAGAGTCTTTATGAAGCCCTTTACTCATGTGTGAACTATAGAGTCTTTCCTTCAAGACGTTTTCACAATCGTATTTTTCACCTTGAGAGCAGGAAATGATAGAAATGGAAAGAAGCGTTATTAGGCTGAGAATAAAATTAAATTTTTTCATTTGATAAAATTATAAATTACTGAATAGAGAGGCTTCCTATGTTATTAAATCACTTGATTCTTCTTTAAGTTTTCGGTAGTTGTAATTCACAATTCCCCAAAAGTAACAAGCCGTTTTTTTTCTGGTTATACATTTAATTAACAATTCCTTGCAACTTTATTAACAAACTTCCAAAAAAAGGTGGTATCTTTGCACCCAATTTTAGATTTATTTTATGACCTTTAAAGAACTCGGGTTACGAGTTGAGGTTCTGCAGTCGATAGAAGCAATGGGTTTTGCAGAACCAACTCCGATCCAACAAAGTGCGATACCGCACTTATTGAATGATGAAAGCGATTTTGTCGGACTCGCACAAACAGGGACAGGGAAAACAGCGGCATTTGGTTTACCGCTTATTCACAAAGTTACAGACCGACCAACTGAAACACAAGGACTAATCATCGCTCCAACGCGTGAATTGTGTTTACAAATCTCCAAAGACTTAGAAGCATTTGCTCAATTTGATCGTCAGATTAAAGTAGTAGCCGTTTACGGTGGTACTGATATCCGCAAACAAATGAGTGATATTAAGCGTGGCGCAACGATCGTTGTAGCGACTCCTGGGCGTTTGGTTGATTTGATCAATCGTAAAGCAATCAACTTGAAAACAGTTGAAACAGTAGTGCTTGACGAAGCAGATGAAATGCTGAATATGGGCTTCAAGGAAGACATTGATGCAATTTTGAATGCTACTCCTGATACAAAGAATGTATGGTTGTTTTCAGCTACAATGCCAAAAGAAGTTGCGGCAATTGCTAAAAACTACATGACAGATCCTTTGGAAGTTGCCATGGGCCACAAAAATCAAAGTAACGAAAACATCGAGCACATTTACTACACAGTAAAAGAGCGTGATCGTTATGATGCATTAAAAAGATTAATTGACGCTAGTCCGGATATCTTCGGATTGGTTTTCTGTCGTACACGTAATGAAACGGCTACTGTTGCTGAGAAATTAGCAAAAGAAGGATACAGCGCTGAGCCTTTGCACGGAGATTTATCTCAAGCAATGCGTGATCGTGTAATGGATCGTTTCCGTGAGCGTTCAATCCAATTGTTAGTTGCAACAGATGTTGCTGCTCGTGGAATTGACGTTGACAATATTACTCACGTTATCAACTACAACTTGCCAGATGATATCGAGAATTATACGCACCGTTCAGGTCGTACAGCTCGTGCCGGAAAACAAGGTAAGTCATTGGTGTTGATTAATACACGTGAGAACTTTAAAATTAAAGCAATCGAGCGTCAGATTCGTACGACGTTTACAGCTGCTTTGATTCCTGAAGCTTCAGAAATCTGTGGAATTCAATTGAACAAATTGATTTCTAAAGTGAAAGAAATTGAAGTGAAAGAAAATGATATCGCTCCTTTCTTGCCTGCAATCATGGCAGATTTCGAAGAGTTATCGAAAGAAGAGGTGATCAAAAAATTCATTTCTGCAGAATTCAACCGATTCATCGAGTACTATGATCGTGCAGGTGATTTGAACGTGAGTGCCGGAAGAGGTGACCGTGAAGATCGCAAAGAAAGAAAAGGTGATGATCGTTTTGACCGCAAAGATCGTTTCGAAAGAAGTGACAGAGGTGAAAGAAGCGAACGCGCTCCAAGAGCAGACCGTGGCGATAACGCAAACAGAACTCGTTTCTTTGTTAGCCTTGGTAAACGCGATGGATTGAATCCGGGTGGTTTATTACGTGTAATCTGTGATTCAACAGGATTGAATAGTGGTTCTATCGGTCGTATCGATGTGATGCCAAACTTCTCATTTTTTGAAGCAGACAAAACAGACGAATCAGCGATTTTAACCAAAGTAAACGGTGCTGACTACGAAGGACACAGCGTAAGCGTTGAAATCACTCAGAAGAAAGACGGTGGAGACCGCGCTAGAACTGGTGGTGGAGAACGTCGTTCATTCGGTGATCGTGATCGTTCAGGAAGCAGCGAACGTCGTTCTGGCGGTGGAGGTTTCAGAGGTGGAAACTCCAGCTACGGTAAATCTGAAGGTGGTTCTGATCGCAGAAGCAGTGGAGGAGGAGATCGTGAACGCAAAGGAGGATTCTCCGGGAACAAATCCTACGGTTCTCCATCAGGAGGTGCTGGTTCTTCAACAAGAAGAGAAGGAAGTTCAGATCGTCGTTCATCTTCGTCTGGTAGAAAGTTTAGCTCAAACAGCTACAGCAAATAATTGAAAATTGAGAATTTAAAATTGAAAAGGATTTGAAAATTTCCTGATCAATGGAGGAAACTTAATGAAAGAAAAATATAAATAGTAAGTAGAAAAGAAAATTGAAGAGTGTTAAACTTAGTTTAGGCTTTTCAATTTTCAATTTTACATTTTCAATTAACAAAAATGGAAATTAGAAACATCGCAATTATTGCACACGTTGACCACGGTAAGACAACATTGGTTGATAAAATGATTGAGGCAGGAAATGTATTGAATGAACGTGATCGCCCTACCGGGGATTTGATTATGGACAGTAACGATTTGGAGCGCGAACGTGGAATCACGATTGTATCTAAAAACGTTTCCGTTTCTTACAAAGGAACAAAGATTAACATTATCGACACTCCTGGTCACGCCGACTTTGGTGGAGAGGTTGAGCGTGTATTGAACATGGCTGACGGAGTTTGTTTGTTGGTGGATGCTTTTGAAGGTCCAATGCCACAAACA
>RCUP01001355.1_pt1 | contig 15091 bp, 13 predicted proteins | sample 2166341 | NCBI WGS metagenome assembly RCUP01 (sample SAMN09932325, study PRJNA488358) | compost metagenome | isolation source: compost soil in succinonitrile-enriched | place: Germany: Experimental Botanical Garden | reverse complement strand
TGGCCGAAGACATCCGCCGTGGTGTCTATCAACCGGGCGAGCGCGTGCCTTCGGTACGCAAGATGAGTTCGCAGCTCAACGTCAGCCATGCCACGGTTTTGCAGGCGTATGCCAATCTTGAGGATCAAGGGCTGATCCGCGCCCGGCCACAGTCGGGCTACTACGTGCACCAGACGCCGGCCCTGACTGCGCCGACTCCGGACATCGCTCGGGTCGAGCGTCCGGGTCTGGTCACTCGCAGCAGCATCATTCAACAGGTTCTGGTCGAATCCCGACGCGAAGGCGTGTTCCCATTGGGCGCCGCAGTGCCGAGCGTGGATTATCTGCCGGTGCGAGCGTTGCATCAGCAATTGGCCAAAGTCACCCGTTTCCACAGCCCGCGTGCCTTCAGCTACATGTTCAGCCCCGGCTTCGAGCCACTGCGCCGACAAGTGGCGATCCGCATGCGCGATGCCGGCGTGGTGGTCGATCCGTCGGAAGTGGTGATCACCCACGGTTGCGTCGATGCGTTGCAGATGTCGCTGCGGGTGCTGACCCGGCCGGGTGATCTGATCGCGGCCGAGTCGCCGACCTACTATGGTTTGCTGCAACTGGCCGATCTGTTGGGGCTCAAGGTCATCGAAATCCCCAGCGATCCGGCTACCGGCATGAGCCTCGAAGCCCTGCAACTGGCGGCCAACCAGTGGTCGATCAAGGCGCTGGTGCTGACCACGCGTCTGAGCAATCCATTGGGCGGCACCATGCCCGAAGAGCGGCAGAAGCAACTGCTGCGCCTGGCGTCGGACTTCGACATCCAGGTTGTCGAGGACGATATCTACGGCGAACTGATGTTCGAGCAGGGTCGCACCAAGGCGCTCAAGGCTTACGATCGGCTGGATCGAGTGATCTATTGCTCGAGCTTCTCCAAGACCCTGTCGCCGGGTGTGCGCATCGGCTGGATGATTGCCGGCAAGTATCAGCAGGAAATCCAGCGCTTGCAGACCTTCAGTACCCATTCGGCGTGCAGCGTCACGCAAATGGGCATTGCCGCCTATCTGGAAAACGGCGGTTACGATCGGCATTTGCGTTTTATCCGCCAGGAGTACCGCAAGAACCTCAGCGCCTTCCAGTTGGCGGTGCAGCAATATTTCCCCGAAGGCACGCAAATGACGCGGCCGACCGGCGGCTTCATTTTGTGGGTGAGCTTGCCAGGAAGGGTCAATACCCAGGAACTGCATGTGCGCGCACTGCAGCAGGGCATCAGCATTGCGCCGGGGCTGATTTTCAGTAACACCGAGCAATTCAATCACTGCATCCGGTTGAACTGCGGCATCCCGTGGAATCGTGAAGCTGATCGGGCCTTGATGACCTTGGGCATGCTGGCTACCCAGCTTTGCCAGGAGATGGCCGGCGGCTTTTGATGTGGCGGGCAGGTTAATCCTGCCCGAGCTTGTCTTGGCGCCTGCAACAGGCGAGCATATGGCCCCGCTGTCGATTGCGCGATATGCGCCGTTGGATCCATGAAATCGATTTTTTCTGCCACCTGTTTGTTGATCTGCCTGTTCATCAGCGCTCAGCCGGTATCCGTTCTGGCCGCTTCTGCTCAAGAAAAACCGACAGCGAGCACGCCATCGAAAAAAGCGGCGCCCGTGAAAAAAACTGCACCGGTCAAGCAGAAAGCGGCTTCGGTGAAAAAGCGCCCGCCGACTGCCTCCAAGTCGAAACCGGCCAGTGAAGTGGTGAAAACCCAACTCCCTTCCGCCAATCTGGATCTGAGCCTGCCCAAGGATATGGTTGAGGAGCTTGATCCCGTCGGTACTGTACCGTTGCCTAAGCGCGACCCCGTGTTGCCGCAGATGTTCGGTGACAAAAGCAGCGGGTTCCAGCTCAACGGTCGTTTGATCAGCAACGAAATGCAGTTGCAGTTACGCAATGAAGAACGCCGTGAAGTCGACGGTGCAGCGCTGGAATTTGAGTTCAAGCGATAAGTTGACGCTAATCACGATACGCTGGATAGACGCTTTGTCGGAGACTGCCCGGTCACAGCCGTTTGCAGGTAAAAACCCGTGGCTCGGTAATTTAAAACAACTGTTTTAGCGGTTACTCTGTGCCCCGTCCTTTAACACATCGCCCGTCGCGAGGAGCTCGTCGTCATGAAATGCCGTGAAGGCTGTGGCGCCTGTTGCATTGCCCCATCCATCAGTTCACCCATTCCCGGTATGCCCAACGGCAAGCCCGCCGGGGAACGTTGCCTGCAATTGTCTGCCGATAACCTGTGCAACATTTTCGGTCAGCCGGAGCGTCCAGCGGTGTGTTCAGCATTCGAGGCTGACGTTGAGGTGTGTGGCAGCAGCAGTGAAGAGGCCATCAGGCTGATTGGCTGGTGGGAGCAAATGACGGCGGCGTAATGTGTCAACGAACGGAACTTCAACAATAAGGAATAACATTATGGGTTCGCTGCATCGTATCGCTGTGCTGTGTGGTTTGACGGCTGTATTGGCCACTTCGGTTGCACAGGCCGAAGACTGGAAAGTCGCCAAGAACGAAGACGGCATCAAGGTCTCCCTGAGTGAAGTGCCGGGTTCCGACTACAAGGCCTACCAGGGTGTCACCCTGATGAAAACCACCATGGCCAAGCTGCGCGCGCTGCAGGAAGACGTAGCCGGCGCCTGCACCTGGATTCACGAATGCAAGAGCCAGAAGTTGCTCAAGCATGAAGGTGACCAGAGCTGGACTTACACCCAATTCAATACTCCGTGGCCGGTTACCCCCCGTGATTCGGTGCTGCATGTCACGACCGTTGAAGGCGCCGATGGCAGCCTGACCCGCAAACTTGAAGGCGTGCCCAAGTACATTCCCGAAGAAAAAGGTTTTGTGCGGGTTACCAAAGTGGATGGTTTCTGGAAGTTCGTTCCCAAGGGCGATCAGATTGAGGTGATTTATCAGGTTCACACTGAGCCGGGTGGCAGTATTCCTTCGATGGTTGCCAACAAGTTTGTGGTGGATGCGCCGTTCAATACCCTCAAAGCTCTGAAGGCGCGGGCCGAGAAGTAAACGCTGGGCGTATCGCCTCCGATCTGCTGCGCGTCCACTCCCTGCCTGGTGGAAAAGATCGCAGCCTCGTTGCACTCCGCAGTTCCTACGACGAAATGTTCCAATGTAGGAGCTCCCGAAGGCTGCGATCTTTTGATCCTGAATTCGATCTGAAGCCTTTATTGTGTTTCCAGATATGCGTTGCACAAAATTTTCACAAAGCCTCCAAGACAATTCGCCCGCGCCGGCATGACAGAACAGTAATCAATGGCAATGCCGCGGTTGATCGTGCAACATTTGCGCACCGCGCAAACCCCAGGGCCGAGTACTGGCCAATAGAGGGCAAGGCGCCGCTGTATTTTTGAAACTTCAACTTCCAATGGGTCCTAAAACGACATGGCAATCCCGGACGCCCTGAGTCAGCAGCGAGCTTCGAGTCGCTTGCTGCAACCGACCGTCAAATCGCATCTGGCTTACACGCTGCTGTGCGCTCTGGTCATGATGGTGATGTTTTCCGCACTGCGCCTCGCGCTGCTGGTCTACAACCGCGAAATGATCCTCGATACACCGGCCTCGACCTTTATCGAGGCATTTGCCAACGGCCTGCGTTTCGACCTGCGTCTGGTGGTGTACCTCAGCATTCCGTTGCTGCTGGCGCTGTTCAGTGCCCGGGCCATGGCGGCGCGTGGGTTCTTCCGTCTCTGGCTGACCATTGCTTCCAGCATTGCGCTGTTCCTGGGCCTGATGGAGATGGACTTCTACCGTGAGTTCCACCAGCGCCTGAACGGCCTGGTCTTCCAGTATGTGAAGGAAGACCCGAAAACCGTGATGAGCATGCTCTGGTACGGTTTCCCGGTGGTTCGTTATCTGCTGGCCTGGGCCGTGGGCACCTGGATTCTCAGTCTGGCGTTCAAGGGCGCCGACCGTGCGACCCGTCCTCGTGGTCCTTTCAGCGGCGGTAGCATCAGCACCCGGCAGGTTGCCCCTTGGTACACGCGCGCCGTGGTGTTCGTGGTCTGCCTGCTGATCTGCGTGGTCGCGGCTCGTGGCACCTTGCGCCAGGGTCCGCCGATGCGTTGGGGTGACGTCTACACCACCGACTCCAACTTCGCTAACCAGTTGGGCCTCAACGGTACGCTGTCCCTGGTGGCGGCGGCGAAGAGCCGGATGTCCGAAGATCGCGACAACATCTGGAAAGCCACGTTGCCGCAACCGATGGCGCAGCAGACTGTGCGCGACATGCTGGTGATGAAGGACGACAAACTGGTGGATGGCGAAACTGCCGCGGTACGCCGCGACTACACGCCACCGGCCGACAAGACCCTGCCGATCAAGAACGTCGTTGTGATCCTGATGGAAAGCATGGCGGGTCACTCGGTGGGCGCATTGGGCGCTCCCGGCAACATCACGCCATACCTCGATCAACTGTCGAAGGAAGGCCTGCTGTTCGACCGTTTCTTCTCCAACGGTACTCACACCCACCAAGGCATGTTCGCCACCATGGCGTGCTTCCCGAACCTGCCGGGTTTCGAATACCTGATGCAGACGCCGGAAGGCAGCCACAAGTTGTCGGGCCTGCCGCAGTTGCTCAGCGCCCGTGACTACGACGACGTGTACGTCTACAACGGCGATTTCGCCTGGGACAACCAGTCGGGTTTCTTCAGCAACCAGGGCATGACCAATTTCATCGGGCGTAACGACTTCGTTAACCCGGTGTTCTCCGACCCGACCTGGGGTGTGTCCGACCAGGACATGTTCGACCGTGGTCTGGTTGAACTGAAAGCCCGCGACGGCAAGGACAAGAAACCGTTCTATGCCTTGCTGCAAACCCTGTCCAACCACACGCCATATGCTTTGCCGACGCCATTGCCGGTCGAGCGTGTAACCGATCGCGGCAGTCTGAACGAGCACTTGACCGCCATGCGTTACTCGGACTGGGCGTTGGGTCAGTTCTTTGAGAAGGCTCGCAAGGAGCCGTACTTCAAGGAAACCCTGTTTGTCGTTGTCGGCGACCATGGATTCGGCAACGAACGTCAGATCACCGAAATGGACCTGGGTCGTTTCAACGTGCCGATGCTGCTGATTGCACCGGGCATCCAGGAAAAATTCGGCAAGCTTGACCACACCGTGGGCACGCAGATCGACATCGTGCCGACCATCATGGGTCGTCTGGGTGGCGAAGTGCGTCATCAGTGCTGGGGTCGCGACCTGCTCAACCTGCCTGAAGGCGATACCGGTTTTGGCGTGATCAAGCCGTCGGGCAGCGAACAGACCACGGCCATCGTGACTGCTGACCAGATTCTGGTACTGCCACGGGACAAGGACATGGCGCCGAAGATGTACCGCTATGAACTGGGTGCCAAGCCGCACGCTGAAGTAGTGCCGGATGCACCGCGCACCGCCGAGTTGAAAACCAAGCTAGAAGCGTTCCTGCAAACGGCGACCAAGAGCCTGCTCGATAACACCGCCGGTGTGGTCGACGGCACGCCGGACTAAATAGCGACGCAATAAAAAAGAGGCCCTTCAAGGGCCTCTTTTTTTTTGCCGGTTAAATCGTCATATCTTGCCGAGTAACAACAGAATCAGTATCACCACCAACACCACGCCGATGATACCGGACGGGCCATAACCCCAACTTCTGGAGTGCGGGAAGACCGGCAGACCACCGATCAGTAACAGGATCAAAATGATCAGAAGAATTGTGCCCATGTCTGTTTCCTTGCTGTAAGAGTTCAGGAATGACTTAGCCGTTATCAGTCAGCGGGAATGTCATTAATTCGAGCTGCTTAAAATTTCCGACCGTCGCGAGTGAAAGAAAATTCCAAGTTTTTTTGATGTTTTTCGAACCCGCGCCCATTCGATTACTTATTTCATTAGTTGATTCAGCCGTTCCGGCGGTTTGCTCGGGCCATTCAGCAATCTGATGGAGCGTGGGTCGGGCAATATCCTTCGCTACACTCGACGCATCTTCCCCGGAACAACAAGGCTGTTTGCTATGCAAAATCGCATGATGATCACTGGCGCAGGCTCGGGCCTGGGTCGCGAAATCGCGCTGCGCTGGGCGCGTGAAGGCTGGCAACTGGCCTTGTCGGACGTCAGTGAGCCCGGTCTGCAGGAAACCCTGAAACTGGTGCGCGAAGCGGGCGGCGACGGTTTCATCCAGCGTTGCGACGTGCGCGATTACAGTCAGTTGACTGCGTTTGCCCAGGCTTGCGAAGTGAAGCTCGGCGGCATCGATGTCATCGTCAACAACGCGGGCGTGGCCTCGGGCGGGTTCTTCAGTGAACTGTCCCTGGAGGACTGGGACTGGCAGATCGCGATCAATTTGATGGGCGTGGTCAAGGGCTGCAAGGCGTTCCTGCCACTCCTGGAAAAGAGCAAAGGCAAGATCATCAACATCGCGTCGATGGCTGCATTGATGCAAGGTCCGGCCATGAGCAACTACAACGTGGCCAAGGCCGGCGTGGTGGCATTGTCCGAAAGTCTGCTGATCGAACTGGCGCACCAGGAAGTTGGGGTGCACGTGGTGTGTCCGTCGTTCTTCCAGACCAATCTGCTGGATTCATTCCGTGGCCCGACGCCGGCCATGAAGGCCCAGGTCGGCAAGTTGCTGGAAAGTTCGCCGATCAGCGCGGCTGACATTGCCGATTACATTTACCAGCAGGTCGCCGCCGGCGAGTTCATGATCCTGCCCCACGAACAGGGGCGCATGGCCTGGGCGTTGAAGCAGAAGAACCCGCAACTGCTCTACAACGAAATGACGCTGATGGCCGACAAGATGCGCGCCAAGGCTAAACAATCCGCAAGCTGAACTTGCCCGCGAGCGACTGCATAGTTAGGGTGGCCGCCATCGGCCACTTTCGCGAGACGTTCGCATGCTCAACTACTTGTGGTTTTTCCTCGCCGCGCTGTTCGAAATCGCCGGATGTTTTGCTTTCTGGATGTGGCTACGCCAGGGCAAAAGTGCCTGGTGGGTGGTGCCGGCACTGCTCAGCCTGACCGTGTTCGCGTTGTTGCTGACCCGCATTGAAGCCACCTACGCCGGGCGCGCCTATGCCGCTTATGGCGGTATCTACATCATCGCGTCGATTGGTTGGCTGGCGGTGGTCGAACGCATTCGTCCACTGGGTTCGGACTGGATCGGCGTGGCATTGTGCGTGATCGGTGCGAGCGTGATCCTGTTCGGTCCGCGTTTTTCCGCAGCCTGAAGGCTCGCTCCTACATTCAGCCGATCTGTAGGGCATTTCCGTCAGGAGGCTGGTCGTGGGCTGTCAGTTCGGTCTGGATTACCGTCCTTGTCTTGAAGGCCCGGCCGACGCCGGGCATCTTCAAGGTCCGGTAACCCTGTAGGACCAAGGCCATGCTTGTACTCAGTCGTGTTGTAGGTGAACTGATTTCCATCGGTGACACCATTTCCATCCGCGTCGTTGGCGTCAACGGTAACAGCGTGCGCTTTGGAGTCGAGGCGCCGGAGAGCGTCAAAGTGCACCGGTCCGAGATCTACGACCGGATCCAGCGCAAAGTGCCCCGAAAGAAAAAGTCAGTCGAATAAGTGCTTGGGCACATCGTGCTTGAGCATCAACTGGCACTGCTCGCTTTCCGGGTCGAAGACGATCAAGGCCTGGCCCTTGGTCAATGCCTGGCGTACGCGTAAAACGCGGGTTTCCAGCGGCGTGTCATCGCCATTGTCGGTGCCGTCGCGGGTCACGAAGTCCTCGATCAGGCGGGTCAGGGTGTCGACTTCAAGTTGGTCGTGGGGAATCAGCATAGGCACCTCGGGTGAACAATGTGGCGATGCTACGGCGGTTATGAACACATCACCAGTAGGAGCTGCCGAAGGCTGCGATCTTTTGATCTTCGGCATCAGTCGCACCGCCGAAAATCAAAAGATCGCAGCCTTCGGCAGCTCCTACATATTCATTGTTGGCCTAGCTATCCGACCGCTGCCCCACCAGGCTATCCACCGACGGCACCCGCGTATCGCTTTCCATCTGGGTGTCATGCTCGATCTGGTGACTGAACCGGTCGAGCGAACCCGTGGCCGGTTGCGCATCGCTGGCGAACACGGGCGGGCTGAGGATGTAGGCACCGAGCAGGCGGCTGAGGGCGGCGAGGCTGTCGATGTGGGTGCGCTCGTAGCCGTGGGTGGCGTCGCAGCCGAAGGCGAGCAGGGCGGTGCGGATATCGTGACCGGCGGTCACCGCCGAGTGCGCATCGCTGAAGTAGTAACGGAACAGATCGCGGCGTACCGGCAGTTCATTGTCACTGGCCAGGCGCAGCAGATGCCGTGACAAGTGGTAGTCATAAGGCCCGCCGGAATCCTGCATCGCGATGCTCACGGCATGCTCGCTGGAGTGTTGGCCGGGCGCGACCGGTGCGATGTCGATGCCGACGAATTCGCTGACGTCCCACGGCAATGCCGCCGCCGCGCCGCTGCCGGTTTCCTCGGTGATGGTGAACAGCGGATGACAATCGATCAGCAGTTCCTCGCCGCTGTCGACGATGGCTTTCAACGCCGCCAGCAGCGCTGCGACACCGGCCTTGTCATCGAGATGACGGGCGCTGATGTGACCGCTTTCGGTGAACTCGGGCAACGGATCGAAGGCGACGAAATCACCGACGCTGACGCCCAGCGAGTCGCAATCGGCGCGGGTCGCGCAATAGGCGTCCAGGCGTAATTCGATGTGGTCCCAACTGATCGGCATTTCATCGACGGCAGTGTTGAACGCATGCCCGGAAGCCATGAGCGGCAACACGCTGCCACGGATCACGCCGTTGTCGGTGAACAGACTCACCCGGCTGCCCTCGGCAAAACGGCTGGACCAGCAACCCACCGGGGCCAGTGTCAGGCGACCGTTGTCTTTCACGGCGCGCACGGCCGCACCGATGGTGTCCAGGTGGGCGGAAACGGCGCGGTCGGGGCTGTTCTTCTTGCCCTTGAGCGTGGCGCGGATGGTGCCGCGACGGGTCAGCTCGAAGGGAATGCCCAGTTCTTCAAGGCGTTCGGCGACGTAACGCACGATGGTGTCGGTGAACCCGGTGGGGCTGGGAATGGCGAGCATTTCCAGCAGGACTTTTTGCAGGTAGGTCAGATCCGGTTCTGGGTATTTGATGGTCATGGAAACTCCTGATGGGTCAAACCACCGGCTGACTATGCGGAAACAACAAATCCACAAAGCGCTCGGCCGTCGGTTGCGGCTCATGGTTGGCCAGTCCGGCGCGCTCATTGGCTTCGATAAACACGTACTCCGGTTGATCGGCGGCGGTCACCATGAGGTCGAGGCCGACCACTGGAATGTCCAGTGCCCGCGCCGCCCGCACTGCGGCATCCACCAGAGTCGGATGCAGGATTGCGGTGACGTCCTCGAGAATTCCGCCGGTATGCAGATTCGCCGTACGCCGAACGAACAGATGCTCACCCGCCGGCAGAATGCTGCTGTAGTCGTAACCGGCGGCATGCAAGGTGCGCTGGGTTTCATGATCCAGCGGGATTTTGCTTTCACCATCGGTGGCAGCCTGGCGGCGTCGACTCTGGGCTTCAATCAATGCGCCGACTGAATGCTGACCATCACCTACCACTTCTGCCGGTTTGCGAATGGCCGCGGCCACCACTTCAAAGCCGATTACCAGAATTCGCAGATCGAGACCTTCATGAAAACTTTCCAGCAACACTCGACTGTCGAACCGGCGGGCGGCTTCGATGGCTTGCTGGACGTCTTCGATGGTCTGCAAATCAACCGCCACGCCCTGGCCTTGCTCACCATCCAGCGGTTTGACCACCACCCGATGATGCTCGTCGAGGAACGCCAGATTGTCGTCGGCATTCCCCGCCAGTTGCTGTGCCGGAAGATTCAGGCCAGCGGCTTTCAGCACTTTGTGGGTCAGGCTTTTGTCCTGGCACAACGTCATGCTGACCGCGCTGGTCAGATCACTGAGGGATTCGCGGCAACGCACCCGGCGTCCGCCATGGCTAAGCGTGAACATCCCGGCCTCAGCATTATCGACGTGCACATCGATGCCCCGTCGGTGCGCTTCTTCGACAATGATCCGCGCGTATGGATTGAACTCGGCTTCGGGACCCGGACCGAGAAACAACGGCTGATTGATACCGTTCTTGCGCTTGATGGCAAACGTCGACAGGTTGCGAAAGCCGAGCTTGGCGTAGAGATTTTTCGCCTGACGGTTGTCGTGCAGCACCGACAGGTCGAGGTAACTCAGCCCGCGGCTCATGAAGTGCTCGATCAAATGCCGCACCAGCACTTCGCCGACGCCGGGCCGCGAACAATGCGGATCGACCGCGAGGCACCACAGGCTGCTGCCGTTTTCCGGATCGTTGAACGCTTTGTGATGATTGAGGCCCATGACACTGCCGATCACCGCGCCGCTGTCCTCGTCTTCGGCCAGCCAGTACACCGGGCCGCCGAGGTGTCGCGGGGTCAGCAACGTGGCATCGATCGGCAGCATGCCGCGCGCCTGATACAGCTGATTGATCGCACACCAGTCGCCTTCACTTTGGGCGCGACGGATACGGAACCCGCGAAACACCCGGGTTGCCTGGCGGTAATCGCTGAACCACAGGCGCAAAGTATCGGACGGATCAAGGAACAACTGCGTCGGCTCCAGCCCCAGCACTTGCTGGGGCGCGGCGACGTACAACGCAATGTCGCGTTCGCCGGGCTGCTCGTTGAGCAACTCGCGGGCAAGGCTGGCCGGGTCAGCAAAGGTGTGGCCGATCAGCAATCGGCCCCATCCGCAATGCAGCGCAATCGGCTCGCCGCCCAGTGCGCTGCCGTCTTCGGCCAGGCGCGCCTGCAAACGTTCGTAGGAGGGCGCCTGACCGCGCAACAAGCGTTGGCTGAAAGCCGTGGCGTGAGGTTTCATCGATCAGATTCCTTGTTCACTGAGCCACAGGTTCAGGGCCGCCAATTGCCACAGCTTGGAGCCGCGCAACGGCGTCAGTTGACCTTGCGGGTCAGTCAATAAACGGTCGAGCATGGCGGGATTGAACAGGCCGCGATCCTGGCTTGGGTCGAGCAACAACTCGCGCACCCAGTCCAGCGTGTCGCCCTGCAAATGCTTCAGACCCGGCACCGGGAAGTAGCCTTTCTTGCGGTCGATTACTTCACTCGGGATCACCAGCCGCGCAGCTTCCTTGAGCACTTGTTTGCCGCCATCGGGCAGTTTGAACTTGCCCGGCACCCGAGCCGACAATTCCACCAGGCGATAGTCGAGAAACGGCGTGCGCGCCTCCAGGCCCCAGGCCATGGTCATGTTGTCGACGCGTTTGACCGGGTCATCCACCAGCATCACCGTGCTGTCCAGGCGCAGGGCTTTGTCCACGGCGGCGTCGGCGCCAGGCTGTGCGAAATGTTCCTTCACGAAGTCACCGGCGGCGTCATTCGCCGTCAGCCATTTCGGCTGCACGGTGGCGGCGTAGTCGTCGTAGCTACGGTCGAAAAACGCTTCGCGATAAGCCGCGTAGGGATCGCTGGCACCGTCGACCTGCGGATACCAGTGATAACCGGCAAACAACTCGTCGGCGCCCTGACCGCTCTGCACCACTTTGCAATGCTTGGCCACTTCCCGGGATAGCAGATAGAAAGCGATGCAGTCGTGGCTGACCATCGGCTCGCTCATGGCGCGAAACGCGGCAGGCAGTTGTTCGATGATCTCTTTTTCGTCGATGCGCAATTGGTGATGTTGGGTGCCGTAGTGTTTGGCGATCAGATCCGAATACTGAAACTCGTCACCGCGCTCGCCACCGGCATCCTGGAAACCGATAGAGAAAGTCGACAGGTTTTCCACGCCGACTTCACGCAACAGCCCCACCAGCATGCTCGAATCGACACCGCCCGAAAGGAGTACGCCGACATCGACCGCTGCACGTTGACGGATCGCGACGGCATCGCGGGTGCTGTCGAGCACGCGGTCGCGCCAGTCTTCGAGTGTCAGATTCTGCTCATCGGCGTGTGGGCCGTAGGGCAGGGTCCACCAGGTTTTTTGCTCGGTGGTGCCATCCGCGTCGATGCGCATCCAGGTGGCCGGCGGCAGTTTTTCAATGCCCGCCAGCAGAGTGCGCGGCGCCGGGACCACGGCATGGAAATTCAGATAGTGATTGAGCGCTACCGGATCGAGGATCGGGTTGATGTCGCCGCCCTTGAGCAACGCCGGCAGGGAAGAGGCGAAGCGCAAGCGTTGGCCGGTGCGCGACAGGTACAGCGGCTTCACGCCGAGACGGTCGCGGGCGATGAACAGGCTTTGCGTGTCGCGCTGCCAAATGGCGAAGGCGAACATGCCGTTGAGTTTCGGCAACAGCGCTTCGCCCCAGGCATGAAAACCCTTGAGCAGGACCTCGGTGTCGCCACCGGAATAGAAGGCGTAACCGAGACTTTCGAGCTCTTTGCGCAACTCCGGGTAGTTGTAGATGGCGCCGTTGAAGGCCAGGGACAGCCCCAACTGATGATCAATCATCGGCTGCGCCGAGCCGTTCGACAGGTCCATGATTTTCAGGCGTCGATGGCCCAGGGCAATCGGTCCCTGGCTATGAAAACCCCAGGCGTCGGGGCCGCGAGGGGCCAGGTGATGGGTGATTCGTTCAACGGCTGCAAGGTCTGCAGGTTGATGATCAAAACGTAACTCGCCAGCTAATCCGCACATAAATTCCTTACCGGTTTTTCCGTTGGGGAGGGTCAATCGATACCGCGCCAAAACGGCGGGTACTCAGAAACTGACCCGGCTGAATCCCCGGAGTTTTAGACCGATAAGTTATAAGTCGCGGAATCTGAACCGGTTGGAAGGCGTTTTATGCGTTGGTTCGGCGGATCAACCGACGCAGTGCGAAGCGGTTCGGATGACAGGCTTCGGCCACGCTTCTGGGCAACGGCAAGGGCTCGTTATCGAGCCAGGCAGCGAGTAATTCACCGGACAGCGGTGCGGTGATCAACCCCCGCGAGCCGTGGCCGCTGTTGACGTACAAACCGTCGAGCCATGGGCATTCGACGTCCGGCACTTGCCGAGCGTCCTTGCCCAGCGCCGCATAGCTTTGGGCGAAGAGCTGACTGTCTGCCACGGGGCCGACGATGGGCAGATAGTCGGGGCTGGTGCAGCGAAACGCGGCGCGGCCTTGAAGGCTTTCCGGCTCCAGATTGTCGACTTGAAGACGGATGACCAGATCGTGGGAAATCTCTTCGAGCATGGCCAGGTTGCCCAGGTGTTCGGCAGTGGTCGGAGTCAAGTCATCGCTCTTGAAGTCGAAACTGGCGCCCAAGGTGTGTTCGCCCAACCGTGCCGGAGCGACATAGCCTTCGGCGCAGACCACCGTGCTCAATGCCTGGCTGTGTGGGGTTTGCTGCAGACGGGTGATTTGCCCGCGAATGCGCTTGAGCGGGAGATCGGCGGTTTCGCTGAAACGCTGGATTTCGGCGGCGCCGGCCAATACCACCACGGGTGCGCTGGCAAGCAGCCGTTCGCCGTCCCAGGCTTGCCACTGACCATCGACTTTGCGCAACTCCACCACATCGTGGTGCGTGAGCATTTGAATGTGCGGATGCGCCGCCTGCCATTGGCACAGCGCCGGCGGATGAACCCAACCACCCTCGGGATAGTACAACCCACCGTGGGCCAACCCGATGCCCGCCAGATTCTTTGCTTGGGGCTGATCCAACAGTTGCAGCAGATCTTCGGGAAACGCGTCGGCCAATTGCTGTTGGCGTTCGGCTTCCTTGGCGTTGAACGCCAATTGCAGTATGCCGCAATCGTCCCAATCGGTGCCGCGTTGCAGGTGTTCGAGCTGGCGTCGGGTGTAGCCGAATCCGGCGACGATCATTTGCGACAGCGCCGTGCCGTGGGCCGATAACTTCAGGTAAAGCACGCCTTGTGGATTGCCGGAGGCTTCCTGGGCCATGTCGGCGTGGCGCTCTAGCAGCGTCACTTGCCAGCCCCGCGCCGCCAGACTGGCCGCGCTGGCACAACCGGCAAGCCCGGCGCCGATCACCAGTGCCCGGCGCTCACCGGTCAGCGGTGCAGGGCGGGCGAACCACGGTTTGACTGGCGTGGGCGCGAGAACCTCTGGCGGCCAACCGAGGAATTCACCGCGCAGGATCTCCCACTTATGGCCGATGCCCGGGGTGCGTTTCATTTTGAAGCCGGCGGCATTCAGCAGACGGCGTACCCAACCGGTGCTGGTGAAGGTGCTGATGGTCGAGCCGGGGGCGGCCAGCCGCGCCAGTTCGACGAACAGTTCGGCGGTCCACATGTCAGGGTTTTTCGCCGGGGCAAACCCGTCGAGAAACCAGGCGTCGATTTGCGCATCCAGTTGCGGCAGTTGCTCCAGCGCATCGCCGATCATCAAGGTCAGCGTCACTCGACCGTTGGCCAGCGTCAGGCGCTGGAAACCTTGATGGATCGCTACGTACTGCGCCAGCAATTGATCGGCAAACACCTTGAGTTCCGGCCACAGCGCCAGGGCGCGTTGCAGGTCGGCGGGGCTCAACGGGTATTTTTCGACACTGACAAAATGCATCCGCGCACCGGCCGCCGCGTGTTGTTCGAACACCTGCCAGGCACACAGAAAATTCAGCCCCGTACCGAAACCGGTCTCGCCGATGACCAGTCGACCCCCTTGCGGCAACGCAGCAAAACGCTCCGCCAAACGGTTCTGCTCGATGAACACGTAACGGGTTTCGTCCAGCCCCGACTTATCGGAGAAATACACATCGTCGAACACGCGCGAATACGGACGACCTTGGTCGTCCCAATCGAGCTGGGCGTGGGGCAATACAGGTTTCATGGCAGGCTCGGTAACGGCAAGACGGCCATTCTAGCTGATCGTGATCAATGGAGCGTTTGCGCTGAACCGCCATTGTAGGAGCAAGGCTTGCCCGCGATGGCGATCTCAAGGTCGCTATCGCGGGCAAGCCTTGCTCCTACAAAAAAGGGAGTTACATCCGCAGGGATTTCCCTCCCGGCCTTCTGTCCAATCCGCTAGTCTTGCTCACATCTGGAAGGGAGCCGTCCATGTTCGAATCCGCCGAAATCGATCACGCCATCGACAAAGAAACCTACGACGCCGAAGTGCCTG
>RCUP01001353.1_pt1 | contig 15102 bp, 12 predicted proteins | sample 2166341 | NCBI WGS metagenome assembly RCUP01 (sample SAMN09932325, study PRJNA488358) | compost metagenome | isolation source: compost soil in succinonitrile-enriched | place: Germany: Experimental Botanical Garden | reverse complement strand
AACCTGGCCTTGCGCCCGCCCACCCCGATTGACAGCGGGGCGCGGGTTTCGTACCCAACAGGAGGCTGCAATGAACGACCACCCCTATACCCTTGACCGCTGGGCCACACCGGATGATCCGGAGAATGGCTCTATACGGTTTGCGGATCTTCGGAAGATTGAGCGGGCTTGCCAGGGAATCTGGGCCATTGCTCGGATTGTGGGCAATAGCTTGAATGAACCAGATAGTACTGGAGGTCAGCCGCTAGATCCTTGGGTTACCTCCAACCTGACGGGCGCAATTGAGTGCCTCTGCGATCACATTGCGGACGTTGCAGCAATAGCTCTCGATGGGACCTCGTTTGACATCACCGCCTCAGCAGCAGAAAGCCCAGTCCATTAATTAGAGCCCAGATCGCGAGCTGGCATTGCCTCAACACACGTCCACATTTGACTACGAGTTGCCGTCCGTGAGCGCTGCCGACCCAACGCCGGGGCCTCGCAGGTAACTGCGTTCGCACCGCGCGGAACGTGCGTTCAATCACTAGGATCGCTCGGCCACACCTCAAAAGGGTATACCAGCCAGTTGCGTTTAGAATCCTAATTTGGCAAAAGTGGAACGCGCGCGTCGGAGGACCTGATCGAATGCTCGAATCGTGGGTATATCGTGAATGATGCGCTTTCGGTTCATACCTAGGGGGTAATGGGCGTGCCGAATTGGGTGGGGTAGAGGACGATTTATCCGACCTAGCTTATAGCAATTGAAGAGGTCGCCGTTGTCGACGCGTGGTCGCCGATAATTGGTATGAGCCGACATCTGAGGGATGTTGGCTCTGATGTAAACAGTGCAGCGGGGAGCGAGCACTAATCGAGCGCAGCATGCCTCCCGTCAGCAGGAGTAAGCGATCCCCCCCTGAGTACAGACTGGCGCGCCTCTCGATCATCCAACGTCCTCCAGCCTCCTGTTGCTTATTGACAGTTCCTGCAGAGCAAGAAGTGCACGATTACCTCAGCGAATTACAACTGAGTCGCCATTGCGTATCCAGCCGACACCACGCTCTCGGCAGAGACTGGCCATTCGGCCGGGACGTGTGCGAACGACAACTGTAACGCGGGCTCTGTTCAATCCGAAAGCAAGCCGACTTCCTAAAGAGACATTTCCGAAATGCCCCTTCTCGTCGCGCCAAATGCTTGTTAGGCTGCCAGCTTCGTGCTAATTACAAAGCGTCAGTTACCCAACTCTGAAAACGTGATGACGTACTGCGCAGGAAATCGTCGTAAAATGAACTATTCCATCATCATCCACCAAAAAAATGAACGAGCCATTTCGTAACGTCGATGGCGCACTTGCAGCCATTGAAGAACTTCGTATTGATTCAAAACTGGGAAAAAGCAAGCACTTTAATGCCAGTGAAAGAAAACTTCGCTACCACTGGATTTTTGGTGTTCCGGTAATTGTCGCAAACCTTTTAGTTGGCGTCGTGTTGGTCGGATTTCAGAAGATGTCAGTGGATCCTAGCCAGGCCATTGATGGGGGAGAATTAGCACTATCAGCGATGACCGCCAAGGCGCCATTGGCCGTGTCTTACATAGGCGGAAGTTGGATTACTGTAGCTTCCATACTTTTAGCGTTCGGCGCTGCATTATTTAGCGCGATACAAACGCTATTTAACTTTCATAAAGCATCGGAGGGTCATCGCAGCATCGGCAACAGATACGTGCACGTCTCGCGGCAATGCAAAGAACTCCAGCAGCGACAACGAGATATTCCATTTACGCCAGAAGGACTATGGGAAAAGTATCACACGCTTTACGAGGAATATTACAAGATCAACACTGAAGCGGAGGCGTTTCCGACCAATCGTCGCGATCTGTCCGCAGCAAAAAAAGCGTTCGAAGTGTCACCTTACAGGCCCCCCCGCGCTAGCAGTAATGATACAGCTTCAGAAAGATCAAACCCTTAACGGTCCCGGCTGTCGCGATCACCAGCGCACTACAGGTCGGCGAGTTAAAAGGCTCACTCATCGATACTTTTGAGCAGCGAAATTGTCAAGTTTTTTGCTATGCCGCGCTCCTGGATGTAAACGCCTATCTCTGAGTGCGGCTTATTTTCAGGAGGGTCGGCAGATAGCCAGTTCTGACTCGTAACGATAGCGAAATCGTCGTCCCACAACAGAGCCTTCGCATGCAGCGTTGGATTCGAAACCTGTTTGATCTTGATGCCACGCTTAACATGATCATCGATTAAAAAATTGACTTGATCCCGATCCGGGTCGTCCGTGGGCGCAAGTCCGTAGAACATTTGGACATCGATAGACTCGCTTGCTGCCGCGTGTGCTGGTGCGAGAGCTAGGGTACTAGCGGTTTTCCTGATTCGATGACTAATAAAGGTAATACTCTTATTAGCCTGCGAACGAGCACGCCGAACGTATTCCGAATGTTCGCTACCAAACACCAGACTGACCTGCGTAGTTTCAAGATCGCCCGAGTTTCGCGAAACTTGCTTACCTATGTTCGCCGCGCATACCGCCAAATCGCATGCGAGCTGACTCCACCCGGTCGGGCCCATCGCAAGGGAACTCAAAGTACTTAGAATTTCCGCCACTACGGCAGTGTCAGTAAACGCAACGGAAATGTCATAGCTGGAAAAGCCGGAACTTAGCCAATTGCAGGACCCGATTATCCCCACCCACCCCCCATCACTGCTGTCGGCAACTAATATTTTTGCATGAGAGTCGGTCGAGAAGGTGTGTAAGCGAATCCGTTCCGCGACATCTTCGTCGCGGATTGACGTCCTGCATAGCTCTACTTGCCTAGCGACGACGTTAGTATTATCTTTTGAGTCGGATTTCCCCCAAAGAATGTCAATACGCACGCCTCTCCTTGCGGCATTTTCAAGCAATGGATACAAGTCCTTGAAACGCGCCGACTCTACAAAAGTGGAGTGAATAATCAGCCAAGATTTTGCATCCTTGATGACGCTCTCCATCGCTCGCCGATGGGCATTGCCGCCCTGCAATAGCTGCTTGGCGTCAGGGGCGATTTTGAGGGGGTGTGAAGGACTCGGCGACGTCGGTAATTTCACCGAAATATCCGAAAAATTAGGCGTAGACCTATTTCCAGCAATAGATAGAATTCTCGCGTTCAAGTGACTCGAAATATTCGGCAGGCCCTCAATAATGTCGCCAGTAACGGTCAACAATGCGAACTTGTCTGACATTCTAAACGCCTGTGAATCAAGCCCCCTGCAATGCTCGTCCTCGTCCAGAAACATCGCGACAATCCGATCTAGTTGAAATCGACTAGATGGCGATTCCCCCGTAAGTTGCAGCATCGAAGAATCAGTCTCCAACATTCTTGTTAGCTTGCTGGGGCTGATAAGCGACAAATCTCGAGCACGGAACGCGCCCCCGGATATTTCCTCAATCGCAAACGTAGCGCGGCGGACCGTCGGAGTCGTTATCGCGGGAAGGGTGTCATTGCCAACAACGCGCTGTCCGTACGGTGTAATTGAGAAACTAATCTGTGAATTGGACGAAATTATTTGCACCCACCCCACTCGCATAAGCCGACTCATGACCTCCACGATGACACGCCAAGGCAACTTCGCATCCCGGCACAGTTTATCTGCAGTGGAAGGAGAAACCGATACCGCATACAGAAGCAAATGTTCTATCGCGCTCCAACGTCGCCCCTTCTCAATGTATATAGAAAGAGTTGCGACCTTCACGGGGACAGCGACGCGAATCGTCATTTGAGACCTCTAATCAACGACAAACCCGCAATCTTCGAAACCAAACTCTGCCCCTTATCGTCCTTTGAGTTCTTCATTGAGTCAATTTCAGAGAGCATTTTATGAAGAAAATAAAGATCATCACCTTTCATCGGCGGCCCCGACATAAATCGCGCCCGAAGAAAATCCAGACTACCTACAATTACGAGTCTCCACTTTGCTCGGCTCATTAGCACATTCATGCGCCGAGAATCAGCAAGGAATCCGAGACCACGTTTATCCGCATGCTCGTTGTTGCGAACAAGAGACAATACAACCACATCCGCCTCGCTCCCCTGAAACGAATCAACTGTTCCTACAGGGTGTTTCAAACCGTCCTCGAAATCAAACTCCTCGAGGTGAGCCAAATCGCTACCAAGCCCACTTCGTATGGTCTGAGTCAGGCGTTTGACCTGTTCCCTATATGGCGTCAATATCGCGATCGATGGTCTTTTTTCTCCCGGCGTCGCTTCAAGCAAACGAAGCACGGCGAGCACTGCGTCGACCTCACTTGGGTTGTGGTACCGTGGCCATTCCTCGCCGGTCGACGCATTTTTTTCCGTTTGAACAAATGGCATATCGACGAGCGTAATTGGCGCCAAGGACAGCAGTTCTGCATTTCTACTTTGCACAGGCGGTCGTCCCTCGCTGAATCGCCGAGCGCAGTCATCATCAGTCTTTAGGCTGCCGTCGTAGAAGCACTCAGATACAAGTCGTGCTATCGCGGGGTGCATTCGATGCTGGAAATTTAGTCGTTTTGCGATAGGCCATCGCGGCGTTCGCTTTTCCATGCGTTCATGCTCGGGCTCGAAAATGGATTTGAACAAGGTGAGAGACCGTGCGGCTAAACCACAAGTCGACGTTATTTCTTCCAGATCAGAAAGGTCCAACACCAAATCGTCTAGAACACTCTCTCGCAGAGATCGATGTACTAAAGACTTGCTGATCTGAATTACGTCACCGATCCGCTTTGGATCAGCTAACAGATTCACCAGCTTTTCCGTATTATATGGGGGCAATTGCTGATGATCGCCAATCATTACTCGACGATATGAAAGCAAGAGAGGCGAGATCAACTCCACACCGGTTGCTTTACCAGCCTCCTCAATCACGGACCAGTCGAACTGGGCTCTCTCATCAATTAGCCTCTCGATATCGGCTGCATTGGTAGTCGCGAAAACGACATTTGCGGAGCGCAGCATCAAGGCCTCCAACGTGCGATCGGGGTATGTCGGCGTCAAGGGGTTAGAGTCGTCTTCGCTGACCGTTTGGTAACGCTCTATCAAACCGCGAATTTTCGCCTGAAGGAAATCAGGAGACTCGTTAACGAGTTTGCTGGCGGCGAAGTCAAGCAACACAGCCCGTGATTGCTCTCTTAAATCGTAAGAACGAATTCCGTCACTGCCTTGACGTGGAGTACTCCGTACCAAAAGAAGGCCATTTTCGATGTTCCCCGATAGGCTCTTCTCTACTTGCTCCAGCAAATGGTCAACCGCATGGTGGCTCTGCGCAGTAAGGAGCAAGCGGGTTGTCGAATCTTCTTGCAAGCTGCGGCGCACCAACTCGGTGATAAGTCTTGTCTTTCCGACGCCCGGCGGGCCTTGGATTAGATACAGCGGTAGTACAGAATAAAGCTCCCGCAACGCTAGCTGCTTACTCTCATCAAGACTAGCGAACGCGGAATCGTCCGCCACCGACTCATGTGTCGCCCTGACGCCCATACGGGGCTGAGCCAGCATCTCCAGCAACTCAATGTGCTCTTCCAGCGCGCGAAGGGCCCGCGTCCGCCGTCGGAGAAGCCTGTCGATACCCACATGATCGCTAGCACGAAGGTACAAGTCGGATGTATCCGGAAGGGTGCCCGTCCCTTCAAACTCGTAAACTGTGCCAAGTATTTCGTCTTGTTGGTAACCCATGTAGCGCCATCCAGACACTCCATCGTCGCGTTCACCTAAAATTCCAACATCGGTTAGCTTCCAGTCGTCCTCAACCGGCGTGTTTTCATCAACCAGTAATTCGGCCAAACGGACTTTAGGATCTGCTAGGACAAGAGCCTTTGCCAATGCTTCACGCATCTCGTCGGGACGAACAGTTAGAGATACGCGGACGTGCGCTAGAATCGTTTCTTGTGCGACGACCGTAACGGGAAATATGGTCGCCGCAGCGAGAGAAGTTTCAAGCACTTGAAGTAAAGCAATTGAGCGATATTGCCGATCAGCTTCGTTTGAATCAGTGTTGTCATCGGGCAAAGTTACTAAATTATCCCAAAAAGCTCCGCGCCCTTGGAGAGTTGCGAACCGAGGGCCCATCGAGTTTAAAGGATGCGCTTCAAGGCGATACCGCGAAAGATCAGTGATTGCCACGATCTGACTTTCAAGCGGTGGCTGATTAGTGGACTCGCAATATGCCACCGCCCATGTTGGATTCATGGCGTTTTTCGGCTTAAACGGCTTCAATCTGTAAGCCAACAGCCGACCTAACAAGAGATATATGGGGGCAGCGCCGCGTCCAGTGGACACCAGGGCCAGTTTCGGATGCTCGCTCAGGTCTCGCATAATAAACTCCGACAATGAGTCGGAGTCGCTCGGGTCAACCGAATCTTCACCAGCAAATGAAACAGCGCGGCGCAAGTCACTGGCGTGAGAGAGCGAAAATGTAATATGCAACGTCCCACCAGCGCCTGCGTTAGCAGTACTTAGCGCTGACACGACATCGTCAATACGCTGGCGCACAAACTCTCCGTCCAACCTGGATGTTGGCTCGGCTCGAAGAAGAAGCCGAATCAGGTCCCGTTCACTGCTCAAGAGGTGAGAGCCTCCGTCCCGACCACCAGACTTTGCGGATTCAACCTGCCAACCTGGCGCCACGAGGTCTTTCGCGAGCAGACCAAAATGTCGCCAATCGTCCAGGAAAGAAAACGCGAAGTTCTCGCCGCGTAGCCCCAAATCCGACGCGGGTGTCCCTTTCGCTACCGAACTGATACGGACGGACCATTCGAATCCACTAAGCAGAAAATCTGGTTCGGAGTCTCCTGCGGTGAAAATCGAGAAGCGATCTAAATTCCGATGAATGACCCCTTGAGAGTGCAGCACATCAAGGCCAGTTACAATTCTTTCGAGATTACGCCAAATCAAAATTCGGTTACGACTGTCTCGAAACGCTTTCAAAGGATGATGATCCAGAGCATCGCTTAAAAATGCCTGTAGTGGTACTCGTTGGCCTGTCGCCAAGATCAGATAAAACGAGTCTTCAGTCTGTCCAGAATCCAGTAGAGGTACTATCGTGTCGCGCGCACCGGGACACCCCGCTATGCGATGTAGGTGTCTAATTTCTTGACGCCATATTTCGCGCAAGGCTGTGTCGACGGCTGGGGCGTCTCGCCGCCACTGTTTCACCACTACCCGATCCCCTGTCTCCAGGTTTGATGCACCCACCATCTTTGGACGTCCAGCCTTGGCATCACCCCGTTGAATTACGCGATTATCCAGGCGAAACTGGCCAGCAAAGTTTAGTTTTCCGGTCTTCAGCGTTATTCGCGTCATATTCCTACGGGCATAAAGGTGGGTGGATCGCTTTGGGACGGTCAGCTCTTGCCAAATAAGAGAACTGGGGAATATGTGCCTTGGCATGAGCCAGCAAGAAAGATATTTGAGGTCCAAAAAAATAGTAGCGACGAGTCAAATTTGTGACAAATACAGACAGATATTACCCGAACTTTACTCGCTCCGCGCGCTTAAAAGGGGCATTACTCAATACAGAGAATGGCAGTCACCTCAACAGCTTCTGGTACTAAAAAACTGCCGATCTAATTCGCCTAGGGCGTCGCCGTCCTCTGTCGCTTTTAGCGACAGGAAGAGACCCTCCGCAAGTGGACAGCAGAGCAGTTCGGGTAGCAAACGCGTCAACGCCGTCGGCCAAGGCCTAGTATCCGCATGCCGGATACTAAGAACACGTACCTCCCTCCTGATCCACAAACTCCGCCATACACGGATCCGCCGGCGTCAATACGGAGACTGCCGCGTATCCGCATCCTGTTCGACGGCTTCCTCCTGCACCACTGTCTTAAGCCCGACACCGAGAACTTGCTGCCGCCTTCGAAGGCCAGCTTCTGCGTCGGCTTCACGTCGCCCATCGCATGGCGACAGCCCAAGGTGGCGGTCAAGCCGGGCGCGCTGTCCGAACCGACCAGCATGGCGCCGCGCAGGCCCAGCGTGGTGCTGGTCACGTCATCCGCGCTGCCCTCGCCGTGCAGGGCGGCGGTGCCGCCCGACTACTGGAAGTCGCGCGTGCGGACATGGTTCCAGGCCACACCCGCAAAGGGTTCGATCGCGTAGGCCTCGCCCAGCGGAAGCTTGTAGCCAAGTTCGGTCAACACTTGCGTCGACGAGACGTTATAGGACAACTTCAGGCGCTGTCGCTGGCCGCCAAGCGCCACATTGCGCTTGGCGTCGATCTCGTGCCAGGTGTAGGGCGCGCCCGCCGTGAAGCGGAAATTCCCCGGACCAGATTCGAAGTTCTTGCCGCCGAAGACTGTTGCCGTGTAGCTGTCGACGCTCATGCGCGACGACGCGTCGGTGACGGAGTTGTGGCTGGCGGTATAGCCGAACGCGCCGCCCAGAGGGGCGATGCGTCGCTTTACGGCAAGGCATGGGGCGACGGTGCGCTCAGTGGGCAGTCGGGCATTTCCACACACTTTCGCCCCGAAGCAAACACCACGAGAACGCGCAATAAGGCCACTCAGCGGTTCCAAAAGGGAACCAGACTCCCCGAACTCAAGTACGATTGCGTTGTGTAAAAACTATATTCCCCACCCTCTTTTTTTTCACACAATCGGAAAACGCAGTCATGGCGGACGAGAAGCATTCTGCAGTGGGCGGGCGAGTCAGCATCTATCGCAGGCCGAACAGCAGATTCTGGCAATGCCAAGGCACGTTCGACGGCAAGAGCGAGCGGGTCAGCACCAAGACAGAAGATCTTGGCAAGGCACGACACTTTGCCGAGAACTGGTATTTGTCCAAAACGGATGGCATGGATGCGAATGCTGGCGATAGCGACCCAGCACGCAGCGTGGCTCGCGTCGGTCGGCCAAATTACAGTTTGCCGTTGCATGACAAACGGGCGCGCTTTTTGGCGGCGGCGATTGATCTGGTGGCACAAGTGGGGTTCCGCGACACGCAGGTCAATGCGATCGCCGAGCACGCCGGCATGTCCCCCGCCACGCTATACCGGTATTTCAGCTCGCGGGAAAGTTTGCTGGTGGAGGTGGTCTCTCACGTGTCGCAGCACGAGGTCAATGTCGTCGCCGGGATCGCCATGGGCAACGACGGGCCGGCAACGCTGTTGCGGGAATGCGCCTACGCTTTCGGCAGCCGGGCCATCCGCGCCAAGCAGTTGGGCTATGCACTGGTCGCCGAGCCGGTCGATTCGGCCATCGAGGTCGAGCGGCTGAAATACCGCAGCAAGCTGATGCGCGTCTTTGAAACGATCATCGAACGCGGTATGCGCGACGGCGACTTCGTTACGCAGAACCCGGAGGTGTCCTCCGCCTGCATCGTCGGGTCGTTGTTCGAAGCCTTGGTCGGGCCGCTGGCGCGCAATAACGATGCGACCGACCGTCAGCGGCTGGCACGCGTCAGAGAGATCGCGGACTTTTGCGTAAGAGCCGTGGAGCGGCGCTGAGCAATCGTCGGCAATCGCCCTACCGTTGGCCGACGAATTGAGCCAGTCCGCCCTGCATGGCCTGCGTGCCGGAGTGCGCTTCAAGCGTGGTGATCTCGTTTTCCAAGGCCTCTGCCATGGGTAGTGCATGAGCGGCGACCAACAGGGATTTGGCCCGCTGGATCGTCAGCCGATGCGCAACCGTCATTTCGTCGGCCAGACGCATGGCGCTTTGTCGCAACGCATGCGCCGGCGCAACGGCGTGCAGGATGCCCCAATCCATGGCCTGTTGGGCGCTGATGGTGCCCCCGGACAGGATCATCCATTTGGCCCGCTGATGGCCGATGACACGGGGCAGCCTGACGCTGCTGCCTCCGCCGGGCAAGAGTTCGCGCAGCACGTGGGCATCGCCGATGGTGGCGTCATCCGCAGCGATCACGGCATCGCAGCACAACAGCAGTTCCAGTCCGCCGGCGCGCACGGCGCCGTGCGCCATGCCGATCACAGGCAGCGGTGACGATTCGAATCGCCGGCACACTTCACGGAATTTATCGAGCAGGCGCCGTACGGCGGTCTTGCCGCCTTCAAGCAGTTCAACGAGGTCTGCCCCGGCGCAGAAATTTCTGCCCGACCCGCAGAAGATGACCCCCCGCACGTCCGCCGAGGCTTCCGCCGCATCCAATGCGGCGATCACATCGCCTAGCAGCTCGGAGCTGACGGCGTTGGCCTTCTCTGGCCGGTCGAGGGTGATCCAGGCGATGCCGGCGTCCACCGTGCAAATGCGTGTCAGCGGTCGTCCTTCGTGCTTCGATCCAACTTGTTCCATTACTTCACCTTGTTTTCCATCGGTATTGCCGTGTCCCTGGGTCACGGTGCAAAGCGCGCCCCGCCGTCCAGGCGGTAGCAGGTGCCGTTTACGTAGGGGTTGGTCAGGATGGATTGCACCATCCGCGCGAACTCGTCCGGGTATCCGGTGCGCTTCGGAAACAGAAAGCTCTTTTCCATGGCCTCCATGCCCTTTTGCGGGACGTTCGCGGTGAGCTCGGTTTCAAAGACGCCCGGCGCCACCGCCATGCAGCGGATGCCATGCTCGGCCAGGTCGCGGGCAATGGGGAGTGTCATGCCGACGATCGCGGCCTTGCTTGCGCTGTAGGCAGCCTGTCCTTTCAAGCCGTCGAACGCTGCGATGGAACTTGTGTTCACAATCACACCGCGTTGGCCATGATCGTCGGGTGGGTTGTCGACCATTTTCTCGACCGCCAGCCGCAGCACGTTGAATGAACCCGTCAGGTTGATGCCGATGATCCTGTTCCACAACTCCAGATCATGCGCGACGCCACGCGATACGGTCTTCGCGGCCGACGGAACGCCCGCGCAATTGACCACGAAACGAAGCTCACCGAACGCGTCCATCCCTTGCTCGATGGCGGCGCCAACTTCCACGGGGTTGCACACGTCGGCCTTGGCGGCCACGTGCTCACCCGGCAGATCCGCCTTGACGGCCTCCAGTCTTTCCGGGTTCAGGTCGATCAGGACCAGCCTGGCTCCCTGGGATGCCAGCAATTGAGCCGTCGCACGGCCCAGTCCCGAACCCGCGCCTGTCACGATCCCTGTTGAATTCGCGAGTTTCATACCGGGCTCCGCAAGGCATCGCGCAGTTCTTGGCGCAACACGAACCGTTGGGTTTTTCCGGACGGGGTCTTCGGCAGCTCGTCCCGGTAGTGAACCCGCCGCGGGTATGCATGCGCGGCGTATTCCGTGCGTACCTTTTGCTGGAGTTCTTCCGATAGCGCTTGGTTAGCAGCGTATCCAGGGTTCAGCACGACGACTGCCTCCAGGACTTCGCCCCGGATCTCGTCAGGAACGGCCACGACAGCAACGTCCCGCACGGCGGGATGCCCGGCGATCACCGATTCCACATCGAACGGGCCAATCCGGTAGCCGGCCATGATGATCACGTCGTCGTCGCGCGATGAAAAGCGGAAGTAGCCGTCGTCGTCGTACATAGCCAGGTCCCCGGTCAGGTACCACCGTCCGCAGGGTGTCAGCCTGTCGCCGTTTTTTTCCGGAGAGCTGGCGTACCCGTTGAACCAGGCCAAGGGGCTGTGTGACAGGCACGCGGCCAACAGGCCGGCTTGGTTTGGCCCCAGCTCCTCGTGCGTGGTGGGATCAATCACGGTCATATGCCAACCGGGCAAGGCGCGGCCCATGGAGCCGGGCTTGATGGGTTGCCGCAGATCCGGGTGGTGATGGTTGTTAAGCAGCATTCCCGCTTCGGTTTGCCCGAAGTGGTCGTGGACCAGCGTTCCCAGTCCGGCAGGCGTCCACTGATTGACGTCCGGCGTCAGGGGCTCGCCCGCGCTGGACGCGCATCGCAGAGAGACAAAACCATCAGGCACGCCATGGGCTTTCAGGCTGCGGTAGACCGTTGGAGCCGCCGTGAAGTTGGTCACGCCTTCGCGCTTGAGCACCGCCAGCGTGCCTTCGGGGGAGAACTTTTCGGTGTGCATGATTGACGGCACGCCCGTCGACAGCGACACCATCACGCCAAAATAAAGCCCGTAGGCCCAGCCGGGATCCGCCGCGTTCCAGAACGTGTCTGTGGCCAGCAGGCCCAGTCCAAATTCCCCATAGGCTTGAAACCCCGCCACCGCTCGCAATGGCACGACAACGCCTTTGGGCTTGCCCGTGGTACCTGACGTATACACCTCGATGACCGCGCCTTGGCCCGACGTGACGTGCGCCGTGAAGCATCGGTCACCGCCGGCCTCGATCTCAGCCAGCGTCATTTCGCCTGTCGGGGCGGTGCCGGCGACCGCTACCCGTAACGCGGGCAGGGCCTGCCCCGGCAGTCCGTCGAGTTTGGCGCGCTGGGTTTCGTCGCATATCACGAGCTTGGCGCCGCTGCTCGCAAGCCGCATCTCAATGGCAGGCTTGGCGAAGGCCGTGAACAGCGGCACATAGACGGCGCCCAGCCGCCAGATCGCCAGCAGTGTCACCAGGTAATCCTCGCCTTTGGCCATCAGCGTCGCGATGCGATCGCCGGCGCCGTAGCCTCGCTTGCTCAATCCGCTGGCAAGCCTCTCGGACCGCTCGCGCAATCGGCCATAGGTGACGACGTTGACCTCGCCATCCGTGCCGACGATGCGGTAGGCAGTGGCGCCAGGATCGTGCCGGTCGCAGAACAAATCGCTTGCCGTTGCGTCTGCCGCGCGGTAGGCGGCGATGAGTTCGGCAAGGCGATCCTGTACGCGCACGCTGTGCTCGGCTACCTTCATGTTGTGCTCCTTTCCTCTATCTCTGTTGATGCTTGCAGGTTTGCCGGCTCTTCGGCCGGCTGGGGCTAGCCGCGCGAAATATCCGTTCCATTTGTTTCGCGAGCGAAAATCAGGCTGAGCACGGTGCAGGCTATTGCAATGCCGACCGGGTAATAGAGGCCGGCGTAGATATTGCCCGTGGCGGCAACAATCGCGAATGCCGTCGCCGGCAGAAAGCCGCCGAACCAGGCCGCGCTCAGGTGATACGGAAACGACATAGCCGTATAACGGATGCGCGAGGGGAACATTTCCAACAAGGACGTCGTGGACGGGGCGAAGGTGATCGTGCCGAAGCTGAGCAAGAGCATCAACAGCAGAACGATAGCGGGCGCGTTGACGTCTGCGGGGTTCGCCGTGCCGAGCGGGTATTGCTTCTCTATGAGCGCCGCGCGCAATTCAGCATCGAACCGCTTCTTCTCCTCGGCGGCATTGGGCGCGTCGCCCTGGTAGGAGACGATCACCTTGTCACCGACGCGGACCTCTGCAACCCGGATGTCGGGGCTGGCGATGCTGGTGTGGTTGAGCCCAAGCGTCGTCATGGCATTGGTGGCAACGTCGCACGGCGACGTAAATTTGCTGGTGCCAAGCAGATTGAACTGTACCGAGCAGTCCGCCGGATTCGTTGCCACCACGATCGGGGACTTGTCCTGGGCCTGTTGCAGCGCCGGGTTGGCAAAATGCGTGAGGCCTTGGAAGATGGGAATGGTCAGCACCGCCGCCAGGACATAGCCGCCAATGTAGACCGGACGCCGTCCTATCCGGTCAGACAGGTTCGCAAAGACGATGTACAGCGGCGCCGTCAGCAATGTCGCGATGATCAGCATGAAGTTCGCTGTCAGCGTCTCGACCTTCAAGACCTTGATCAGGAAGAACAGCGAATAGAACTGGCCGGTGTACCACAGCACGGCTTGCGCCGGCAGAATGCACAGCGCGCCGATCAGGATCAGGCGGACATTCTTCCAGGCACCAAACGTCTCCGCCAGCGGCGACTTCGACGCCCGACCTTCCGCCTTCATCTTCTTGAATTCGGGCGACTCGTCCAGCTTCAGGCGTATCCACAGCGAGATGCCCAACAACAGGACAGACACGATAAAGGGCACGCGCCAGCCCCATGCCATAAACGCATCCGGCCCCATGGTCAGGCGCAATGGGATGATGATGGCGACCGCCAGCAAAAACCCGACGGCGGCCGTCAGGATCACCCACGCCGTCCACGTCGCCCGCCTGTTGGCAGGCGCGTGCTCGGCCACATAGATCATGGCGCCGCCGAATTCACCGCCCAGCGCCAAGCCCTGGATCATGCGCATCAGCACAAAGGCGATCGGGGCAAAAATTCCGGCCGTTGCATAGGAAGGCAACACCCCGATCACGAACGTCGAACCGCCCATCAGGACGATCGTGACCAGGAAAGTGTATTTGCGTCCGACCAGGTCTCCCAGGCGGCCAAAGACGATGGCGCCGAACGGCCGCAGCATGAAGCCCGCGGCGAAGCCAAGCAGCGTAAAGATGAAGCCGGCCGTAGGGTTGACGCCGGAGAAAAATACGCGCGCGATCTCGGCTGCAAGCAGACCGATCAGGAAGAAGTCGTAAAACTCGAAGACGGTGCCCAAAGACGCGGCGATGATGACGCGCCTGTCCTTTTTTGACATGGTCGCCGAACGTGGTGCGGATGCGGTTATTTCCATTTCCTCCCCCTCTGTGAAGGCATTTCGTCTGGTGGTGAGCGCTTGTTCCGCTCATCTTCTGGCCGCACATTAATGTGCAAATACAGTATTCATGAATACCGTAAATGTACATATATGTGAAAACCCTAAGTCGCGACCGGCCGAAAGGACGAGCTTGCCCGCCGACGCAGCCCAACTGCATTGCAGGCGCGCGGCATGAGGCCGCCAATCGATGGGGGGGATCCGCGTGCCACCGCAGCGGAGGAGACCTCGTTTCGAGGGGTGAAAGGGCTACGTGAAATGCTGCTTCTGGCCGGGAACAGGCGCGCCGCCGCCAGCCCAGGCAAGCGCGGGCACTGCGCGGGCACTGCGCCCTTCCCTGCCCTATTTTTGATGCCAGGTGAGTGAACTGACCGAGCGGCAGAGCGCGTATGGCCGCCGATCGGGTCACCCGCGCAGGCTTGCGGTAGCGGCCTGGCGTCTGAATGCCCGGAACGAAGCCCACCGAAGGGCAACGTTCCGAACCTTGCCAGACCCGCTTAGAAGCGCGTCATCAACCTGAACATCCCCGCCTGCTGGCGGTTGCCGCCGCCGAACTGCGCGTCGTACGCAACACCAGCCGTGGTGCTGCGCGTGATCGCCACTTCGGCGCCCAGACCCAGCACCGCCGCATTTTGCGCAATCGGAACGCCCGACACCGAGAACGTGCTGC
>RCUP01001351.1_pt1 | contig 15103 bp, 12 predicted proteins | sample 2166341 | NCBI WGS metagenome assembly RCUP01 (sample SAMN09932325, study PRJNA488358) | compost metagenome | isolation source: compost soil in succinonitrile-enriched | place: Germany: Experimental Botanical Garden | reverse complement strand
TCGCCGCCGTTTATCAGGCTGCACCACAGGCCACCCTGATCGCCAGCCACATGGAAGCGGTCAACCACGCCGTGCTGTCACGCCAGGAGCTGCGCACCTATCTGACAGATCGAGGCATGACGGATCGGGTACGAGTGCCGGAGGATGGCGAGGCTCTCTCACTGTAACTGACAAGGCCATGCCGAACATCGAGCATGGCCCTTAGGCTTTCGGCTGCAAACGCTTATGATGATTGCTCTGCGCAGAGAGGATGCCAACGCCATGCCTTCCCCCATCGTTGCCGTGGTGACCTTCGATCACTTCAGCCCTTTTCACTGCGCAGTCCCCTGCCTCATTTTCGGCGATATCCTGCCGGGTCAGCCGCTGTTCGAGCTCAGGCTCTGCTGTGGTGACGCCAGCATCCACTCCCATTCGGCACAAGGTTTCACCATTCAGGCACCCTATGGGCTGGAGGGGCTGACCGAGGCGGACATCATCGTCATCCCCTTCTGGCACGATCCGGCCGTTCGGCCGCCCGTGGCGCTACTCGATGCCCTGATCGCCGCCAGAGCCAGAGGCGCCCAGCTGGTCGGACTCTGTCTCGGCACCTATGTACTGGCCTATGCCGGCCTGCTGGAGGGACGCAGGGCCTCGACCCATTGGGAGTACGAGCAAGACTTCATGAGCCGCTTTCCCGCCGTGCAACTCGATACCAATGCTCTCTATGTGGATGACGAGGGGTTGGTCACCTCGGCAGGCACCGCGGCCGGATTGGACTGCTGCCTCTATCTGGTGCGGCAGTACTACGGCTCGGCCATCGCCAACAAGGTGGCGCGGCGGCTGGTGATCCCGCCCTACCGGGAAGGAGGTCAGGCCCAGTTTATCGAGCAGCCGGTTCCCGCCTCCACCCGCGATACCAGGATGAACCAGTTGCTCGATCATCTGCGCGCTCATCTGGCCGAACCCCATACCCTGGATACTCTGGCGGCCCATACCCTGATGAGCCGGCGCACCTTTACCCGCCGCTTTCATCAGGCCACTGGTCTTTCGGTAGGTGAATGGCTGCTGGCGGAGCGGCTCAGGCGCAGTCAGGAGTTGCTGGAGGTGAGCGGTCATTCCATTGAGCGTATCGCGGAACTGATTGGCTTCAAGAGCGCCACCTCCCTGCGCAATCACTTCCGGGCACGTTTCGCCGTCTCTCCCAGCGAGTGGCGCCGAGCATTTGGCGGCAACAAGCCATGATGATGCACTTTGTACCCTTTCAACCCGCTATGGCAGGATAACCAAAAATCCCGAGGAGACATCCCATGTCCCGTTCCGAACGCCTGCTGGCCCTGCTCCAGCTACTACGCGGCCACCGCTACGCCATCACAGGCACAGAGCTGGCCAGCCGGCTTGGCATCAGTCTGCGCACCCTCTATCGGGACATCGCCACCCTGCAGGCGCAAGGCGCCCATATCGAGGGGGAACCGGGTATCGGCTATGTACTGCGCCCCGGCTTCATGCTGCCGCCGCTGATGTTCAGCGAGGAGGAATTGGATGCGCTGGTATTGGGGTCGCGCTGGGTGGTCGCCCACGGCGACAGCGCCTTGAGTGCATCGGCCAGCAGTGCGCTGGCCAAGATAGAAGCCGTGTTGCCCGCCGACTATCGCCAGCAGCTCCAAAGCAATGCCCTGCTGATCGGCACCTCTCGCGGCGACAGCCCCGTCGACGAGGCTCCACTGCGCAGCGCCATCCGCCAGCAGCGCAAGGTAACCCTGAGCTATCGGGATCTCAAGGAGGAGAGTTCGGAGCGCACCGTATGGCCCTTTGCCCTCGGCTACTTCGAACAGGTGCGGGTACTGGTCGCCTGGTGCCAGCTGCGCCAGGGCTTTCGTCACTTTCGGGTAGATCGCATCACCTGGATGAAACAGGAAGAGAGCCGCTATCCCAAAAACAGAGAGAGCTTGCTGAAAGCATGGCGCGCCACCCAGCAGATCCCGCAACCCAAATTCATTGCTGACAGAAACTGACAGCAGGTGACGCCATGCTGACGGGGTCGGCGCAGATGCGCCCTCCCCGAAACAAGGAGCGTCACCATGTTGTTAGTCCCACCACTCACCATTCTCTATGTCGCCAATCCGGCGCGCAGCGCCCGCTTCTATCACGAGCTATTCGGCCGCCCGCCGGTAGAGGAGTCCCCCACCTTTGCCATGTTCGCGTTCGAATCGGGAGCAAAACTGGCGCTCTGGTCCAACGCCACCGTCGAACCCGCAGCTACCCAGAGTGCAGGGGCCATGGAGCTGGCCTTCCCGCTGCCCGACGAAACCAGTGTCGATACGGGCTTGGCCGAATGGCAGGCTCACGGCCTGACCATCATCCAGAAGCCGACCCGGATGGAGTTTGGCTATACCGGCATGGCGCTTGATCCCGATGGCCATCGCCTGCGCCTCTACTGCCTGGCACCGGGACTGGGCTGAGTCGGAATTATCAACACCAAGGTGGTTTCATGTTTCACGTGGAACGTGCTATTTCCCTCTCCCTGAAAACAAAAAAGCCGCTCACAAGGAGCGGCTTTTTACTGTCTGACCGTGTCGGATCTCACTCCTACTGAAAATCACCATTCAATGAAAACAGCCACTTATCGGCCTTCGTGCGCACGAAAAATCTCATCAATGTTGCAATGAATCTTATGAAATCTCACAACTCATGAAACACCTTAAATTTCAGTTGGTTATGAACACACCTGGTGACTTGAGCAATTCCAAGGAGATTATGGCTTTTCCCGCAGCGGTTTCGGGTCAGCTGGAGAACTCAGTTCCTGAAGATCTGAATCTTTACTCTGCTTCCGGCGCTTGAGCTCCTCTTTCACCCATTGGCCTGCCCGCTTCATCTCATTCCTGAGATCTTCTATTTCTTGCTCTGTTAGACGCCGATAACTCATCTCGTAACCTCCCTAGAATCCCCCGCTCAGAAGCGATTCCGCTGAGGCGTGCTACACGGTAGTCTATGCGATTCGAAACCATCTGATACACAAGGAGTTATCGTCATGGAAGAATCTGTTTTCGGAATGGTCATTGATATCTCGGGCTTACCCGGCCCGTTGTTGAATATGGCCATACTCGTAGTCTCTTTTATCGGATTGCGACTCTTTTTCCACTATAGAGCAGGAACCTCATATGGTTTTGTAAGCAGGCTGTACGCATTACTTGCAGGTCGCTCAGAGTACCAAGACGACACCCTTGCCGAATTCTGGCGACGCAATAAGGAACTTGAGCGTTTTAATGCGATTTTCAACTTCAAAGCCAAATCGTTAGATGACGCTCATAAGCTCATTAAATGGTTTGACGAATATGACCTGGACCATAAAAAATTCGCCCGCCTTAAGGGCTGGTTTGACATTGAAAAGCTGGAAATAAAGAAAGCGACTAGAACCCAAGCTGTTGGCTTCATGCTTTTGGGGATTGCGTTTGCTTTGGTGTCGGTCCCGCCGCTCGATCTTGGGATAAGAAATGCTGCGTTGATCAAGTTCAAAGGCGAATCCCAATGGATCTGGCTGGATCATGACCAAGCGTACAACTCCCCCTACAATTTCACCAAAGACTGGCGGTTCACCGCACGAACCTGCTCACAGGAAACATTCAGTGCAGAGTCTGCAGCCAAAGAGACTCAACTAAAGACCGAAACCATCGCCAGCATTTGCGATTCGTTCACCAATGCAGCCGACGCGGCACGTATCGACGAGATTATAAAAGGTCAAAAAATATTCTTGGTGTTTGCTCTCCAGTTCATAATCTTTGCAATTTCGTCATTCACTGAGATCTTCCGAAGGCTGACGGCTGTTGAAACAGCTGCGTATCTAGCCAATAGGAAACGGATCAAGGCCGAAGCCAACGAACAATCATCCAGCTCCAACGCTCGAAATACAGAGCCCACGCAAGAAACCTCTGAGGTTGCTAGCTAGGTACACCTTCTGCCGCATCTGCTGATCCCAAACAGCATCAACCGGCTGAATCCCCCGAGAAGCCAAGTCGTTCATCACACTGGCCGAACTCCGACCGGCTTCTCGGGCCAGGTCACGCAGCAAGACATACTCCGAGCAGAACTTGTCTATCGAGTGCTGGCTGACCAGTTGCCCCGACGAATGGTTGCTGGAATATGTTTCAAGAAGACCTGTATTGGCGAGCTGGTAAGCAAACTCCTGATGAATCCCCATACGCTTCGCGGCTTCGGTTATCGAAAAGAGCTCTGAATCGGAAGATCGCTCCCGATACCAATCTTCGAACAGGTGACTATCGAAAACCAGCTCCCGGATTGTTGGCTTTGGGCTCGACGCATATGCACCCAACGAGCCCTGTTTGATCGCCTCGATGATGATCATCAACGGCTCTTTCACCCCTGCTCGAAACCGCCTCAGCGCCTGATTCATGGTCATAGCCTCGAGAGGTGCTGAACTGCTGTGAGCAAGCGACTTCAGAAACCCGGACAACTTCTCCATTGAAAAGGCCCCAACGCCCCTGGAGGCTGATCCTAGAGCCTTCTGGTATGTGATATATCCATTCTGGCGTAGCTGTCCGAACTGCTTCTTGGTAACGCCGAGATAGTCAGCCGCATCCTTAGCTGTTAGGGCGTCGGCCAGCCATTCCTTGAGCCTCGCCACGTCCGGCTTCCACACCAGTACCGATTCTCGCTTTGGCCCCTGCACTGACATACTGCGTACAGCATCGTCCGCGATAGCACGCCTCATGTGGGATTTGGGAACTGCGAACTCCCGGCAAGCAGCTTGCAGCGCGAGCCATGGGTGGGACTGGATGGTTCGATCCTTGAAGAGTGAGTTCCGGCGGCTCAACGCCTTTGGCCAGTGCTCATTGAGATACTGTTCCAGCAGTTGCTTGTAGGGGTCGAAGCAGCCATCCTCAAAAGACCCGTAGAACGCTTTATAGAATCGACTTAGCCGCCGTTCTCCCTGCTCAGAGGCGCTCACCGAAAAAGACGTGTCGAGGAACCTGGTAAAGCCCTCGGTCCCACCAAACAGCGCATCTGCTACTTGGATCATCACGTCGGCTGCCATATCCATATGAAGCACACGCGTATCGATGCCGGTTTTACCCATACCGTCACGACCGACAAAACGAGCAAACAACAGAATGAGCTCTGATCGCATTTGGAGATCCAGGTTGTGCCCTGCGGCTATCAAAGCCCTTGATACAGAGCCTCGCTCCAACCATCCTTGCTGTCGTCTTACAGCTTCGGGGGCCAGGCACAGGGCTGATTCAGATAGATCTGCACCACACTTACAAAGCTTGGTACTGCGAGCCTTGAACAGCATTGGGCTGTTACAGGCCGGACAGGTATCTCTAAGCCAGCCTCCATGTTCAGCACACACCACTGACGCTTTCAGATGCCACGCAGCCTTCCATCGTTGCGTTTCCCTGATACAGACGGGGCAATAACGTAAGCGACCCAGGCGGTGGCTCTGATCGACCAAACAAACCGCCGCCGAGATCGATGACGTTTCTGTCCCCCAACCAGTCCAACCCGCTCCTGCGAGCAGGTCGTGGTACAAATGCAGCTCCGATAGTCTCGGTAGTTGCCCCACTGCGCACATCCAGCGGGTAGAGCCATAGCAATTCAGTTCCGCCAAGCGAACCAAATAACCTATCGGTGACTCGTCCGAGCTGCTGGCAGGATAGAGCGGAGGGTATATCAATGCACAGCCGTGACTTATGACTGGTGCCCGCATACCCTCCAGGCCCTTACTTTGGGTCATGCGGCAGCACCTGCCACTCAGCGTACTCCCATAGGTCAGCGATATCGGATGACCGGCCCAGTTCCTGGTCTAAGGCCTTTCTCAGATACACCCAGTAGATGAGAGCTTGGTGCTTCAGGGTGTCGAAGCACGGTTGTGGAAAGTCGATATTCAGTCGCAGAACAAACTTCAATATGAGAGAGGTGTAATACTCGGGACTATCTCGCTGAGACAAGCGGAACAGAAAGGTATCCAACCCCTCAGGCTGAAACAGCAGCTCAGCGGCATTCACAAGGTGGATCCGCGCCGTGCTGCACTGCTTCAGCTCGCGATTGAAGTTATGCACCGTGAGCTTCGGATAGTCTAACCAGTTACACAACAAGCTGATCAGCGCGGTCCGGGCCGGGTAATCCAGACCGTGTTCCATGGGGAGTATCGAATACGCTCCGTCCGGCACAGATCCTTCATCCAGGAACAGCTGCATTTGCTCGATGGGACTATCGATTATCTCCGCAGGCGCGTCAGCTAACCGCGCACCACAGGCACAGTACGATAGGTTCGTTGATGCCAATGGGAGCAGGGAATGACAGCTTGGGCACCGATCAACCAGCCAGATTTGGTGCTTGGTGCAAGCGCAGGATACCCAGCTTTGCCAAGCGCTACGCCAATAGCCTCTCTCCGCGATGCAAAGCGGACAATATCTGAGGTGTTGGGTGTTCGCACCAACGGCACTAGCTGTTGGCTGATTACCTGCCCAATCAGCGGCTAATAGCTCAGCAACGGAGAGCGCGGGGGTTTGAAGTACGCATCGTGACGACAGGTTCCTGAATAACCAGGTTGGGCTTTCGTACTGATTCAGTTCCGCCAGACGCTTCAAATATCCATAAGGCAGTTCGTCCGGGAAGCGATCTGGATGCAGCGGTGGTTTGATCAACTCCATGACTCTTCTCCTGTCTTGGAAGCCCGTACAGCAGAAGCAGGCTCGAACAGATTAAATGGCATTCCGGGGCTATCGAGCCGCTTCCAACGGAACCCATCATTGAAGGGGTTCAGCGCGCCCTTACCTTCGTGCCACACCCAATCGACAAATGCTCTTTCTAATACAGAGCGATCAATTGCGGATATAGAGTGCTGAGTAGCCCAGGCGTAGCTCCCCGTCATCAACCGAACGACGTAATCGATAATGCCATTTGTGGCGAAGTGGAAACGTCTTAACAGGTCACCATCCAGCTGCAAGGGCCTCTTTAAACCAAGCTTTTGATCGAAGTGGGTAATTACACCAGCAAAGATCGACTGTTCATGCGGCGATTCGATGGAGAACGGATTCAACTCCAAGCGCCGCCCATAGCGACGTCTCAGTTGCTCGTTTACCTGGAGGATCTGTTCACAGCGCGGAAGGCCCATCAGCACCGTCGAGACCTGGGACTGATCAATCAGTGTCTTCAACCAATCCGAAACCTCCAAAGGCGCTCTGCGGCGGCCTCGGTCGATGAAGTGCTGGAGTTCATCTACGATGATCAGCCGCACCTGCTTCTCTTTGATTAGGTTGAGAATCCGGTTTGTCTTGTCGATAGCAGACCCGCGCATAAAACAGGGTTCCCCCAACTGAACCAGCATCGCTTCTGCCATATTGCGTATGGTTGGCTGCGACGGTGTATCCACACAGAGCACAGGCAGTAACTCGCGGTCTGGCAGTGGTTCGGGTGGAAACTCATCGAATATCAGGGACTTCAGCGTCGACTTGCCGGTACCGGACTGGCCGACGCACAGCAGATGTTGAGGAAGCCCTACCTGGGCACTCATCAAGTAGGCATCCCGAATAGCATCGAAAGCCGCCTGGCATTGAGGGTGGAAGATCACAACTTTTCGGAGTTCAGCGATTTTCTGATGGATGTTTAGGCTGTCAGTCATCGCCTTGCCCCCTCGTCACCACCTTGAAGTTCAGGGGCTCGAAGAGCGACTCAGCGGTCGTATCAGACTCCTTGGGGCGCTCCAGTGCCGGGTTTGAGCTCCAGGAAGGAGGAACAGGCATGGCGTCCCTGGCGGCTTTCTTACGTTCTCGAATCAGCTTGTTGCGGCTCAGATCCTCAATCTTCTGCTGGAACCTGGCCTTGCTCTCCAGTAGCGCCTCCTCGTCCTGTTCATCCAGTCCGCGCTGCTTAGTGTCCTTCAGGATCTGATCGTGTTGACGTAGCGTCAGGCCTTCCGCGTAGTCAGGGTTGGTACAGGGCACATGGATGTAATCCCCCTGCAACTCGTCATAAACCCATACCGCGCCCATATCTTCCGGGTCGTAGCGCACCGACACGTCATACCGGGCATTCGAGCGTATGCGCAAAAGCCCAAGTTCCGCCGAGTTATAGAACAGGTGATATACCTGAACGCCCTGATGGGAAAGTCGGCGGGTCGTTTCCTTGGTGAGGATCAAGTTCAGCTGCATCAGGCTCTCAGGCAACATTGGCTCCACCATATCGAGTCCATCCTTCCACATCGCTGTTGGCATTCGATGCGTGGTTCTGTGCACCTCTTGGTGGTAGATATCGATAACCCACTCATGGATAAGCGATTTCAGATCAGCCAGAGTGATCCGTGCCATGTCGGCGGAGTTGTAGTCACCACGATGCACAATGTTAGAGAAAGTGGTACCGGGGATACGGTGGCAGACCGCTCGGTTTAACGTGCCTAAAAACCGCTCCACGGCCCCTTTGTAGTGAGGTTGCTGCTTGGGGCAGAACTGAAGCTCAATATTGAGCTCGGCGCAGACGCGCCTCAGTTGATGGGAGTGAAACTCCAAACCGTTATCGCAGATCAGGGTGTGAGGAATCCCGTACGCTGGCCATTCATAGCAAATATCCGGGTAATGCTCTTTGACGTAGGCTTTGGACAGAATCGCGTGACGTAAGGCCCTCATCACCGACAGCTCTGAGGGCGGCTCAAACCCGATGGAAAAACCCAGCACCATACGTGAGTGACGGCACAACAGGAGGGTCAGAGTAGGTCGGCCATCCGCCAGACCTGTCCGCTCGTTAATAACAATCACATCCAGAGGGGTATGATCGACCTCGACCCTTTCAAGAATGTGGTGTGTAACCGCCCCGGCGCCGGTTGCCCGAAAATGCTTATCGGCGGCTCGCTTCCCTTCTCTGGCTGCCATGGCATCGTATTTATCGATCTGATCTACTATCCGGTAGAACTGGGCGCGGCTCGGAATCTTTAACGGCTTGAGCCGCTCCGCATTAAGCTCGTTGATACGGTGGCGAAAAGCATCGTAGACAGCCTGTATGGGTAGCTTTTCCCTAGAAAACCATAAGCGCTCAACGAGTGCATGAAGTTCATCCATCATGTCTTTGGAGAATTTTCTTTGAGTAGAAGGCTTTTGGTATTGGGGGGCCAAACACATCAGGTCTTGGCCGGATTCTAGCCACCGCCTCCACCAACGATAAACCGTTGTCGCGCTAGGGGGCCTGATTCCCCCAATATTAGCGGAAACAGTTTCGATAACGGGCCCCAGACCTGCCGCTTTAGGCTCCTTCCCAAGCCGACTGATGGCCTCCTTGATGTATTCGTACTTACGCAGAACCTCTTCGCGCTGTGACTTGGATAACGCCGTTAAATCGCGTGAAGCTCGGGAGCTCAATCCAGCATCGGAATTCGACTCCCGGTTGTTGGGAGACTCAATGCTCAGCTCTCCTGCTGCCAGTAAAGCGGCCAATTCTGGCTTAGTCTTAACAAGAACTCCGCCATCGGACAGCCGCTCCAGGTAGCACTCTCCTGATACCAGAATCCTATCGATGCGGTATCGCGTGCTATTCAAAGTCAGGCGCAGTCCGGTATGAAAAGAGGCAAGTTTCATGGCCGATACCCTCCGAGAAAAACAGAATTGTGGCAGGAGAAAAAGGTGAGAAAAGATCCGTGTGTAGCGCTTGCTGTGAGAGCAGCGCATAGACAAGAGCAGGGGAGTTCAAAACCTCTGCTAACTGCTCGAAAGTGACGGAACCTATAGCCTGGAACCAATGCCTAATTCGCAACCACACCTCATCAGGTACATGGACACGTTGATGAGCCCTGAGTAACTTCAGGTTACGTTGTAAGGTAGGGTGGTGAAGTTCTATATCCGTGATAACGCCAAATTGTTGGCCGTGCATCTCCCAAAATCTTGCAACCTGCTGAAACCGTCTTTTGACAGCATCACCTTGGAGCTTGGCAATAGGCTTAACCTCCAAGTACATCGATCTGCCATCATGAAACTTCAACTCAAAATCAGGGGTATAACGCCGCATTTGACCATCGCTTTCGAAATAGATAGTGATCGGCTGCTCTCGATAACTCACCACATCAGCTGAAAACTCAAAGAGAGCGCAAGCTTTTTGCTCCAGTTGTGATTCCCAAGCAACGAGTCGGTTGTTCTTCGTTGACGGGTAGAACCCGACAACTCGCCCAGTTGTCGGCCTAACCGGCTCGCGAACGCGAACATCTCTACGTTGTCGCACGGATTTTTGGCATAGCTTCGCCTTCTGCCTTGTGCCAAACGGCACGACAGTGTTCTTTGAAGACATACGTTCCCCTTACTCTGACGAGTAACGAAGTTAACGAGCTGGATTAATGTCTAGGCAGGCAGATTGACGCCAATGGAGCAAGTGGAGATACTTAGATTTCTCAAGTCGTGAGTACCATTACTTACGCCAAATAGCGGGACAATCCACCCGGTGCGTCCCGTTATATCTACATTGCAATACCCTCCTGAGAGTTTACCCCCAAGCCAAGAACCTTCCGGATGATCAGTACCTGATCTTCATTCAGCGTACCTAAGTGATTTCGTAAATCGTGGATCATTTCAAACTCATCTTGAGACATACCTTCTGGCAAACGAAACGTCATTTCTGATAGCTCGACAGAGCGCCACAGCCCTTCTTGCTCGTATCGAGATAAGTTCAGGTTCTTGATTAGCCGCTCGAGAACTTCTGTCGATGGTGGCCCCTTACGCCCTCGCTCAAGAGTGCTTACATAGCAAGGATTGATGCCCATCAGATCCGCAAGCTGTTTTTGCTGCATACGGCGACTACGCCGGAGATTTTCAAGATAGATACCGAAGGGAGTCATAAACACACGCCCAGATTTGTGCATTTACCATCCAGAATATAGTAATGGCGTTGTAAAAAACAATCACAAAAGAACAAAAAAACCAATTAAATCAATGTTATGCAAATCGATAATCAATATTGCATGCTTTGATTGATATTCCTATTGGTTTTAAACCTCTCTGTTAGATGAACTAACACATGAAAATATGTTTCAATAGGTGTGACACAATCTCCAACGAATACAGAAATCATGCCATTCCCAAACGTTAAGAGCCCAGTACATGCACTTTTTGGCAGGATGGCATTAACGACCATATAGAAGGAGTAAATGAGGTGGGGAAAAAATCTAGGGAAAAGAAGGAGCGCAGACTATCACGGCTTGTTGATGAGAATCATTTATTTCTGCGTGATATTCCCAAACTCTATGGAATGATAGCTGGTGAAATGGATAATGGACGCTCGTTCAATCAGTGCCTTGAAGACACACGGGAGCTATTTCTTAAATATAAGCTTCTTGATGTCGCTATCGCATTGAGCACTTCAGAAAATTGGCCGGCTAATACAGGCAGCCCTATAAAGCATATTTTTGCTTGGCGTGTTCTGCTAGAGATAAAAAAAGATCCTCAAGAAGGAATCCCGATAGAAAATTACGAAGCATTCAAGTCCTTTACAGAGGAACTCTATGCTGTATGGCCAGAATTCCCAATGCTTGAGGATTTCCACCCTGAGGCTGACTGGGGTCAAACCAAAACTTTTCTTTCCCAAGAATTCGTTCCAATGTTTTATGGAAGTTGCATTGAACGTACCCCCGATTTTGTGGAAGCATTTCGTATCACTTATGCTCAATCCTCTAAAGCTCAAGCTCACATGGATCTCGCTGTAGCTCTGCAAGCTCAGCTCATAAAATCAATGCCAACCATTGGCCTAACCACTATAGCTGAAGCTCAGTGTGCTCATGTCGAGACCCCCCCCCAAGACTTCTGGTTAGCCTTCAGTGCCGCAGCTCAACAAATTGGTGAAGGCATTGCGGAATGGCGAGCTAAAGCGGGAAATGAGTTAGATGCCCACTTTGGTATTCTTAAAAACTCACCGACATGGGATTCATTTACAGATCAAGTTATGCAAGGAGAAGCGCTTCCCTTCCTTGCTGTCGAATGTGAGGGTTACTGGCTCCCAATGTCAATCCGTAGCGCCCCTGGGCTAATAATTGATCATTGGGCAAAGAAGAATATTACCGGAGTAACTACCCACACACATAAAAAGCTTGCTCAGTATATTGCAGAGCGGTTTGAATACACAATAATGGGCCCTTTAACTCTATTAGTTGGTAATACCGATTACACAGATCTTCCGATAAGTTGCATAATCTCTGCCGAGTCAGGGATATACCTTATCTGTGCATGCGATCACGAATCGATTGATCGTTTATCAGATGTTGCAGACAGCGCATACGCAAATATGAAGCTTGGTGCACCAATAAATTTTCGCCTTTTCAATGGCCCAACACTAAGACGATCAGGCGGTGAGGCTGGACCAAGAGCAGATGAAATTCACATCATATTTGTTGTTACCCAAGCAGGAACTGCATTTGGCTCAATTCTAACACCATCTAAACCTACTCGGTTGTTGCCATTAGCAGATTTCATCACCATTTTTGATAGCCTAGATGATCTCGAAGAATTAAACCGTTACTGGAAGTTTGTTGATGCACAAGGACGCTCTATCACACCCTTTTCTCGTGGAGCTGCAGATCTATTCGCATCATTCAAAGATACACATGGTGTGCTTATTGATGGAGCTATATCTCCTACAATCATTGGACTAGATCCACACTGGGGAACATCTTGGCGCTTCAAAACACTATCAGACTTCTGGTCAAAAGCCCCTAAAATATTTCCAGATAACTCTTCTGGCTGGAGATTGGAGCCTTCGACAGAAGGTGTAATAAGACTTTTATCCAGACATTCTAAAACCATTGCATATTCAACATCCATTGGTTCTTGTACATTTCAATCTTTGATGACGCTTTCCAGAAATTTATCTGTTGAAGATGCTCGTCTTATTGATCTCTTCATTCAAATTATTGCAGATTGTAGTTATCGTTGTAGAGATTTATTTTTCGACATACCTCTTTTATTAAAATCACATGTTCTCTTTATATGCAGCTTAGATCCATCAAGCACGATTGATATGGAAAGTGAACCACTTCCATTAGATGGATTTCCGCATATAGTAACTGCGGTAAAAAAACTAGAAAACAAAAATGCATTTCATTTGAGAGTTAATGCCCAGGCATTGCTCTCTGGGTTAAATTCAGCTAAAAATGGGTCATTTGAAGTTCGTTGTTTACTAGAGACACTAACAATATGCCATGCCACTTGTGGCCTTGATCTACCTAGAGATTTACCTAACCGGTTGTCTCACTTAGAATCCAAGCCTGCTCGATTTCATTTAAGAGTCATGGCTCGCAATGTTGATGTCCCTGATCATGTAGATCCAATTATTCCTTCACCTACCGATTACAAGCTGGCTCGTAAACAATTAGCTACAGAAATTATGGCTCTTGGGTTAATCCCTGGACGCTATGAATTATCAGAAGCCAAGGCCAGGATTGATCCTGCGGCTACTCGTCTCCGGCTTCATATAGAAAATCGTCTCGGGTCACTCGACAGAAATCAACTTATTAAAGTCTTGATAGAACAACATGATGCTCTGTTAATCGCGGAAAGAATGAAAATCCAACGAGCTCGTCAAAGCCTTGCTCATGCTGTCGAATATGATCGGTTAGATGCTGTTGAAGATGCCCGTAAAGAGTTCGGCACTACAGCTCGTCACTATCGATATCTACTAGAAAAGACCGTTAACTCAAAAACGAATGGTGCAGATGAAATCACAGATAATATCTTACGTCAGTTAATTGGTTTAGTTGATTGGTACATGGTACTGGCCGGTGCAAGCGATATTCTGCACAATGGTATTGATGTTGGCGGCGTTGAGATAGATGAAACCTATGTTCCCGAGGTTTTTTACTCCGGAGATTCCGATGAGAAGAACGCATTATTTGCACGGGAATATGCTAAGTCAAGGTTAGGTGTGGATGATAATGATGAGGATGCTGTAGAAGGAGAATCGGATTATTTACTGTCTTCAGAAACGCTAAAAAATGCTTTCAAAACAGATTTAGGATTTGATTTATATAATATGCTAACATCACTAGCCTTTTTATCGCAAGCTCAGCGACATGGTTTCAGTGATAAACTTTCATTATCTTACACAGCGACGCCAGCTGATATTGCCAAAAGTATAGCTAGCAATATAGAAGGTATTGAGCTTACAGAAGCGGAAAGAATTGTTTCCTTTCTCACACTATCTGAAATCGGTGTACGCAGGCTTTCCGGCCGAGAAGTTGATGAGGGTGATATACCATATTGGGAACGTAATAAGCGAATTCATAGATATACTATTAGACCTCTAATATGCCATGGAATAAATTTACGTTGGGGAGCTGAAACAGCTAGCCGGGCAATGAATTTGTGGATGTCGGCTGTACGAGATGGCTACCTCCCTGCTGATTTTAATTGGCCAAATGTTGAACCAGTTATCCGCAAGATCAAAGAGAGTATTGAGAAAAGACTCGAACTTCGAACTGAAGAAATATTTCTTCGCCATACCCCATTCGTCATACGTGGCATTGATTTCTTTAGGCGCTTTAAAGATGAAAAATTCGAGGATGTCGGCGATTTTGATGTTTTTGCATACTGGCCAGATAAAAATATAATTGTGACAGTAGAGTGTAAATACAATCAACCAACATATACACTCAAGGATGGTCGTCGCCTAAGAGATCGGATATTTGGCAAAGCTGAGAATGACAAAACAGGACAGTTCAGTAAAATCCAGCGGCGTAGGGAATTTCTAGAAAAACATCGCACTAAGTTGCTTGAGCTACTTGGCTGGCCTCAATCGAAACAAAAAATATCAAGAGATGTAGAGCTCTACGTGAGCCGTGATGTGTATTACTGGATGATTCACCCACCTTACTCAATCCCAACTAAATTTATTCGAGTAAATGCTTTGGACACATGGATAAAAGTTGAACTACTTACTGCAGATGAATAAGTGCTAGTTGATAAGAAAGGGGGGCAATATACCCCCCCCCTTATTTACGACTTACAAGTAAAGTGCAGTTGCAGTCTCAATGAGACGCCATTGCACCTTTATGAGACGTCATTTCATTTGAAATGAGATCCCACACGAATCGATTAGACGTCGAGGTTGGCGACCCGCAGGGCGTTGGTCTCGATAAAGTCACGAC
>RCUP01001347.1_pt1 | contig 15139 bp, 14 predicted proteins | sample 2166341 | NCBI WGS metagenome assembly RCUP01 (sample SAMN09932325, study PRJNA488358) | compost metagenome | isolation source: compost soil in succinonitrile-enriched | place: Germany: Experimental Botanical Garden | reverse complement strand
ACGAATTCGCCGCCGGTGAAATCCACGCCGGGCCGCGACAGCAGCACCGCCACCTGCAGGGGAAACACGTGTTCGCCATAAAGGTCCTGATGCAGGCAGTTGTAGTCGCCGGGTCCGTACTGGAGGATCAGCGGCGTGGGCCGCTGCTGGCCGGCCGCGTGGCAGCGGGCCAGGAAGGCGGCGTGATCCTCGGGGTAGCTGACCGCGATGCCCATCTGCCGGTTCCAGCGGTTGGCGATCGGCGCCAGATGCGGATACAGCGCGCCGCGCAGGCGCTGCAACAGGCTGGGCAGGGGGTAGCAAAAATACTTGTATTCGCCCCGGCCAAAGCCGTGACGGGCCATCACCACCCGGCTGCGGTAGCGGCCGTCGGCCATGTAGGCGCCGGCGAAGGCCGCGCATTCGGGGGGGGACAGCAGTCCGGGCAGGACGGCGTTGCCGTGCGCGTCGAGCGCGGCGGCCGTGTCGGTCCAGTTCCGCTGGCTCAGCGCGGCGTCGATGGGCGGGAGATTCATGGTCGCAAGGGGCAAGGGGGAAGGCGTAATGTCCAGTCTACGCCCGGCGCGCGGGTCCGCCACTCCGCTTGTTGCGCCTGGCCTATAGCAGCGGTTCCAGCGGCAGCAGCGATACGAACCACACCGACAGCCGCTGCCACAAGCTGGCGCCGGGCTCCGTGTCGTGGCGGATGGTCTTGCCGTCGCGCTCTTCCAGCCAGTAGAGCCGGCCCATGTCGTCCAGGCGGACCCGGTAGGCCGTTCTGGGCATCTCCTGCTCGAACGCGTCCGCGATATGCCGCGCCAGGGCGGGGCTGTCGATCACGAAGCCCAGTTCGGTGTTCAGCCTGGCCGAGCGTGGATCGAAGTTGAACGAGCCCACGAAGACGCGCTGGCCGTCCACCGCGAAGGTCTTGGCGTGCAGGCTGGAGCCCGAGCTGCCGAAGGGGCCCATGCTCTTGTTGCGTTCGGCGCGATGCGCCATGCGCTTCATCTCGAACAGATCCACGCCCGCGGCCAGCAAGTCCTTGCGGCGTTTTGCATAGCCGGAATGCACCGCCGCCACGTCGGTGGCTTCCAGGGCGTTGGTCAGCACGCTGACCTTGACGCCGTTTCGCGCCATCTTCGCGAACGCTTGCGTGCCGGCCGAGGTGGGCACGAAGTAGGGCGAGACCAGCGCCAGGTCGGCCGCGGGCACGCCCAGAATTTCGTGGAGCTGATGCGGCACCATCGCTTCGCGCGGGGCCGTGCCCAGCGTTTTGCGCGGATCGTCGCTGACCATGCGCGTCCGCGCCCATTCCAGGGTCAGCTCGCCGCGCAGCAGTTGCTGGATGAAGGGCAGCTTGCGCAGGGCTTCGGCATAGGCGGCGGCTTCGGGCGACCGTTCCACATTGGCGGCGTCGATTTCCAGTTCGTCGAGTTCGTTGGGCGCGGTTTTCTTGAGCAGCCGGTCCACCGGATAGGCGGAATCGCTGGCCCAGTAGCGGTCGAAATCCGCGGATACGTCGTTGACCGCCGCGCCGATGGCCAGCACATCCAGGTCCGTGAAGAGCACGCCGCTGGCCGCGCCGAAGTACTCGTCGCCGATGTTGCGGCCGCCGATGATGGTGGCCTGGTTGTCCGCGGTGAAGGACTTGTTGTGCATGCGGTGGTTCAGGCGGCTGAAGTCCGTCACGTAGCCCAGCGGTTTGGGCCAGCGCAGCACGAAGGGGTTGTACAGGCGCACCTCTATGTTCGGATGCCCGTTCAGCGCGGACAGGACCTGGTCCAGCCCGGCGGTGCCATTGTCATCCAGCAGCAGGCGGATGCGCACTCCGCGGTCGGCCGCCTCGTGCAGCGCCTCCAGCAGCATGGTGCCTGTCATGTCGCCATGCCAGATGTAGTACTGCACATCCAGGCTGCGTTCGGCCGCGCGCGCCAGCATCATGCGCGCGGCGAAAGCGTCGTAGGGGTCGGACAGCGCGTGGATGCCGGATTCGCCAGGGTGGGCCGCCGCCAGCGGGGCGATGGCCTGGCCCAGCGGCGTGGCGAGCGATTCTTCGGGAGTCAGCGCATGAGACACGCTGCGCCCGTCCAGCGCGGGCAGGGAACAGCCAGTCAGAAATGCGCAGAGGGTGGTCATGAATAGGGGCTTGGCCATTTGCATGACCCGTATTGTGCCGAATCCGGGGCGGATGACGGGGTGCGTTTTGGTTGCCGCCTGTATCGGGTATCGGGAGGCTACGCGCATTGATAGAATTTCAAATATGAGATAAATTCCCTTATATGGAAACTATCCCCGCACCCGATCCCGACCTGGACCGCCGCATCGCCGCCCGGCTCAAGACCCTGCGCCAGGACCGCGGCTGGTCGCTGGACGATCTGGCCGGCCGCGCCGGCGTCAGCCGCGCGACGCTGTCGCGCCTGGAAAATGCCGAGGTCAGCCCCACCGCCAGCGTGCTGGGCAAGTTGTGCGCCGCCCATGGGCTGACCATGTCGCGCCTGATGCTCATGGTGGAGGACGACTTCGCCGCCTGGGTGCCCGAACGCGCCCAGGCCGTCTGGGTGGACGACAGCGTGGGCTTCCGGCGCCGCTCGGTGTCGCCGCCGGCTCAACGGCTGGCGGGCGAGGTGCTGGCCTGCGAACTGGCCGCAAACGCCAGCATCGCGTACGACCAGCCGCCGCGCCCCGGGCTGGAACACCATCTGTTGATGCTGGAGGGCGAACTGTCCATCACCGTGGACGGCCACGCCTACGGCCTGCTTCCGGGCGACTGCCTGCGCTACCAATTGTTTGGCGCCAGCGCCTTCGTCACCCCGCCGCACAGCGGCGCCCGTTATCTGCTTTTCATCGTCTGAGTCCACCATGTCGCCCGCAAACCTTGAATTGACGCTTCTGTCGGCGGACACCGCCGCGTCCCGCCTGCCCGAACTGGGCCGCTTGCTGCACGCGTGCGTGCACGGGGGCGCCAGCGTCAGCTTTGTCCTGCCGTACTCGCAAGAGGACGCGCAAGCCTACTGGCGGGGCAAGGTATTGCCAGCGTTGGCTGGCGGTACGCTGCATCTGTGGGTGGCTTGCCACGAAGGGCGGATCGCCGGTTCGGTGCAGCTCGACACCGACACGCCGCCCAATCAGCCCCATCGGGCCGAGGTGCGCAAGCTGCTGGTGCATCCGGACTTGCGCCGCCGGGGCATCGCCCGCCGGCTGCTGCTAGAAGCGCACGCCATGGCGGCGCGGCTGGGCCGCAGCCTGATCACGCTGGATACGCGCACGGGCGATAGCGCCGAACCCCTGTACACGTCGCTGGGCTACCGGACGGTGGGGGTGATCCCGGGGTTCAGCCGCGATCCGTTCGACGCGGCCAAGCTGGACGGAACGACGATCATGTACAAGGCGCTGTGACCGCCGTGTTCCGGCGTACTGCTTGAGAGGCCGCCGCAGGGGCTCAGGCGTGCGGCTTGAGAGGCCGCCGCGCGGGCTCAGGCAAGCGGCTTGATGCCCACGCTGTAGGGCGGGGCGTTGCCGCGGGCGGCGGCCTTGATCTTCAGCATCGAGCCGCCCGGGGTGAACTCGAAGTCCTGGTAGGGCACTTCGAACCACTGGTGAAAACTCGTGCGCGAGAATTCCGGCACCCACACCTTGGGGCGCTTGGCGTCGCAGTGGAATTCCACCAGCGTGCGGTCGATCCCCAGGGGCCGGGTATTGCCGATGCGGTAGCTGACGCGCAATTCAGCGCTTTCGGTCGAGCCGGGTCGCCAGGTCAGGCCGATGGATTCCATGAATTGTTCGATCGCCTGAATACCGCGATACATAGCTGACTCCGAATGCAGTCGGGCGCGGCGCGCCCGCAAAAATCCGCCGCGCGTGGCGGCGGGAAACAGACGGATTATCCGCCATTCCGGGCGGGTCTGCCGGCGGCGGCACCGTGGAGGCTCCGGGCGGCGGCGCGCTTGCGCGGTCCCGGGCGGAAATCATCCGGCCGCATCGACGGAGAAATAGGCAGGTTTCACGCAAGATCGAGCCTGTACGCGCTGGCGCACGATTCTTACTATCCTTTCCAGGGTCGGGACCGGGGGCTGCTTGATGAGGCCGCCAACGCCGGCCGGGCCGCCTGGCGTCTTGCCGGCGGCCGCGAGCAAGGGAAGGGAATCGCATGAATACCGAAAAAATCTGGTTGGTGACGGGCGCGTCGACGGGGCTGGGCCTGGTGCTGGTAAAGATGCTGCTGGAACAGGGGCACAAGGTGGCGGCCACCGCCCGCGACGGCGATGCCTTGCTGGAGGCCGTGGGCGCCAAGCTGGAGGGCCAGTTCCTGCCCCTGACCGTCAATCTGGCCGACGAGCGCAACGTGCGCCGCGCCGTGGACGCCACGGTGGCGGCCTTCGGCGGCGTCGACGTGCTGGTGAATGGCGCGGGCCAAGGGCTGCAAGGGGCGTTGGACAGCCTGTCCGACGCGGACTTGCGTGGCAGTTTCGACACCCATGTGTTCGGCGTGCTGAACGTGATCCGCGCGGTGATGCCGCGCATGCGGGCGCAGCGCAGCGGGCATGTGTTCAATATCTCGTCGATCCTGGGCTTTGACGGCGGTTGCGCCGAATGGGGCGCCTACAGCGCGGCCAAGTTTGCGGTCAGCGGCTTGACCGAAACCCTGGCCGCCGAGGCCGCGCCGCTCGGGATCCGCGTGTCGCTGGTGTATCCGGGGGCGATGCATGCCGGCGTGCCGGCGGGCGTATGCCCGGAGCTCGCCGCGCGCCATCCGCAGGGGCAGGAGCGGGGCGGCGACCCGGCCAAGGCGGCGCAGACCCTGATCAACGCGGCCGAGGCGCAGTACGCGCCCCTGCATCTGTTTCTGGGCCGCGATTCCTTCGATCAGGCGCGCAGCAAGATCCAGGCGGTTCAGCAGGAATTGGCGCGCTGGCGCGAGATGTCCGTGTCGATCGGCTTTGTGGACGAGCGGCGCCTGGCGGCATAAGCGCCGCATCCATCCCGCGCGTTCAGCCGGTCAGGCCGCGCGCCGCCTGATACGCGCCCAGCAAGGCCAGGCTGACCATGAAGCACAGCTTGAACGTGCGCGCCGACAGCTTGCCACGCAGCCACTGCCCGAGGGCCATGCCGGCCAACGCGGGCAGCAGCATCAGGACGGACACGCCCGCGGCGCCGGCGGTGTACTCGCCATTGAGCCAAAGCCCCGCCGCCAACGCCACCGTGGACACCGTGAAGGAAATGCCCATGGCCTGGATGAGCCGGTCCCGGTCCAGGTTCAGCGCCTGCAGGTACGGCACGGCGGGAATGACGAAGACGCCGGTGGCCGCGGTGATCAGGCCGGTGATCGCGCCGACCGCGGCGCCCAGCACGCCCTCGTGCCGCGTCGGCACGCTGGGCGGCGACCCGAACAGGCCCCATGCGGCATAGGCCACCAGCGCGAGTCCCAGGCAGACGCCAGCCAATTGGCCGGATGGCGCGCCCAGCCACAAGGCGCCGGCGACCGTGCCCGCGCAGATGCCCGCCTGCATGCCGCCGATGCGGCGCAATACCGGCAGCAGCGTCGGCCACGGCCGCGCCTGCCACAGGTTGGTGATCAAAGACGGCACGATCAGCAGCGCCGCGGCCTGTGCCGGCGCCATGAACACCGCCAGCATGGCCATGGAAATAGTGGGCAGCCCCAGGCCCACCACGCCCTTCACCAGGCCGGCCAGGACGAAGACGGCGACGGTGGCAGCCAGCAGCGCGGGCGTGCCGCCGGGCAGCAGGTCCGGAAGATTCATGAGGGCTCGCAATGGGCGGTAAGGGCATCCCTGGGGCGGCCGAACAAGGCATGGGCGACGTCTTCGCCCTGGCCCTTGTTCTGGCGCGCGGCGCGCAACAGCCACTGCCGCCCTTCGCACAGGTCGGCGCGCTGGGCCGGCCCGTACAGGGCGGGTCCGCCGATCAGCACCATGCCCAGCATGCGCTGCGCGGGGACGTGCCCTGCGTGCGCGGCGGCGCGCAGCCAGGTCAGCATCGCGGCGTAGTCGCCCTGGGTCTGGGCTTCCCGCGCCAATGCGTATTGCTGGGCCGGCGTGGCGTAGCCGCCAAACCCGGCGTTCGCTTCGGCCGTGCCTGAGGCGTACACCGCCAGCGCAATCAGAGCCAGGGCAGGCCATCGCCCGGCATGGCGCCATCTCGTGGTTTTCATGGGGTTTCCCTCGTCTTGGTAGGTATGGCGTCATTCTGCCGCGAGGCGGGCCGGAACCCGCATCGGGATCTTGCATACCCCGCCTATGGATGAGCCTGAGGCTGGCGTGCTACGCTTTTTTCATGCGATTCGACCTGACCGACCTGCGGCTCTTTCTGAACGTGCATGAAAGCGGCTCCATCACGGCGGGCGCCAGGCGTTCCCATATGACGCTGGCGTCGGCCAGCGAGCGCATCCGCGGTATGGAGGACACGCTGGGGGTGGCGTTGCTGCTGCGCGAGCCCCGCGGCGTGGCGCCCACTCCCGCGGGCCGCACGCTGGCGCATCACGCCCGGGTGGTGCTGGGGCAGATGGACCGCATGCGCGGAGAGCTGGACCACTACGGGCAAGGGCTGAAAGGGCATGTGCGGGTGCTGTGCAACACCACCGCCCTCAGCGAATACCTGCCGGCGGTGCTGGGCGCTTTCCTCAAGGACCACCCGCGCATCTCCGTGGACCTGGAAGAACGCCTCAGCCACGAAATCGCCGATGCGTTGCGCGCGGGGGCGTGCGACATCGGCGTGCTGGCCGACTCCGCCGACCTGCATGGGCTGCGCACCCGCATCTTCCGCCACGATCCGCTGACCCTGATCGTGCCGCGAGGCCATCCGCTGGCGGACCTTCCGTCCGTCATGCTGGCCGACGCGGCCGGGTACGAATTCGTGGGGCTGGTGGAAGGCAGCGCGCTGCAGGAGCACATCGCGCACCACGCGCGCCGGGGCGGCAAGGCGCTGTCTTACCGGGTGCGCCTGCGCAGCTTCGATGCCGTCTGCCGGATGGTGGGGCAGGGGGTGGGCATCGCCATCGTGCCGCGCGTGGCGGCGGTGCGCTACGGACGGGCAGCCGGTGTGTGCCGCGTGCCGCTGGCGGACGATTGGGCCGCGCGCGATCTGGTGCTGTGCGTGCGCGATGCGCTGCCGGCGTATGCGGCCGAGCTGGTCGAATTCGCCTTGCGCGACGCGCCCGCGGATGCCTCCATGGACGCATCCGTCTCTAGCGCGCGAACAGCCGGCGTCCGGGAAGATGCCCGGGTCCGAACCACGAGCCCGAGGCCACGGCGATCAGGATGACCAGGCCATACACGCACATCGCCACGGCCGCGACCACGAAAAACACGGTCAGCGACCCCGTCAGCCGCAGCGCGGCGCCGCCCGCGCCGATACCGATCAGCAGGCGCAGAAAGCCCGCCATCAAGGGCCACTTCAGGCGTCCCGCGCCCTGCGAGGCGAAATACATCGAAAAGCCCAGCGCGAAGAATCCATAGACGGGGCCGACCGTGCGCAGATAGCTGGCGCCGGCCTCCAGCATGTGGTCTTCGGCGCCGAACAGGCGCAGCCACGCTTCCGGAAAGACCGCCGCCGTCAGGCCGATGGCGCTGGCCAGCACGAAGGCCATCGCGCCGCCGGTCAGGGCGATCCGCAATGCGCGTTCGGGCTGGCCCGCGCCGATGTTGGACCCCACCATCGCGACCATGGGCGCGCCCAGCCCGAAGGCAATCGGCATCAGCAGGTATTCGAGCCGCACGGCGATGCCGTAGCCGGCCACCGCCGCCTCGCCCGCGTACGCGCCCACCAGCGCGGCGGTCAGGGCCACCAGCGCATTGGTCATCAGCGGATTGATGGTGGCCAGCGCGCCGACGCTCAGGATGCTGCGCATCAGGCCCGCATGCAGGCGGCTGGACACCAGGCGCGCGGCATTGCGCCCGCTTGCGCAGTAGGCGCCCAGGATCAGCGCGCCCACGCCGTAGTAGATCACCAGCGCCCAGCCGCCTCCCGCCACGCCCAGCGCGGGAAACGGCCCCCAGCCGAAGATCAGGCAGGGCGACAGCGGAATCAGCAGCACCGCGCCGCCGCAGATGACGGCGCCCGGCACCAGCATGTTGCCGGTGCCCCGGATGACGCTGGCGAAGGCGTTCATCAGCCACATCAGGACGATGCCGCCGAAGATGACGTTGGAATACGCCAGCGCCGCATCCAGCGCGGCGCCCTCGGCGCCCAGCGCGCGATACAGCGCCGGGCCGAAGGCCAGCAGCAGCCCGCAGAAAAACAGGCCCAGCAAGGCGTTGAGCACCACGGCATGCAGCACGAGCTGATCCGCTTCGCGCTGCCTGCCGCCGCCCAGGGCGCGCGCGACCGCGGCGGAGATTCCGCCGCCCATCGCCCCCTGCGACATGTTCTGCATCAGCATCAGCACCGGCACCACCAGCGCCACGCCCGCCAGCACGGCCGTACCCAGGCGCGCCAGAAACCAGGTCTCGATCAGCCCGGTGGAGGACTGCGCAAGCATCATCAGGATGTTCGGCCAGGCCAGCCGCGCCAGCGTGGGCGCGATGGGCGCGTGCAGCATGGCGTTCAGGCGCGCATTGGCGGGGCGTGGCGAGGGCGTCGCTGGCATGGAAAGGGCCGCAGGATAGGGATGATAAAATTTACGTGCATATGCCAATATCTGTCAACAATGGGCTGGACGCGGCCTTGCCCCGGCAGTAGCGTTATGTCCTTGCCCCTCCATTTCTTTCTCCGTTCCGCCCGCCATGTCCGACGCCCCGCTTTTCGCCCCAGCCGCCACGCAGGACCCGCTCGTCTGCAACGGCGCCGCCCTGCGCAAGGCGACGCGGCGCGTGTCGCAGCTCTATGACACGGTGCTGGCGCCCTGCGGCCTGAAGGTGTCGCAGCATTCCATCCTGGTCCATATCGCGCGCGCCGGCACGCCGTCCATGACCGACCTGGCGCGGGCCATGGTGCTGGACCGGTCCGCGCTGGCCCACAATCTCAAGCCGTTGCAGCGCGATGGCTATGTGCGGATGACGCGCGACCCGCTGGACGGCCGCAGCCGCCGGGTGGAGCTCACCGAGACGGGGCGCGCCAAGCTGGTGGAATCCAGGCGCCTGTGGAAGGACGCGCAAAGCCGCTTCGAAGCCGCCTATGGCGCCCAGCGCGCCGCCGACCTGCGCCGATCGCTGGCTGACATCTTCTCCGACGAGTTCGCGCTGGCGTTCAGCCGAGGCTAGGGCGCGCCAGGCGGCTTGTTTCAGGGGGCCTTTGCCCGTTCGCGCCCGGCCCAGCCCAGCATGGCGACGGCGCCGATCACGCAGGCCATGCCTGCAAGTTGGGCCCCGGCCAGCGGCTCGCCCAGCAGGCCGGCCGCCAGGATCACCGCCGACACCGGCGCAAGCGCCGTGAACAGCGCGGCGTCCGACCCGCGCACCCGTGCCGCGCCCGCATACCAGAGCAGGAAGCCGCCGACCGTCGGCACCAGCGCGTAGTACCCCACCGCGGCGACGGCGGCGGCGGGCAAGGGCAGCGTCCACGGCGCCTCCGCGATGCAGGCCAGGGCCGAGAACGCCAGGCCGAAACCCGCCATGATGGTCGATAGCGCGAGCGGGGCCACCGGCACATGCAGGCGCTTGTTGAGCAGGATGAAGAGGCCTTCGCATACCACCGCGCCCAGGATCAGCGCGTTGCCGGCCAGGGACGCGGCGCCGCCCGCCGCCGCCGTCTGGCGCGACATCAGCCATACGCCAAAGGCCGCGACGCCGATGGCGGCCAGCGCGGCCTTGCCCGGCCGTTCCCCCAGCGCCAGTACGGCGATGGCGGCCGCGGCCAGCGGCAGCGTGCCGAGGATGACGCCGCCGTCCACCGCCGACGTGCGTTGCAGCCCGGCGATCAGCAGGGTGGTGTAGCCCACGCTGCCGGCGACGGCCTGCGCCACCAGCAAGAGCCAGTCGCGCCTGCCCAGCCGGGGAATGCGCGCGCCGGTCAGCGCCATCAGCAGCGCGAAGCACGGCAGCGCGATAGCGAAGCGCAGCGCGGTCGCGGTGAAGGGCGGCAGGCCTGCCCCGATGATCTTGCTGGCCACCACCGTGCTGCCCACCAGCGCCATGGCCGCGGCCAGATAGGCATAGCCCCGCATCCGCTCGTTCTTGTTCATTGCCGCACCCGCTCAAGAAAAGCGCAGCGTAGGACCGCGGGCGGCGCTGCGTCTTGAACGGAATTGCAGCGGCGGCGCGTCAGGCGCCGCCGGCCGCCAGCGCGTAGCGCCCCGGCGACACGCCATACGCGCGCACGAACAGCCGCGTCATATGGCTTTGGTCGGAAAATCCGCCCAAGACCGCCGCATCCGCCAGTGGCAGGCCCTGGCGGATCAACTGGCGGGCCAGCAGCAGACGGCGCTGCATTTGATAGGCGTGCGGCGTAAGACCCGTGGCGCGGGCAAAGGCGCGCAGCACCTGGTAGCGGCTCAGGCCGCTGGCGGCGGCCAGGTCCGCCAGCGATAGCGCGGCGGCCGGGTCATCGTCAATCAGGCCGCGCGCGTGGCGGATGGCGCCAGGCGCGCCCCGGCAAGTTTCCGGCCCCGGCCGGCCGCCATGGGGGCCCCCCGCCTGCACCAGAACGCGCCGCAACAGCGTGTCGCAGGCCAGCGGCGCGGCGCCGGCCACGGCATGCGCGTACAGGGCCAGCACGTCGCGCGCCAGTCCCGGCTGGTCCCGCGCCGGCAACTCGAACTCGTAATGCAGGCGCCCGCCGCCCTCCAGGTCGGACGCCGCATCGGCGACCACGTCCGGGTTCAGGTACAGCATCTGCCAGGCGCGCACGCCGCCGCCGATGGGCGCGCCATCATGGACCTCGCCCGGGTTGACGGTGATAACGTCTCCCGGGCCGGCCTGCACCTGGCCGCGTCCGCTGTGCGAGACCTGCGCGCCCTGGCGCATGACGCCTATGCCGTATTGATCGTGCGTATGCCGCGCGAAAGCGTGCCGGCTGCACGCGGCGACGGCCTGCACGCCGTCGATCGAACTGCGTTGAATGATGAATTGGCTGGCTGGCATGGAGGTGGAGGCCGGTGTAGTGGGATTCGGAAATCAGGACGCGGGGCGTTGCGCCAGCACGGGCCGGGCGCGCCGCGCGCGCCACGTGCGCAGAATCAGCTTTTCGAGTTCGATGATGCAAAAGATCCCCGCGGCCGCGACCAGCGTCAGCGTCCAGTACTCCGGCGGCAACGGCACGGTGCCGAACACCCGGTTCATCCAGGGCAGATAGATCACGGCGCATTGCAGCAGCCCCAGCGCGATGGTGACGAGCCACAGCGCCTTGTTGCGGAACATGCTGAGCGTGAGCGAGAACCGGTCCTGCAACCGGCAGTTCAACAGGTAGGTCCACTGCGCGGTCACCAGTGTCTGCAGGATGACCGTGCGGATGAAGTCCGGTTCCCGGCCGGCGGCGATCAGGCTTCTCTCGATGACGAACGCCGTGGCGGTGAACAGAACCCCCACAAAGGCGATGCGCCAGATGGCGAAGCCGTCCAGGATGGATTTGCCCGGGGCGCGCGGCGGCCGGTGCATCATGCCGGGTTCGGCGGGTTCGAACGCCAGGCCGAACGACAGCGTGGTGGATGTCGCCATGTTCATCCACAGGATCTGCAGCGGCGACAGCGGCGCCAGCGCGCCGCCCAGGATCGCCGCGATGACGAGCAGCGCCTGCGCCAGGTTGGTGGGCAGGATGAAGAGTATGGTCTTTTTCAGGTTGTCGTAGACGCGCCGGCCCTCGCGCACGGCATAGGCGATAGAGGCGAAGTTGTCGTCGGCCAGCACCATGTCGGCGGCTTCCTTGGTGACCTCCGTGCCCTTGATGCCCATGGCCACGCCGACGTCGGCCTGCTTGAGCGCGGGGGCGTCGTTGACGCCGTCCCCCGTCATGCCGACGACTTCGCCCAAACTTTGCAGCGCGCGCACCAGGCGCAGCTTGTGTTCTGGGCTGGTGCGGGCAAAGATGTCGTGGTCGCGCGCGAGCCGGGCCAGTTCCTCGTCGCCGATGTGCTGGAGCTGTGCGCCGGTGATCGCATCGCTCGTGTGGGTCATGCCCAGCATGGCCCCGATCGCCATCGCGGTTTCCGGATGGTCTCCGGTGATCATCTTTACGCGGATGCCCGCCTGATTGCAGTGGGCGATGGCGACGATGGCCTCGGGGCGCGGCGGGTCCATGATGCCGGCCACGCCCAGCAATATCAGGCCCTCCTGGAAGTCCGCATGATCCAGCGCGGTCGCACCCGCCGCGCCCGGCTTGTAGGCGGCGGCCAGGGTGCGCAGCCCCTGGTGCGCAAAGGCTTCAAGGCCCTTTTCCCAGTAGTCCAGGCGCAGCGCCCGCGGCCCGTGTTCGCCCTGTTCCCGCGCGCACAGGCGGAACAGCACATCGGGCGCGCCCGTCACGTAGATCAGGTTCTGGCCGTGGTCGTCGCAACGGCGCGCCATGTACTTGTAGCTGGAGTCGAACGGCACCTTGCCGTGTTTGTCCACGCCGTCCAGGCCCTGCCCGGCCTTGGCGGCCAGCACCATCATGGCGCCTTCGGTGGGCGCGCCCACGATGCGCCACTGGCCGTCGGCGTCCTCGTGGAGCTGGCTGTCGTTGCAGATGGCCGACGCGCGCACGAAGCGCATCAGCGCGTCTTCGCGCCGCCAGTCCACGGGCAGGCCATCGGATTCCCGGGTGATCTCGCCTACGGGCGGGGTGTTGTCGCCGGCTACGCGGTAGGTCCCTTCCGCAAGCAGCACGTTCCTGGCCGTCATCTCGTTCATGGTCAGGGTGCCGGTCTTGTCCGAGCAGATCACCGTCATCGCGCCCAGCGTCTCCACGGTGGGGAGCTTGCGGATGATGGCGCGGTTGCGCGCCATCCGCTGTACGCCCAGCGACAGAATGATGGAGATGATGGCGGGCAGGCCCTCGGGCACGGCCGCCACCGCGATGCTGATCAGCGACAGGAGCAGATCGGCCAGGGGCATGTCGAGCAGATAGCGGCCGATCAGGAACAGGGCCGCCACCATGACCAGCACCACCTGGAAAATGCGCTTGCCCAACTGTTCCATCTGCCGCAGCAGCGGCGTCTGCAGCGTCCGCACATCGCTCATCATGCGGTTGATGTGGCCGATCTCGGTGTCGCTGCCTGTCGTGACAACGATGCCGCGCGCGTTGCCCGCGCTGACATGGGTGCCGGAAAACCCCAGGTTCAGGCGGTCGCCCAGCGGGGCGTCGCCCGCCAGCGGCGCATCGTGCTTTTCGACGATGGTGGACTCGCCGGTCAGCATCGATTCCTCGACGCGGAAGTGATGCGTATCGAACAGCCGGACGTCGGCGGGGATCTTGTCCCCCGGGCGCAGGATCACGATGTCGCCGGGGACCAGATCGCGGGCGTCGATGTCTTCCTTCTGGCCGTCGCGCACCACGCGGGCGTGGTTCGACAGCATGCCGCGGATGCCGTCCAGGGAGCGTTCGGCCTTGCTTTCCTGCACATAGCCGATGACGGCGTTGATGATCGCGACCGCCAGGATCACGGCGGTGTCCAGCCAATGCCCCATCAAGGACGTGACCGCCGCCGCGCCCAGCAGGATGTAGATCAGCACATCGTTGAAATGGCCCAGAAACCGCAGCCACGCGCTGCGGCGCACCGGCGGGGGCAGGGCGTTCAAACCGAAGGTCTCCTGCCTGCGCCGGATCTGGTCCTGCGACAGGCCGGACGGGCTGGTGACCTGGCTGCTGAACGTCTGGTCGACGGAAAGCTGGTGCCAGGGCTGAGGAGCGTGCGGGGCCTGCGTGTTCGCCTGCGTCATCTACGGCCTCCCGGGGGAACTGGCGCCGTGACCGGGCCGCAAGCCGCGGGCCGCACAGGTCAGTCCGGCTTTCATGATACCCGCCCTTGGGCGCGCGGCCGGCGCTACATGGGCGGGCGCGCGCCCTTGGTGTAGACCTCGCGCAAGGCCGACGCGAACAAGGCGTCCACGTTGCGCCGCAGTCCGTCGGCGCGGGTGAACAGCGAGATCGGGGGCAGGGTCCAGTCAAAGGAGTAAGGCACGATGGCCGCGCCGGCGATGCGCACCAGTTCGTCGGCGATATCGGCGGGCAGAATCGACACGGCGCGGTCGCTGGCCACGATCATTTCCCCGATCAGCTTGGAGGAGTCGCTTTGCACGGAAGGGGGCGGCGGCGCCAGTCCGGCGCGCAGGAAAATGTCGGCCACCTGTTCGCGGATCGGACTGCCGGGCGTGCCCAGGATCCAGTCCAGGTCGGCCAGCCGGTTCCATTCCAGCCGCGAACGGCCCAGCCGGGCGGCCAGCCGGCGGCTGGCGATCAGGCGCGGCTGCTGGTGGTAGAGCACCTCGAAATCGATATTGCTCAGGTCCACCGAGGGCGTGGCCCAGCCCACGACGATGTCCAGCGTGTGGTCGCGCAGTTGCCGCAGCAGGGCGGGCCCCTGGCCTTCGTGGATGGTGGCGGTGATCCGGCGGCCTTGCGGCAAGGTGCGGCCGATGGCCGCCGATAGCATCTGGCCGGAGACGAAGGGAATGACGCCGATATGCAGGTGGGCGGCATGGCCGGCGGCCACGGCTTCCATTTCCTGCACCAGATGCCCCAGGTCGTGGACGAGGCCCCGGGCCCGGGCCAGCACCACCGCGCCCAGCGGCGTGGGCGTCATGCCCCGAACGGAGCGGTCGAAGAGGGGCACGTCGAACATGCTTTCCAGTTCGGCCAGGGCGTTCGTCACGGCGGGCTGGCTAGTGGCCATGTGTTCCGCCACCCGGGTCAGCGACCCATGCTGCTCGATTTGCAGCAGCAGCATGAGGTGGCGCATCTTCAGGCGCGAGGTCAATTTCCGGATAACGGCATCCGGATCAAAGGCCGTCATAGAGAGGTCATAAGGTAAAGGTAATGGAACAATATTAAATCCGAATGATCGCCTTATGTCTGGAAGCCTAGAATTTTTGCATATTCAAGACAGCGAGGCTAAAGCCCATGAACACGCAATCAGACCGCCAGGCGGCGTTGGACTATCACGAGTACCCCACTCCCGGAAAGATCTCAGTCGTGGCCTCCAAGCCGTTGGTGAACCAGCGCGACCTGGCGCTGGCGTATTCGCCCGGCGTGGCGGCGGCCTGTGAGGAAATCGTGGCGGATCCCGCCAACGTGT
>RCUP01001344.1_pt1 | contig 15165 bp, 20 predicted proteins | sample 2166341 | NCBI WGS metagenome assembly RCUP01 (sample SAMN09932325, study PRJNA488358) | compost metagenome | isolation source: compost soil in succinonitrile-enriched | place: Germany: Experimental Botanical Garden | reverse complement strand
TCGACGGCGATCCCAAGAACGGCAAGCAGATCGTCGCCGCCAACCCCGAACTGCAGCCGCAACTGCGCAAGATCCTGCAGGCGGCCTGATCCGCGCTACAGCGCGTTAGGAACAGAAGGCGGCGCGGCGAAAGCCTCGCCGCCTTTTTGGTGCGTCTTTCACAGTCGCGTCGTGCGCGCCCCCTACCCTCCTGGCATGATCCGCCTCATCCTGATCGCCGTCCTCTTCCTCAGTGGAACCCCGGCCATGTCTGCGCCCGCCCCTAAAGTCATCGCCCACCGCGGCGCGTCCGGCGAACGGCCCGAGCACACGGCCGCCGCCTATCGTCTGGCCGTGGAACAGGGCGCGGATTTCATCGAGCCTGATCTGGTCATGACCCGAGACGGTCAGTTCGTCGTCCGCCACGAGAACGAGATCGGCGGCACGACCGACGTGGTCGACCGTCCCGCCTTCGCCGTGCGCCGCGCCACCAAGACCATCGATGGCGTCCAGACCACCGGCTGGTTCACCGAAGACTTCACCCTGGCCGAACTGAAGACCCTACGCGCCCGCGAGCGCCTGCCCCAGCTGCGTCCGGGCAACACGGCCTGGGACGATCAGGAGGCCATCTTGACCTTCGACGAAGTCGTGGCCCTCGCCCGCGAGGAGACCGCCCGCACCGGCCGCGTCATCGGCATCGCGCCGGAGCTGAAACACCCATCCTATTTCGCCGGGATCGGCCTGCCGATGGAGGACGCCTTGGTCGCCGCACTGGACCGCCACGGCCTGACCGGCGCCGACGCCCCGGTCCTGATCCAGTGCTTCGAGGTCGGCCCGTTGCAACGGCTGAACGCCCGCATCGACACGCCACTGCTGCAGTTGATGAGCGTCACAGGCGGCCCTGCCGACCGTCCCGACCTGACCTACGCCGCCATGAGTACGGCTGATGGGCTGCGCGATGTCGCCGCCTATGCCGACGCCGTCGGGGTCGAGACCGGGATGATCGTGCCGCGTGACAACATGGCCCGCAGTCTGACGCCGACGTCTCTGATCGCCGACGCCCATGCAGCGGGCCTCAAGGTCGTCGTCTGGACCTTCCGCGCCGAGAACGCCTTCCTGCCCCTTGAACGCCGCCACGGCGAGGCGCCAGCCGACCACGGCGACCTGGGCGGCTATCTCCGCACCTTCTACGCCCTCGGCGTCGACGCCGTATTCAGCGACTTCCCGGATATGGCGGTCGCCGCGCGATAGCCTGCTTCTTTCCTCCCCATTTCATGGGGAGGAAAATGCCGATCAGATCCCCTGGAACTGCAGGGCCGCCAGACGCGCATAGAGGCCGCCGCGCGCCGTCAGTTCGGCGTGCGTGCCTTCCTCGACCACCTTGCCGCCGTCCATGACGATGATGCGGTCGGCGCGCAGCACGGTCGCCAGACGGTGGGCGATGACCAGGGTGGTGCGCGCCTCCATGGCCTGATCCAGCGCGGCCTGAACCAGACGCTCGTTCTCGGCGTCCAGGGCGCTGGTGGCCTCGTCCAGCAGCAGGATGGGCGCTTCACGCACCAGGGCCCGCGCAATGGCCAGACGCTGGCGCTGGCCGCCCGACAGGCTCTTGCCGCGTTCGCCCAACGGCGTGTCGAAGCCCTGCGGCAGGGCCTCGATGAAGCCGAGCGCCTGGGCCTCGTCGGCGACCATGCGCGCCTCGGCCAGGGTCGCGGCCTCGCGGCCGAAGCGGATGTTCTCCAGCGCCGAGCCCGAGAACAGGGGCGCCTCCTGCGACACCCAGGCGAAGCGCTCGCGCACCGCAATCGGATCGGCGGCGCGCACGTCCACCCCGTCCACCGAGACCAGACCCGACTGCGGATCATAGAAGCGCAGCAACAGGCGGAAGACCGTCGACTTGCCCGCCCCCGACGGCCCGACCAGGGCCACGGTCTCGCCCGGACGCACGGTCAGGCTGAAGCCCTTCAGCGCCGGCAGGTCGGGACGGCCCGGATAGGCGAAGTCCACCGCCGACATCGACACCTCGCCGCGCGGCGGCTGCGGCAGGGCCACAGGGTTCGCGGGCGGAGCGATGGCGGGCACGGCGCGCATCAGCTCGTCGATCCGCTCCATGGCCCCGGCGGCCTTCTGCACGTCGCCCCAGCTTTCGCCCAGCGCGCCCACGGCTCCGGCGGCGAAGACCGACAGCAGGACGAACTGTAGCAAGGCCCCCGGCGTCATGGTCCCGGCGATCACGTCCTGCGCCCCCAGCCACAGCACCAGGGTCACACCGCCGAACATCACCACGATGATCAGGGCCGTCATCACCGCCCGCGCCCGCATGCGGATCAGGGAGACGCCAAAGGCCTCCTCCACCGCCGCGCCAAAGCGGCCGATGGCGCTCTTTTCACGGCCAAAGGCCTGAACCGTCTCGATGGCGTCCACGCTCTCGCCCGCGAAGCCCACGGCGCCCGCGAAGGTGTCCTGCGACTTGACCGTCAGCTTGCGCACCTGACGGCCGAAGATGAACAGGGGCACGATCAGCACCGGCACGATCAGCAGGACGAAGCCGGTCAGCTTGGGACTGACGAAGAACAGCAGGATGACCCCGCCGATCAGGGTCAGGAAGTTGCGCAGGGCATAGCTGACCGAGGTGGTCAGCAGGGTGTCGACCAACTGGATGTCCGTCGTCAGTCGCGACAGCACCTCGCCCGTCCGCATATGGGCGAAGAAGACCGGGTCCAGTGTCAGGATGCGCTTGAACAGGGCCGTGCGCAGGTCGGCGATGACCCGCTCGCCCGTCTTGGTCACGTAGAAATAGCGGAAGGCCGTGGCCAGCCCCAGAATCAGGGCGTTGGCGCCCAGAATCAGGAACCAGGTGTTGATGTCGCGGCCGCCGTTCTCGAAGCCGTTGTCGATGGCGCCCCGCGCCGTCGCCGTCAGCCCCAGAGACGCCGCCGTCGAAAAGATCAGCCACAGACCAGCGATGCCCGCGTCCAGCCGGTGCCGCATCATGAAGGGCAGCAAACGGGCCAAGGGCTTGATGTTGCGGGTCTTGGCGCGCTTGCCGCCCGCCTCGTCCATCTGTTCAACCAACAGGGCGCCGGCGCCGGGGCGGCCCCTCGCCGCTGAACTGGCCTCTGGGGAAGCGGAAGGCGTGGAAACTTGGGTCATATCCGCGCTCTTGCCCCGGAACGCCCCCCGGTGTAAACGCCGCCGCTCATTCCCGCCGTTTAGCCTCGGCGGGTTTCTCTATTTACGCGCACTGACGGTCGGCATCGTCGAAGCGCAGAGACGGATCAGACCCATGAAAGCGGACACGCACCCCGACTACCACTTCATCACGGTTGTGAAGCCGGATGGCAGCACCTTCCAGACCCGTTCGACCTACGGCAAGGAAGGCGCCTCGCTGGCCCTCGACATCGATCCGTCGACCCACCCCGCCTGGACCGGCGGCAACGCCCAGATGCTGGACCGCGGCGGCCGCGTGTCGCGCTTCAACAACAAGTTCGGCGGCTTCATCAAGAAGTAAGCCCTACAGGCTGCGACATAGTCGCCACAGAAGCGCCGGTCCGATGGGCCGGCGCTTTTTGTTTGCCCGGAACGTCGATAACATGCGGGCGTTCGATCCTTCGGGGCGCAGACGACGGGTCTGGCGCCGGACCGGACTTGAAGAGCTTTAGAATGAACCGACGGGAATTGGGCTTTGGCGTCGCGACGACGACCCTGACCCTTGGCGCGGCCTCCTCCGCACTGGCGCAGACCCGATCGGTCGACCCCCAGGTCTTCATCGCCGGGTTCGACGCCCAGGCCGGCCGCCTGCCCGAGGCCGTGCAGGCCGACGTCCGCGCCGTCTATCAACTGACCGGCGGCAAACCGATCTGGACCGCCGACCGCCTGCGCGTGCTGCAAGAGGTCGCCGCCGGGGCCGAGCGCCACGCCCTGCCCGCCGGGGACTTCTTCGACTTCGTCGGCCTGGCCGCCGATCCCGGCTCGGCCGAGATCCGCACTACCGCCGCCGCCGTGACCTATGCCCGCGTCCTGGCCGAGGGCCGCGTCCGTCCCGAGACGGTCGAGGACCTGTGGGAGATGCAGAAGAACAGCGTGGACATCCCGCGCGGCCTGACCCAGGCGGTCAGCGCCAACCAGCTGAGCCAGTGGTTCGACAATCTGGCCCCGACCGACATCGGCTACACCAACCTGTCGGCCGGCTACGCCCGCTATCGCCGCATCACCCGCGCCGGCGGCTGGCCCGCCTTCCGTCAGGGCGGCACAATCGAGCCAGGCGCCAGCGACAACCGCATCCCCGCCCTGGCGGCCCGCCTGGTGGCCGAAGGCGACCTCAGCGCCGCCGCCGGCGAACGGCTGAAGGGCAACCTCGCCTATGGTTCAGAACTGCAGCAGGCGGTGCGCAGCTTCCAGACGCGCCACGGTCTGGGCGCGGACGGCCGCATCGGCCCCGGCACCCAACGCTCGCTCGGCGCCACGGCCGAGGATCGGGCTCGTCAAATCGCCCTGAACCTGGAACGCCGCCGCTGGCTGAAGCGCGACCTGAATCCCGAGCGGATCGAGGTCAACACCGCCGCCGCCATCATGGTCTATTGGAAGGACGGCAAGCCGGTTCACTCCAACCGCGTCGTCGTCGGTTCGAACGAGAACCAGACGCCCAGCCTGGAAAAACCCTTCGCCTCGGTCGTGGCCAACCCGCCCTGGACCGTGCCCATGGGCATCGCCCGCCGCGAAATCCTGCCCAAGGGCCCCGGCTACCTGGCCGCCCACGACATGTATATCAACAAGGACGGCTGGGTGGTGCAGCGCGCCGGACCGCAGTCGTCGCTGGGCTATGTGAAGTTCGAACTGCGCGACAGCTACGCCATCTTCCTGCACGACACCCCGTCCAAGGGCGCCTTCAACCTGTCGGTCCGCCAGCGCAGCCACGGTTGCGTCCGGGTTCAGAACGCCGTCGAGTTCGCCCGCCTGCTGCTGCAGCCCGATCCGGCCAAGCTGGCCCAGTTCGACACCGCCCAGGACAGCCGCGAAACCACCCGCGTCACCACCGGGCGCGAGATCGCCGTGCGCCTGCTCTACTGGACCGCCTTCGTCGACGGCCAGGGCCGCGTGGCCTTCCGCGAGGACGTCTATCGCCGGGATGAAAAGCTGGCCCAGGCGCTGGGCATCGCGGTCAGCCTGCCGCGCGTCATCGCCGACGGCCCCAGCGACGCCAACGACGTCGGGCCGTAAGCCCCGATTTTCAGGTGTCGGGGGCGTCAGCCCCCGAAGGCGGCCTGCAGGCGATCCAGCTGGGTCTGCACCGGATTGACCGGTTGCTCCTCGTCGCCGCCCAGATACATGCGCTGATCCAGGTGCAGGACGCGGTCGTAGAGCTTCTCCGCCCGCACGGCGTATTCGATCAGGGCGATGGGCAGTTCGCGGTGGCTTGGCTCGCTCTCCACCTTTCGGTCGGCCAGGCGATAGCGCGGCTCGCAGGCGGCGACAGCGCTCATGTCGTCCTCGCGGACGGCGCGCTGGACCAGCAGCCAGGAGGCGATCTGCATCAGCCGCGTGGTCAGCTTCATGCTCTCGCCCGCATAGGCCAGGGCCGCGGCGCGCGACAGCAGGCGCGAATCCTGACGCCCGTCGCCGTCCAGATAGGCGGCGGTCTCCTCGACCAGCTCCATGCCCTCACGGAAGGTGCGGTCGAACAGTTCGGAACGCGCGAAATCCAGCACCTCAGCGCTGCGCGAACGCAATCCGACCATGTCAGCGTCGATGGCGGTCAACTCGGTCCTACCCATGAAACGTCACGCGCGTCCGTCAAACTCGCGGGTCAGAACGACTCCGCACGGACCGGAACTGCAATCGTCATGCCACGGATTACGAAAACGCGGGAGAGGCTTGTCAGCGGAAATTGAACAGGGCGTCGGCGGCGCTGCGCTTGGACGACTTGCCGTCGATGGCGGCCTTCGAGCGCGCGATCTCGGCCTCCAGCGCGGCGATCCGCTCATGCAGTTCGTCCACGGCGAAGAGGTCCAGGTCCTCGCGGACCAGCGCCTTCAACGCCTCGCCGCCCTGGGGTCTGGGCTCCAGATCTTCGAACGACATCATCGCCTCCGTGGTCAGCGACCGCACGAACCCGTATGAAAACGCCCCTATGACAAGGATTGCAAGCAGCGGAGGCATCATGCGGGTCATCGAGATCGAGGGCGGCCAGGGTCCCGCCGACGCCCTGCGGCTGGCCGAACGCCCCTTGCCGGCGCCCGCAGCGGGCGAAATCCGCGTCCGGGTGCGCGCCGCGGGCGTCAATCGGCCGGACATCGTCCAGCGCGAGGGCCGCTACCCGCCCCCGCCAGGCGCCTCCGATATTCTCGGGCTCGAAATCGCCGGCGAAGTCGACGCCGTGGGCGACGGCGTGGCCCGCTGGTCGGTCGGGGACCGGGTCTGCGCCCTGCTCGGCGGCGGCGGCTACGCCGACTACGCCGTGGTTGACGCCCGGCACGCCCTGCCCGTTCCCGACGGTCTGGACTTCGTTGAGGCCGCCGCCCTGCCCGAGACCGCCTTCACCGTCTTCGCCAATGTCTTTGAGGGCGGCGGGCTGAAGGCGGGCGAGACCCTGCTGATCCATGGCGCGACCAGCGGCATCGGCGTCATGGCCATCCAGATGGCCAAGGCGGCGGGCGCCCGCGTCATCGCCACCTCGCGCAGCGCCGCCAAGGCCGAGGCCGCGCACGCCCTGGGCGCCGACGTCAGCCTGGACGCCACGAACGGCGATCTGCTGGAAGCGATCCGGGCCGAGGGCGGGGCGGACGTGGTGCTGGACATGGTCGGCGCGGCCTACGCCGAGTTGAACCTGAATGCGCTCAAGCCTGGCGGACGCTGGGTCGTCATCGCCACCCTGACCGGCGCCCTGGCCCAGATCGACCTGATGCGGGTCATGCTGAAGCGGATTGTGTTGACCGGCTCGACCCTGCGCAGCCGTCCCGCCGACGAAAAGGCCCGCCTGGCCGCCGCCGTCGAGCAGACGGTCTGGCCCTGGGTCGCGGCCGGCGCCGTGCAGGCCCAGGTTCAGGCGACCTTCCCCCTGGATCAGGCCGCCGCCGCCCATCACCGACTGGAGGCTGGCGACCATGTCGGCAAGATCGTCCTGACCCTCTAGGCTCTAATGAAGAACGGGAGGCCGAAGCCTCCCGTTTCAAGCTCTACCAGTTGCCGCCCCGGCGCAGGGGACGAAGCGAAGAGATTCTGTCGTTCATGCCGCTGCGGCCCAGATTGCTCACGTCGCCGTTGATGACCTCGCAGCGGCCGCGATAGTTGGCATCCTCGCAGACTTCCCAGCTGCCGCGTCCCAGACGCATGGAACTGATGGCGTCGTTCAGGCCGCTGTTGCGCAGATTGGGGATCGCCTCGCGGAAGCTCATCGACCGGCCGCGATAGTTGGCGTCGGTATAGACGGTGATCGAGCTATTGCCCCAGCCTCCACCGTTGTTGCCGCCACCCCAGCCTCCGCCGTTGTTTCCGCCCCAGCCGCCGCCATTGTTGCCGCCCGGCCGTCCATTGTTCTCATAGTCGCCGCGATGGTTGTAGCAGACCAGCAGACCGTTATCGTTGCCTATGTCGCTGCTGGAGCAGCGCGCCAGCTCGATCGAGGTCTCGCGCATGTTGCCGCGACGGTCGCGGCAGTCCGCATACAGACGCCCCTGATTGACATAGCTGCCGGAGCAGGACTGGGCGTAGCTGCCGCGCGGGGCGCCGCGCTGCATAGCCTGCGCCTCGGCCGAGCCGGACGGCACGGCGACGGCGCCGCCGAAGGCCATGACCGCGCCGGCGGCGAAAATCGCGAACTGTCTCATGTGAGCTGTCCTTCCTGATCCTTGGCGCACAACGCGCTATGGGGCTCACTGTTCAACATTCTGGATGAACCTTGGCTATACGCCATATTCGGACAGCGTTTTCTTTTGCCGCAAATGAGCCTATACAGAAGCTCTCAGCGCCCGGCCGAAAGGTCGGGCGCCGTCGATTCAAACGCCCGATTTTCGGGCCGCAAACGCCGGGACGCACGCCCCATGACCGACATCCTGATGCCCAAGGCCACTGCGGTCTGGCTGGTGGACAACACCTCGCTCTCGTTCGAGCAGATCGCCGACTTCTGCGGCCTGCACCCGCTGGAAGTGCGCGGCATCGCCGACGGCGACGTGGCCCGCGACATCCGCGGCGTGGACCCGGTCACGGGCGGCCAGCTGACGCGTGAAGAACTGGAAAAGGCGCAGGACAACCCCGACTACCGCATGAAGGCCGTGGTCAGCCGCCACGCCGAACTGCTGAAGCCGTCCAAGACCGGCCCGAAATACACCCCCGTGTCGCGTCGTCAGGACCGTCCGGACGCCATCGCCTGGTTCGTGCGCAACCACCCGGAAGTGACCGACGCCCAGATCGCCAAGCTGCTGGGCACGACCAAGTCCACCATCGAGACCGTGCGCAACCGCACCCACTGGAACTCGACCAACATCAAGCCGGTCGATCCCGTGACCCTCGGCCTGGTCGGTCAGCTGCAACTGGACGAAATCGTCAAGAAGGCCGCTGACAAGAAGGCCAAGGACGACGCCAAGAACGGCGGCGGCGTGCTGCAGGCCATCGAAGCCGAGCCCGAAGAGCCCGAATTCGTCCCGGAAGAGCGCGTGCGCCCCGGCGCCGAGCCGACCGCCGAGTCGGTCTTCGGCAAGAACGACGACTGATCGTTCCGACCTGAACATGGAAACGGCCCCGAAGATCGCTCTTCGGGGCCGTTTTGTTTTCGGAGGCGGGCCTAGTGGGTCCTGGCCTCCAGACTAGTGATTTCTTCCTTCAGCCGGAGCTTTCTCTGCTTGAGTTCCCTGAGGTGTGTCGGGTCCGCGGTGGGCCGGCGAGTCTCCTGCTGGATGGTTTCGTCCAGCGTCCTGTGCCGATTTCCCAGTTCGCGAATACGAGCCTCGATCGTCATGGCTTGCGCCTCCATGTCTTAGGGACCACTACACTGAGCGCCCGGAACGACAGCCTGTGGAATCACATTGCGGTGACCCCGAGTCGCTCCGAACACGGAGACTGTGGAAGGCAAAATGGCCGATGATGTGAACTCGACCATACGGAACCCGACGCCCCCGCGGCTGGTCGTTGGAATCTCTGGCGCTTCGGGCGTCGTCTATGGCGCGCGGGTGCTGGACGCCCTGCGCGAACTGGGCGTCGAGAGCCATCTGGTCGTCACGAAAGCCGCCCTGCTCACATTGTCGCAGGAGACGGATCTGAGCCCCGACGCCCTGCTGTCGAAGGCGGACGTGACCTACAAACTGGCCGACGTCGGCGCCGCCATCGCCTCGGGCTCGTTCCGCACGCTCGGCATGATTGTCGCGCCCTGCTCAGTGCGGACCATGAGCGAGATCGCCACCGGCGTGACCTCGACCCTGCTGACCCGCGCCGCCGATGTGGTGTTGAAGGAGCGCCGCCCGCTGGTCCTGATGGTGCGCGAGACGCCGCTGCACCTGGGCCACCTGCGCACCATGACCGCGCTGGCCGAGATGGGCGCGACCATCGCCCCGCCCCTGCCCGCCTTCTACGCCAGACCCGCCAGCATAGCCGAGATGGTGGATCAGTCGGTCGGGCGGGCGCTGGACCTGTTCGGTCTGGACTGGTCGGCCGTGCGCCGCTGGGAAGGCTTGAACGCCGGGATGACCCAGGTATGAGCGACCTCTGGACCTGGACCGTCGCAGCCTATGAGACGCCGGGCGTGGCCGAGGCCTGCCTGAACCTGCAGAACCACAACGAGCAGAACGTGCCCCTGCTGCTCTGGGCCGCCTGGGCCGCCGTCACCGGTCGCCGCCCGGACGAGGAGACGATCGAGGCCGCCTGCGACGCCGCCCGCGCCTATGACACCGTCATCGTCAGCCAGCTTCGCGCCGTGCGCCGTACGCTGAAGGCGCCCATTCCTGATGTCGACAACGGCCACCGCGAGGCCCTGCGCCAGCAAGTCAAGGCGCTGGAGCTGGATGCCGAACGCCGTCTGATGCTGGAGTTGGAAGACCTGGCCCCCGCCCCGTCGAGCGCCCCCCGCCGCGCCATCGACGGCCTGGCCGAGACGGCGAAGCTGTGGGCTCGCGTCGTCCCGCGCCCGGCGCTGACGACCCTGGCGGATCGCCTTCCCGCCTGACGGTCGGTCGGCTATAAGAGGAGGCTTCCGGGGCGAGCCATGAACGACGATCAACCTTTCCTGTCCGACGAGGACAAGCAGCTTCGCGATACGCTGAAGGCGCTCCTGCAGGAGCACGCCGACCTCGACGCCTCGATCGAGGCCCTGGGACACATGCCGATTCCCGATCAGCTGCGCATCGCCCGCCTGAAACGCAAGAAACTGGCTCTGCGCGACGAGATCGTGAAGGTCGAAGACCGCATCCTGCCCGACATCATCGCCTAGCTGTCGGCAGGCGCTTGCAAGGTCCAAGTGGAGAGCAGGTCCGGGTCTCGGACAATCTCTCCCGTCGATCGCAGGCGATACTCCCCTGGCCTTGCGACTTCAAAAGCGCCGAGCTCCGGCGGAAGCCAGTAGCTTTCCCCCATCCGACTGCCCGACAAGTCGAGCTCGATGCCGTTTACCGGATCAACGGACACAATCAGTCCGTGGACCTGTTCCTGGCGGAGGAACTCTCCGCCCGCGTCCACATAGGTCAGCCCCACGACCACAACCGCACCGATCCATTCTCGTTGTGCGGTCGGCCAGTCCATCAGCGCGCCTTCTTCCTCAGCCACATAGCGGCGTCGGCTTCGGACAGCCAAACCTCGGGATCGGTCTGGCCGGCATAGGCGCGGACCCCGAACGAGCCGCCCAGGGCCACGGTCGAGCCCTCCCAGACGAAGCCCTCGGTTTCCAGAGCCGCCGACAGGCGCCTGGCCTTTTCACGGCCCTCATCCACGCCCGCGTTCATCAGCAGCAGGGCGAACTCGTCGCCGCCCAGGCGCCCGACGGCGTCGGACTCACGCACATTGGCCAAGAGCAGGTCCGCCACGGCCATCAGGGCGGCGTCGCCCGCCGCATGGCCCAGGCCGTCGTTGACGCCCTTGAACCCATCCATGTCCAGATAGAGCAGCGCCGCTTCGACCTCGTGACGGCGGCAATAGGCCATGCTGCGGTTCAGCACGCTCATGAAGCCGCGCCGGTTCAGCGCCGGCGTCAGGACATCGTGATCGGCCAGAGCCTCGGCCGTCTCGGCGCGGGCGGTCAGGGCGGCGACTTCGGCGCGCAGCCGTTCGATCTCGGCGTGCAGATCGGTCTCTGCAGTCGGTTCGGCCACGTCGGTCAAGTCAGGCTCCGGCGACGCGAATCCCGGGCGACTCAGGCCCTCGCGACGCCGATGATTCTAACGACCTTGGTTGCGGGCGCAACGCGCGTGCTGTAACGGGCCGCTTTCCGTGTGGGGAGCCTTCGCATGACCGCCTCGACGCCACCTGTCGCCATCATCATGGGCAGCCGGTCCGACTGGCCGACCATGAAGCTGGCCGCCGAACGCCTGGATCAGTTGGGCGTCGCCTGGGAAGCCAAGGTCGTCAGCGCCCACCGCACGCCCCAACGCCTCTATGACTTCGCGACGACCGCCAAGGCGAACGGCCACAAGGTCATCATCGCCGGCGCCGGCGGCGCGGCCCACCTGCCCGGCATGGCCGCCTCGATGACCGACCTGCCCGTCCTGGGCGTGCCGGTCCAGTCCAAGGCTCTGAAGGGCATGGATAGCCTGCTCTCCATCGTCCAGATGCCCGGCGGCGTGCCCGTCGCCACCCTGGCCATCGGCGAGGCGGGCGCCGCCAACGCCGGCATCCTGGCGGCGCAGATCCTGGCCCTGTCGGACCCTGCCTTGGCCGAACGCCTCAGCGCCTTCCGCGCCGCCCAGACCGCTTCCGTCGCCGAAACCGTCGAGGACTGACTTGCCCCAGTTGCCCCTGAGCCCCGGATCGACCCTCGGCATTCTCGGCGGGGGCCAGTTGGGCCGGATGCTGAGCCAGGCCGCCTCGCGCCTGGGTTTCGACGTGGTGATTCTTGACCCGCAGCCGGACTGCCCGGCCGCCCGCGTCTCGCGCGCCCAGATTACCGCCCCCTATGACGATCCCGATGCGCTACAGGCCCTGGGCCGTCTGTGCGACGTCGTCACCTTCGAGTTCGAGAACGTCCCGGCCGCCTCGGTGGAGACCCTGGCCGAGGCCGGCGCTCTGGTCGCACCGGGACCGACGGCGCTTGCCGTGGCTCAAGACCGGGTGGACGAGAAGACCTATCTGAACGCTGTCGGCGCCGTGACCGCCGACTTCGCCCCCGTCACCACCCTGGACGACCTCACCAATGCCATCGACACGCTTGGCCTGCCCGCCCTGCTGAAGACCCGCCGCGAGGGCTATGACGGCAAGGGCCAGGTCTGGATCCGCGACGCCGCCGACGCCGAGGCCGCCTTTGCCGCCATCGGCCGCCGCCCCGCCGTGCTGGAAGCCGCCGCCGTCTTCAACCGCGAACTGTCGGTGATCGCGGCGCGCGGCCACGACGGCGTCGTCGCCGTCTATCCGCTGGGTGAGAACATCCACGCCAACAGCGTGCTGAAGACCACCCTGGCCCCCGCCGCCGTCGATGCGACGACCCAAGCCCGCGCCGAGGATATCGCCTCGGCCATTCTCGACGGCCTCGACTACGTCGGGGTCATGGGGATCGAGTTGTTCGACATGGGAGACGGCGTCTTGCTGGTGAACGAGGTCGCCCCGCGCGTCCACAACACCGGCCACTGGACCCAGGACGGCTGCGTCTGCGACCAGTTCGAGCAACACATCCGCGCCATCGTCGGCTGGCCCCTGGGCCCCACCGAGGCCCACGCCCGCGTCGAGATGACCAACCTGCTGGGCGACGAGGTCGATCAGTGGCCCGCGCTCGCCGCCGCGCCAAACGCCCGCCTGCACCTCTACGGCAAGCACGAGGCCCGCGCCGGCCGGAAAATGGCGCACGTGAACCGGGTGCTGGGACCGAACGGCTAGATCAGGGACGCAGCGCGCAGAGCCGGTCCAGAAGCAAGGCCTGGCCGGGATCGGTCGGAGCCTTCAACTGACCCTCCAGCCTGGAGGACTCCGTGAAACCTGCAACCTCACGATAGTAGTCACGCGCGCCGAGCGCCACGAGCCGCTGCTGACAGTCCAGGGTCAGGCGCGCGACAATGGTGTTGACCCCGTCGTCCGGCGACGGCGGCGCCGACCCGCGCATCAGCACCGTCAGGACATCCCCATCTCGCGCCAGCGAGGTCTCGTCGATGAAGTATCTGAAGGCCCCGACGGCGCCGACTTCCTGCCACTGAACAGCGTCACGATTTGCTAGGATTTGCGCCATCGCCGGGCTGCCGACCGACACAAGCATCGTCAGGACGACTGCTTTCGCCGCCGCCCTCATCGGACTTCCTTGGCCCCATACCTCAGCCGCCCCAGGGCGTCCGTGACGACCTTGATCGGCGCGTCGAAATCCTTGCCCGCCTTCCACTTCTCAAAGGCCATGACGTTCTCGATGCGGCGAGCGACGAAGGCTTCGGCGGCTTCGCGCCCCTCGAACCAGCGCATGGTCAGGGCGGGGATCAGGATGCCGCCCAAAATGGCGCGCTTGGAGTAGTGGTTCTGGTCCGTGGCCGTATCCCCGGCCCAGCGCCACAGATGGTCTGCGCTCTCCCAGGCCAGCTTGAAGCCCAGGTCCACATTGGTCGGCAGAGTCAGAAAACCGGCGCAGCGCTTGGCCGCCTCGATGTCCAGCGCCCCTGCCTCCATCCGCGCCGAGACGGCGGCGGCGATTCGTTCGCGAATCTTCATCGTGGCGGCGGGCGTGGCCTCGAGCGCCTGAAGCGCGCGCGAATCGTGGCGGCGCGACAACAGGACGGCTAGGTCACGCGCCCCGTTCGGCAGCAGCAGTTCCTCGTCCCCCAGCGACAGGCCGTTCGCCTCGCAGGCGGCACGCACCAGTCGGCTGTTCCAGCCCAGGGCGGGCGCGCGCTCTACGGCGGCGTCCAGCACGGCCTGCTCCATGCGGGAGGCCCAGTCGGTTTTGGGAGCGGCGGCGTCAGCGGTCTCGGTCATATCCCCAGAATAGTCCTGTCCTCGGGGCTTTTCGACCCATCACGATTGCCTGTGTCGATCTGGACAGGCCCCCGCTCGTCGTGTATCAGCGCGCCTTCATCCGAGAGCCCTGCCTTTCGGGAGAGTTTTTATTTTGTCTGCCCGTCTCCCTTCGAAAGGACGCGGCGGGCGGCCAAAGGAGAGATAACCCTGGTTCAGATTTTCGTTCGCGACAACAATGTCGATCAGGCGCTGAAAGCCCTGAAAAAGAAGATGCAACGTGAAGGCAGCTTCCGTGAAATGAAGCGCCACGTGCACTTCGAGAAGCCCTCGGAAAAGCGCGCTCGCCAGAAGGCTGAAGCCGTTCGCCGCGCTCGCAAGCTGGCCCGCAAGCGCGCCCAGCGCGAAGGCCTGCTGCCGGCTCCGAAGCCCCGCACGCCGGGCGGCCGTTAATACGGCCCCAGCCATAGGCTGAAAGATCAAGGCCCGCCCCGGGAAACCGGTGCGGGCCTTTTCTTTGGCTGAAGGTGTCGATTGGAGCTCTAGAAAACGCCAACAGCAGCGTCAGCCCAGATCAGCAGCACCCCAAAAACCAGCGCGCCGCCTATCGCCAGCCGCCAGACCAGCTTCCTTGTCCGCCAGGCCGCCAACTCGAAGATCAGGCCTGCTCCAATCAGAAGAACGCCCGCGAAGGCGAAGTCCGCTGCATCCCAGGCCATCTCGTGGGTGAACTGCATGGCGATCCACGGCAGCAGCAGAAGCGCCGCGATCAGCCCCCACATCGCCAGCCGCCAAGCGCTGCCCGTGGTTTTCATCAGCGTCGTCATGGCGGGCCTCGCTCGATTGCCGTTCATTTTCCGAAACGAGTGGCGGCGCGGGAGGTTTCACGGCCGCCCCGCCCGCCTCAGTGCCCTCCGCGCACGGCGCCGAGGAAGCTCTTCCAGTTCAGCTTGACGTCCGACAAGGCGCCCGCGCGGAAGGCCCGGCCCGCGACCCAGATCATCAGGGCGGCGAAGGCGAACATGCCGATCAGGGCGCCGACGATCTCGATCATCGGCGGGCCGCTGGGGGCGCGCGCCGCCATGACGAAGGGGGTGAAGGGCGGGATCAGGCTCATCACCTTGA
>RCUP01001342.1_pt1 | contig 15186 bp, 9 predicted proteins | sample 2166341 | NCBI WGS metagenome assembly RCUP01 (sample SAMN09932325, study PRJNA488358) | compost metagenome | isolation source: compost soil in succinonitrile-enriched | place: Germany: Experimental Botanical Garden | reverse complement strand
CCAGGCGGCCTTGCTGGCGCGGTAGCGCTCGTGGGTCGCCGGATCCTGGGAGAGGCCGCGTTGGAACATGACAAACGCCTTGCGCTGGCCACCCGCGGTGTCGATGAAACCGGCCAGGTTGGAGGTGCCGGTGATGGTGCCCGTCTTGGCGTGCACCTTGTTCTTCATCATGGGGGCGGTGACGCTGCGTCGCCAGGCCAGGGTGCCGTCCACCTGGGAGCTTGGCAGCAACTTGATGAAGTCGAGCTCGGCGTCGTTCGTCTGGATGAAGTGGAGCACCGACAGCATCTGGCGGGCGCTAATGAGATTGTGGGCGGAGAGGCCGGAGCCGTCGGCCAGGGTGGCGTTGCCCAGATCGATGCCGTGCTTGGTCAGGATGGCGCGCACCGCCATGGTGCCGCTGCGATAGCTGCCCGGCTTGTTGTAGTAGTGACGACCCACGGTTTTGAGGAAGGTATCGGCGTAGAGGTTGTCGGATTTCTTCAGCATCTTGGCAAGCATCACCGGCAGGGAGACCGAGTAGTGGGTGGCCAGGGTATCGGCACCCACTGGAGCCTGATGGGTGACCCGCAGCAGGCCGTCGTGGCTGATCCCGGCGCGGTTCATGGCCCAGCGGATGTTGTCCCAGCCCCAGGCTTCCACGTCGTGGATGGCAAAGCGCAGGCCCTGCGGCTCCTTGTTCGGGGTGATGCAGCCCTTGAGCTCGTAGAAGTTGCCCTTGGCCATGTCCACTTCCAGGGCGCAGAACTGACGCGCCATGTCGCCATAGCTCATCACCTCCACGTTGTCGGCGCCGATGCCGATGGGGACGCCGGTGGCGACGTTGCCCACCGCAGGTCTGCCAATCTGGGTGGCGGTGACGGTGCCGTAGGCGCAGTTCTTGTCGATGATGACGGCCGAGACGGGGGCTGCGAAGCAGAGGGTCTGATCCCCCCAGGACCAGCCGTTGCCACGCTCATAGCCGTTGTAGGCGCCGGTGTTGACGTAGACGTTGCCCTGGATGCGGGTGACGCCGAGCTGCTTGAACAGGGCCACCAGATCCATCCGCGACAGGGTGGGGTCGCCGACGAAGTTGATCCAGATGTCGCCATTGATGGCATTGCCCTGCCTGGCGCCGGGCTGTGCCTGGATGTCGGTGGCGAAACGGAAGTCGGCGCCGAGCTCGAGGCGGGCGGCCAGGGCGGTCAGCACCTTCATGGTGGAGGCGGGGGCTATCATGTCGTCGGCGTGACGGGCAAACTCCACCCCGTTGTTGCCCTGGACGATGACGGCGTACTGGCCCCCCTTGGGCGGGGTCAGCGGGGTGGCCTGGGCCACCAGGGAAAAGAGAGCACAAAAACCAATCAACAACCGCTGCATAAGATCCTCTAACTGAACGAAGGGCGCCGGCAGTGCGATGCGCCCCTGATAATCAAACCTGGTGACTGTCATTTGCCCGCCAGACGGCGTGGCTAGGCAAAGGCGTTGGCAGTGCGGTACCGCCCTTCATAATCAAAAATTTTCTCCTTCACCTGCCAGAAACGCCCAGACTTGCGGGCGATGACGAAATCCGGGTGACGGAACTGGCTTTGCGCAGCCAGCACGCTCGCCAGGGTGGTGAATTCGGGCTCCAGGCCCGGGGCGGGCCAATGATGACGCACAAAGCGTTGTTGAAACAAGCGCCGCGCACCGCTGGTATGAAAGGCGAAGTACTCCGTCAGGGTGAGACCGTCCTCATCGTGATAGGTCACTTCCAGCCGTTCCCCCTGTTTGCCGCGCCCTGCGGTGAGGGTGAGTCCCGCACAGCGGATCACCATGCAGTCCTTGAGATTGAGCGCTTCCTTGAGCTTGTCGTCAGGATCCACCAGCAGCTGATCGCAGCTCTGGCAGCGGCGGGCTGCGATGTCGTTTTCGGCGCCGCAGGCGGGACAGATCTTGGCGCGGAAGCGGTAGTCGCACTCCTCGCGGTGGCCCTCGTCATCTTCAAACAGCCCCTGACAGCGGCGGCCGTAGTGCTCGACCACCTTGCCCTCCTCGTCTGTCTTGCCCCAGAAGGTGTTGGCAAAGCCGCAGGCGGGGCAGGGCACCTGCACCGGCTCTGTGCCGGCGTGGGGTCTGGGCTCCCCCACCTCGGGGGCGAACAGGTTGAAGTTGTTGCCCGCGTAGTCGAGCACCAGACAATCGGTTTTGCCCGGCGAGAGGCGCAGGCCCCGGCCCACGATCTGCTGATAGAGGGACACCGATTCAGTGGGGCGCAGCATCACGATGAGATCGACGTGAGGGGCGTCGAAACCGGTGGTGAGCACAGCCACGTTGACCAGGAACTTGATCTCCCGCCCCTTGAAGGCATGGATGAGGGCATCGCGCTCCGGCCCCGGCGTCTCGCCGGTGACGAGGGCCGCCGTCTGGGATTTGGCCTGCAGCAGCCCCTGGATTTCCCGGGCGTGCTCGACGGTGGCGGCGAAGATCATCACCCCCTGGCGCTCGCGGGCATACTCCAGCACCTGGTTCAGGATATGGGGGGTGACCCGCTGCTGGCGCTTGAGCTCGCCGTTGAGATCCGCCTCGCTGAACAGGCCGTTATCCCGCGCCACCAGCTTGCTGAAGTCGTAGTGGACTATGGGGGCATCGATCATGCGCGGTGGCGTCAGGTAGCCATTTTTGACCATGAAACGCAGCGGCAGCTCGAATACGCAGTCGCCAAACAGCCGCTCGCCGTGGCTCTTGACCATGCCGTGGTAGTGGCGCCGGTAGATCCAGCCCAGCCCGAGCCGATAGGGCGTGGCGGTGAGACCGAGGATCTTGAGGGCCGGATTGGCGGCCTTGAGGTGGCCTAACACCTGATGGTACTGGCTGTCGTCATCGAGCGAGACCCGGTGACACTCGTCGATGATGAGCAGTGAAAAAGCCCCGTCGAAGGCATCCAGATTGCGCGCCACCGACTGCACCGAGCCGAACACCACCTGGGCGCTCGCCTCCTTGCGGGCGAGGCCGGCGGCGAAGATGTCGGCCTTGAGTCCCCAGGCCTCGTACTTGGCGTGGTTCTGCTCCACCAGCTCCTTGACGTGGGCCAGTACCAGCACTCGACCACGGGCCTTGCGGGCCAGTTCGGCGATCACCAGACTCTTGCCCGCCCCGGTGGGCAGCACCACCACGGCGGGATCCGGGTGCTTGCGAAAATGGCTGATCACGGCGTTGACGGCGTCGGTTTGATAGGGTCTGAGAACGAACATGAGGGGTGGTGTTTGGACATGGTGCGGCGCAGGATGGCGCCATTATAGGGATCTTGGGGCCACAAAAACAGCGGGCCGGCATGATTGCCGGCCCGCAGGTACCACCAAGGCGCGCTTAGTGGAAGGGGAACAGGTAATTGAGCCAGCTACCCATGCGCATCAGGATCTTGCGCATGATGGCCACATGGTGGACATGTTCGGTGTAGATGGCGGCCTGGCCGCTGGAGCCTGCGATCACCTGATACTTGGCCCACTCGGGGTCGGTGATCTCAAGGATGATGGGCAGGCGGCCCGGTACCTGGGCTGTGGTCTGATCGATGAGACCTGCCTGGGCCTGGATGTTGCCCGGTGCCATGGCGGGGATCACCGACAGCACCCTGGCCTTGAATATCTTGCCTGGGATACCGTCCAGTACCACCTCGGCCTCATCGCCATCCTTGAGCCGCTGCATGCTGTTTTGCCAGAACCAGCCGACGTAGGCATTTTCATCTTCATGGATGAAGGTCATCACGGGGCGATACATGAAGGGGGTGGCGATCATGCCCGGACGCAGCGCCAGCTGCACCACGTGGCCGTCGCTCGGGGCATAGACCACGGTCTGAGCCAGCTCGTACTTGGCGATGTTGAGCTGGGCGCTCAAGTCATCCAGCGACGCCTTCTGCTGGTCAATCTGGGCGACGATGTCGTCCACGTTGGCCTGGGTCACGTCGAGATCCCGCTGCTTGCCGATGCCGCGACGCATTAGCTCCTGAGCACGATCCCGGTCCAGGCTGGCGGAGCGCAGTCTGGCATTGAGGGCTTTGAGGAAATCCTTGTTGGAGGCGAGCCGTGCGGTCAGGCTGGCGACCTTCTCCTGGAAGGGCACAGCATCGAGGCGAAACAGCACATCACCCTGCTTGACCGGTTGGTTGGCCTTGACCGGCACCTCGATCACGCGACCCTTGACCAAGGGAACGACGGGGGTGGAGACGTAGTAATTGCGCGCCAGCTCGGAATAGGGGTGGTTGTAGTTCATCAGGACGATGAGGGCGCCGATGATGAAGACACCGCCGAGCACGGCGGTCGGTACAGTCCACTTGTTGAGCGGGATCTTGAAGATCTTGAAAATCCCTACACAGATGGCCGTATAGGTGAGGATAAGTAGCAAGTCCATGAAAGATTACCTATTTGTCGGTCTGTTCGAGCGTGGTCATGCGGGCCTGCAGGGCGGCAAGCTCTTGCTTGAGCGCGTTGATCTCATCTTCGTCTTTCTGCAATCGTTGATTGAAGCCCCAGCCGCGATCGGGACGATACACAGTGGCCCAGATCCAGAGGAAAGGCCAGAGCACATGCAGGGTGAACAGGCTGACCCAGCCGGCCACGTGAATAGCATCCTGGTGGGGGTGATTGCGATGTTTGGCAATCTCATACGGAATGTCGTGGATGACGATGATCCCGTAGAACATGACCAAGACGACGAACACCAATATTCCCAGGGCAATGTAATCAAGTACCATCGATTTCTCCCATCTTAGTCGCGAGGTAATGCCTTGTTTCGTCTAGACAAGGCATCCGGCCATGATGACAGCATATTAGCTGAGTGCAATAGTGCAACCGGGGAGTTGATATTCCGGTACAGGCTCGGTTAAACGCTTGGTTATTTATCATGCGCCATGAATTTCCTTCTATAAAATCAATCAGGAAAGAGATTCGTATGTCTCGTAGCATAAAAGGGTGGTGCGATGGAGAGGCGATGCAGGTTAAGCCGCTGGTTGGCGGTGTTGCTGTTGTTCAATATCACGTTGATTGGCAGGCCGTGGGCAGCAGAGCCCAGGCTGGAGCCAACCGAGCAGGAGAAGGCACAGACACTGGTGTTGCTTCACGAACCCATCGTCATGCTCCAGGCCAAGTTTGGCCGCCTGGACGGAGCGGCCAGGGTCCGATTGACCCATGAACGGATCCAGCGTCTGGATCCCGCCGACCTGATCCCCCCCATCACCGTTCTCAAAGGCAGCCGGCAAGGCCAGGAAACGCGGGAGTTTATGGTCAACGGCAAGCGGATCCTGGTGCTGGTGGAAGGCGACCTGGAAGCCCTCGACGAGCTGACGCTGGAGCAGGCGAGCGAGCTTGTCCGGCAGCGGCTCGACAGGGTACGCCTCAAATACCTTGAGTTACACTCGACCCCCTATCTGGTCAAGGCTGGCGGCATGGCGCTCCTGGCCAGCGTGATCTTCTTCGGCCTCATCTGGTCGCTGCAATGGGGGCATCGGCGGGTCAGGAAGTGGCTCGCCAATCGCCTGCTGCTGCAGAAGGGATTGATCCCCCACCAGTGGCGTCAAGTAGCGGGCAACGTGGAGGTCCGCTTGCTCGGCCTCCTGACCCTGCTGCTGCTCTTCATGCTCACCTATGGCTGGCTCACCTATGTGCTCGGCCTCTTCCCCCATACCCGGGCCTGGAGCGAGCAACTGGGTGACTCCCTGTTTACTCTGTGCGGCGACATGCTGGAGGGCATGATTGCGGCCATGCCCGGCCTGGTGACCGTGCTGTTGATTGTCGCCATCACCCGCTTCTTCATCCGGATGCTGGCCATTCTCTTCGATCGCATCGAGCAGGGACAGTTTCGTGTGCAGGGGTTGCACGCCGAGACCATTGGGGCCACCCGGCGGCTACTCTCCGTGGTGATCTGGCTGTTTGCCCTGACGGTGGCCTACCCCTATCTGCCCGGTGCCGACTCCGACGCCTTCAAGGGGATCAGCGTCTTCTTTGGCCTGATGGTGACCCTGGGATCGGCGGGGATCATGAACCATGCCATGAGTGGCTTGGTGCTCATCTATTCTCGTGCCCTGCGACCCGGCGATCTGGTGCAGATTGGCGAGGTGGAGGGGATGGTGAGCGAGCTCAATGCCCTCTCCACCAAGCTGGTGACGCGTCAGGATCACGAGGTGACCCTGCCCAACGCCGTGGTGGTGGGGGGCAAGGTGGTGAACCTGACGCGGCTGGCGGGGGAGAAGGGGATCGCACTGCTGACCAAGGTGACCATCGGCTACGATGCGCCCTGGCGCCAGGTGCATGCCATGCTGGAGCTGGCGGCCCGGCGCTGCACCCAGCTCAACCAGGACGAGCCGCCTCTGGTGCGTCAGTTGAATCTGCAGGATTGGTACGTGGAATATGAGCTGCAGGTACGGATGAAAGACGGCCTGCTGCCTGCCGTGGTCAAGACGGAGCTTCACGGGCATATCCAGGATGTGTTCAACGAGTTTGGAGTGCAGATCATGTCCCCCAACTTCATTGCCCAGCCGGAGCAGGCGGTGCTGGTGGCCAGGGAGCACTGGTACCAGGCGCCTGCCGAGGGGCCCGGGGCGACCAGCAAAGGGTAAGCCCCTGGAAAATGAAGAGGCCCGGCAGCAATGCCGGGCCTCTTGTCATGGGGAAGAGTCAGTTTCGGAACTCAGCTCTCCTTGGCTTCCCTCAGCTGGGAGGGCCTGAACTTTATCAGGAAGGCCAGGGTGATCAGGGCCGTGCTCACCAGACCGATGATGGTGGATACGTTCATCGCCAGCCCGAAACCGATGGGGGCGTTGGCCAGGTAGGTGATCACCACGGCGGTCATGAAGATGGCGGGGATGGTGCAGATCCAGTGCAGCTTGCCCTCCTTGATGAGGTAGGCAGCCGCAGCCCACAGCATGATGACGGCCGTGGTCTGGTTGGCCCAGCCGAAGTAGCGCCAGATCACCCCGAACTCGGCCTTGGAGATGATGAAACCGAGGATGAACATGGGGATGGCGATGAGCAGACGCTTGACCAGCGGCTTCTGGGTCATCTTCAGGAAGTCCGCCACGATGAGGCGGGCACTGCGAAACGCGGTGTCACCCGAGGTGATGGGCAGGATCACCACGCCCAGGATGGCGAGGATGCCGCCGACGGTGCCGAGCAGGCTGGTGGAGACTTCGTGTACCACAGCCGCCGGGCCGCCGTTGGCCATGGTGGCGTTGAGCGCTTCGGTGCTGTCGTAGAAGGAGAGACCCAGGGTGCACCAGATAAGGGCGATGATGCCTTCACCTATCATGGCGCCGTAGAAGATGAAACGGCCGGACTTCTCGTTCTGCATGCAGCGCGCCATCAGCGGAGACTGGGTGGCGTGGAAGCCCGAGACCGCGCCGCAGGCGATGGTGATGAACAGCAGCGGCCAGAGCGGCAGCTCGGTCGGGTGCAGGTTGGAGAAGTCCATCCCGGTGTTGTAGAAGCCCTTGCCCGAGACGATGAGGCCGACGATGAGACCGACCGACATGAACACCAGCAGGGCGCCGAAGATGGGATAGAAGCGGCCGATGATCTGGTCGATGGGGACTATGGTGGCGAGGATGTAGTAGGCAAAGATCGCCACGATCCAGTAGACCAGGTCGGTGGAGGTGAGGTTGGCCAGGAGGCCCGCCGGGCTCAGCACGAAGACCACGCCCACCAGCATCAGCAGCACCACGGCGAACAGGTTCATGAAGTGCTTGGCGGCAGTGCCGAGGTGTTCACCGACCACGGTCGGCACAGAGGCGCCCTTGGCGCGCACCGACAGCATGCCGGAGAAGTAGTCGTGTACCGCGCCCGCAAAGATGCAGCCGAACACTATCCAGAGCATGGCGACCGGGCCGTAGAGGGCGCCGAGTATGGGGCCGAAGATGGGGCCGACGCCGGCGATGTTGAGCAGTTGAACCAGGTAGACTTTCTTGTCCGACATGGGGACATAGTCCACGCCATCGGCCATGGTGATGGCGGGGGTGGCAAGTTCGGGTTTCGGGCCGAATATCCGCTCGACGAATTTGCCGTAGATGAAGTAGCCCGCGACCAGCAGACCGACACAGAGGAAGAACCAGATCATTGTTACGCTCCAGCATTGTTATTTTATGGTGTGCGCGGTCAGTCTAGGTGGGGACTTCTGTTAACGGCAGGTAAAAGCGGGTGAGCGGCGACATGGCGACCCGAGCGGTCGCCTGCTGTGATCCGGCGCACAGCGGGCGTCCTTACTCCAGCCCCAGATCGTCCTTGAGCTCCTTGAGATAGCGTCGGCTGACCGGCACCCGGGCGCCGCTTGGCGTGACTATCTGGGCCAGCTGGTTTTCCAGCAACTGGATCTCGAAAATCGCGCCAGGGGCCACCAGATACTGACGATGGCAGCGCAGCAGCGGGGTCTTTTCCTCCAGGGATTTCAGGGTGAGCTGGGTGTGAAACAGCTCGCCCTGACAGGCGACGTGCACGCCGCCGAGATCCGAGAAGGCATACTCTACCTGTTCGATGGGCAACAGCCGCACCCGGTTGTGCAGATAGCCGGGGATGTGGCGAATGGCCGGCGCCAGCGCCGCCACCGGCTGGGGGCTGAGATCCTGGCGCAGGCGGCTTAGCGTCTTGGCGAGGCGGGCAGGCTCTACTGGCTTGAGCAGATAGTCGAAGGCGTTCTCCTCGAAAGCCTGGATGGCGTACTCATCGAACGCGGTGACAAACACGATGCGGGGCAGGGGATCGAGCATGGCCACCAGCTCCATGCCGCTGAGTTTGGGCATCTGGATGTCGAGAAATACCACGTCCGGTTTGAACCGCTGGATGAGGCCAAGCGCTTCGATGGCATTGGCGGCCGAGCCCAGGATCTCGATGTCGGGATCGCTGCCGAGCAGCTCGGCCAGCTCCTCGCGGGCATAGGGTTCATCGTCGACGATCAGGGTGCGGATCATGTCGGCTCCTTGGCAGGGGATTGCGGCTGTCTGGGCAGGGTGAACGAGACCCGGGTCCACTGCTCAGGCTCACACTGCACCCGGATGCCAAAGCGCTCGCCGAAGGCACTCCTGAGCCGCCTGTCCACAATGCTCATGCCAAGGCCATCGCCCTGTGAACCCGGTGGCCAGGCCCCGGCATTGTCCTCCACGCAGAGGGTGACACTGTCCTGGTCCTCCTCGGCGAAGAGCCGGATCCGTCCCTGTTCGAGCAGGGAGCCGGTCCCGTGCTTGATGGCATTCTCGATGAGGGGCTGCAGGGTGAAGCTCGGCAGTTGCACGTCGGCCAGGTGCGGCGGGATCTCGTTGATGACGGTCAGGCGCTCGCCAAAGCGTGCCTGTTCTATCTCCAGATAGGATTGGCAGTGCTCCTGCTCTTCCTGCAGGGTGGCCAGATCGTTCTGGCGCTTGAGGTTCTTGCGAAAGAACAGCGACAGATGCAGCAACAGCTGGCGTGCCCGTTCGGGGTCGCGCCGGGTGATGGCACTGATGGTATTGAGGGTATTGAACAGAAAATGGGGATTGATCTGCGCCTGAACGAGCTTGAGCTCTGACTGGACCAGCAATCGCTGCTGCTGCTCCAGCCGCCCGCTCAGCAACTGTTGTGACAGCAGGTTGGCTATCCCTTCCCCCAGGGTGTGGTTGATCTTGAGGAAGAGCCGCTTCTTGGGTTCATAGAGCTTGATGGTGCCGATCACGCCTCTGTCTCCCTGCAGCGGGATCACCAGCACGGAGCCGAGCTGGCATTGGGGGGAGATGCTGCAGCGATAGGGGTGGCGGTTGCCATCGGCAAACAGCACCTTGTTCTGGGCGATGGCCTGCAGGGTGATGGCGGACGTGATGGGGGTACCCGGTTTGTGGTGATCCTCCCCCGTGCCGATGAAGGCGAGGATCTTGTCGGTGTCCGTGATGGCGACGGCGCCGACCCCGGTCTCCTCCTGCACGATATGGGCTATCTTGCGGCTCGCCTCGGGAGTGAAGCCCTGGGTCATGATCCCCAGGGTACGGTTGGCTATGGTGAGCGCCTTGGCCGAAAAGACCCGGGAGAACTTCTCGTACATTCGCTGCTGGTCGCGGATCATGCTGATGAAGAGTGCCGCACCACAGGCGTTGGCGAGGATCATGGGGGTGGCGATGGTGCGCACCAGCAGCAGGGACTTGTCGAACGGGGTGGCGACCAGCAGGATGATGAGCATCTGCATGATCTCGGCCGCAAAGGTGGTGAAGAAGGCAATCCGGGGCTGGAACAGCGCATCCACCCGGTTCGTTTGCATCAGCCGCCAGTGCACCAGGCCGCCCAACAGCCCCTCGCACGTGGTGGAGATGGCGCAGGCGAGATCGGTAAAGCCGCCCAGGGTATAGCGATGCAGACCCCCGGTCAGTCCCACCAGGAAGCCCACCAGAGGGCCTCCCAGCAGTCCTCCCAGCACGGCGCCGACGGCACGGGTATTGGCGATGGCATCGTCGATATCCAGCCCCACATAGGTGCCCAGTATGCAGAAACAGGAGAAGATAACGTATATCAGTATCTTGTGAGGAAGCCTGACCGAGTAGTTGGCCAGTGGGCGCAGCAAGGGACTCTTGGAGAAGAGGTAGGCGATCACCAGGCTGACGCTCATCTGCTGGAGCAGGGAGAGGACTAATTGCATAAAAAACCTTCCTCAAGAATCATCCCGGGCCAGAACGCCACCGGGGCGTACTGTGAGCAAGATCCTGTCTTGCTGCAGGACTCGGCCCCATGGCGGGGGCAGTTTGCCAGAATGAAAAAATAAAACCATATAAAATCAGCACGTTAAATTGATATTTGTGTAACCGGGCGGCGCTTGATATTGCTGGAGAGAGCATGAGTGTGCCCGCTGGGTACGCCACATGGAGGTGGCATGCTCCGCCCGGCCTTTGGCTGGGCGTTTTTTATCCAGCTCCAATGGCGGACAGTTTTGAGGGGGCTCGAGCAATTATTCAGGTTTGTCCAATGAGTTATCCCCAGCTTCTGGGGATAACTCAGAAGGCGAAATAGTAGCAGACGCGTCGGCCTAGATGGAAAAACAACCGCTGCCCCTCATCCAGCTCCTCCTGCCTGAGGGTGGCGATGATGCTTCTCTCATCTTCCCGCAGATCGATCATGGCCACGGCTTCCGGGCGCTGCCCCTTGATGTAGGGTTGCACCTTGGGTTTGAGGGGCATGGTGGGTTCGCTCGATAACACCAGCGCCACTGTATCATCCTCCAGACGCACCAGGGATCCGGGCGGATAGACCCCCAGCACCTTTATCAACAATCTGACCAGATCTTGATCGAATTTCTTCTGGGACAACTTGTAGAGCTGGCCGATGGCCTGACTCGGCCCCGCCGGGTGGAGGCCACTGCGTGGGTGCAGCAGTTCGTCGTAATAGTCCACCAGGCCGATGAGGCGGGCGAGGGGAGGGATCCTGTCTCCCTGGATACCGAGGGGAAAGCCGCTGCCGTCCAGCCGCTCGTGGTGGAGATGGGCAACCTCGCGGATCCTGGGTTCGAAGGCCTGCAGCTGGTTGAGCATCTCCAGCCCGTACTGGGGATGCATGTTGAGAAAATTGAGCTCCGCCTTGCTGAGTTCTCCCCGTTTCTGGGTGATCTGGCTCGGGATCTTGAGCTCGCCGATATCGTGCAGCAGGCCGGCCAGCCCTGCCTCCTCGATCTCGATATGGCTCATGCCGAGCTCCCTTGCCATCAGCATGGCGATGAAGGCCACGCTCAGGCTGTGTTGCAGCAGGATGTCCGTGTGCTGGCTGCGAATGAGGTGCAAACCCAGAGGTCCCTGATGGTCGGCGAGGCGGGTGGCGACGATGCGCACCATCTGGGCGGTGTTGGCCAGCCCCTCGTCGGGCTTGAGATTGAGGGCGCCGAGGGCGTCACGAAGATCTGACAGGGATTGGCCGAATGCCTTGTCGGCGGTGCGCAGGGAGCGGCGAAAGGCCTTCTCGTCGAATGTGGATTCGGTCGGAAGGGGGGAGGCATCTTGCGTCGCACCGAGCTCAAATGAAGGGGCTGGCTCTGCACGCAGGAGGGGCTCGACGGGGAGATCGCTCTTGTCGGGATCCACCATCAGCAGGGTGAGTTCGAGGTGACGGAGGATGTCGAGCTGCTGCTGGTCGCGGATCTTGAAGGCATTGAACATGAAAGGGTGGTTGGTCCATCCCGTGGGGAGATGGATGTAATGGCCGATTTTCAACTGCTCGATGGAGGCCTGTATCAGCGCCATAGACTCGCTCTTCTGTCGAATTTGCCTATCAACAAGCTAGCAAAATTAAACAGATAGACAAACAAAAAAGCCCGCGCATGTGCGCGGGCTCTTGTCATCCGGACCGGTTATCAGGCCTTGGATTTTTTCTTGCTGTCTACCTTGGCGTCGACTTTGACCTCAACCTTGGTCGCCACCTGAGCTTCCTCGATGAAGGGACGGCCATAGTAGGTGTCCATCAGGATGGCTTTGAGCTCGGTGATCAGCGGGTAGCGCGGGTTGGCGCCGGTGCACTGGTCATCGAAGGCTTCCAGCGCCAGCTGGTCAACCTTGGCCAGGAAGTCGGTCTCGTTCACGCCGGCTTCACGGATGGAGGCCGGGATGCCCAGAGTCGCTTTCAGCTCGTCCAGCCAGGTCAGCAGCTTCTCGATCTTGGCCGCGGTGCGGTCACCGGCTGCGGTCAGACCCAGATGGTCGGCCACTTCGGCGTAGCGACGACGAGCCTGCGGACGGTCGTACTGGGAGAACGCGGTCTGCTTGGTCGGGTTGTCGTTCGCGTTGTAGCGGATGACGTTGCTGATCAGCAGGGCGTTGGCCAGGCCGTGCGGGATGTGGAACTCGGCACCCAGCTTGTGGGCCATGGAGTGGCACACACCCAGGAAGGCGTTGGCGAACGCGATACCGGCGATGGTGGCGGCGTTGTGCACCTTCTCGCGGGCAACCGGGTCGTTGGCACCGTTCTGGTAGCTGGATGGCAGATACTCTTTCAGCAGTTTCAGGGCTTGCAGCGCCTGACCGTCGGAGTACTCGTTGGCCAGCACGGACACATAGGCTTCCATGGCGTGGGTCACGGCATCGATACCGCCGAAGGCGCACAGGGATTTGGGCATGCCCATGACCAGGTTGGCATCCACGATGGCCATGTTCGGGGTCAGCTCGTAGTCGGCCAGCGGGTACTTCATGCCGGTGGCGTCGTCGGTCACGACCGCAAACGGGGTCACTTCAGAACCGGTACCTGAGGTGGTGGTGATGCAGACCAGTTCGGCCTTCACGCCCATTTTCGGGAACTTGTAGATACGCTTGCGGATGTCCATGAAGCGCATGGCCAGGTCTTCGAACGCGGTGTCCGGGTGCTCGTACATGACCCACATGATCTTGGCGGCATCCATGGGTGAACCACCGCCCAGGGCGACGATCACGTCCGGCTTGAAGGAGTTCGCCATCTCGGCGCCCTTGCGTACCACGGACAGGGTGGGGTCGGCTTCCACTTCGTAGAAGATTTCCACTTCCATGTTCAGCTTCTTGAGCAGACGAACCACTTCATCGGCATAGCCGTTGTTGAACAGGAAACGGTCGGTGACCACCATGGCGCGCTTCTTGCCTTCCAGGTCGCCCAGGGCGATCGGCAGGGAACCACGACGGAAGTAGATGGATTTCGGAAGTTTGTGCCACAACATATTTTCTGCCCGTTTTGCGACTGTCTTCTTGTTGATCAGGTGCTTGGGACCGACGTTCTCGGAGATGGAGTTACCACTCCAGGAGCCGCAACCCAGGGTCAGGGACGGGGCGAGCGCGAAGTTGTACAGGTCACCGATACCGCCCTGGGTGGAGGGGGTGTTGATGAGGATACGGGCAGTCTTCATCTTGTCGCCGAAGTACTTGATGCGGTCGGCGTTGCGATCCTGGTCGGTGTAGAGGCCGGAGGTGTGGCCGATACCACCGATGTTGACCATGTCGCAGGCCATTTCGACGGCTTCTTCGAAGTTCTTGGCGCGGAACATCCCCAGGGTCGGGGAGAGTTTCTCGTGAGCGAACTCGTCCTCTGCACACAGCTCCAGACCTTCACCGATGAGGATCTTGGTGGTGGCAGGCACGGTCACACCGGCCATGGCGGCGATCTTGGTGGCGGGCTGGCCCACGATGTCGGCGTTCAGGGCGCCGTTGATCAGCAGCACTTTACGCACCTTGTCGGCTTCGTCCTTGGAGAGGATGTAGCCGGCGTGAGTTGCGAAACGCTCCTTGACCTGGTTGTAGATGGAGTCGACCACGATGACGGCCTGCTCGGACGCACAGACCACGCCGTTGTCGAAGGTCTTGGACATCAGGATGGAGGCGACGGCACGCTTGATGTCGGCGGTTTCGTCGATAACGATGGGCACGTTACCGGCACCCACGCCGATGGCGGGCTTGCCTGAGGAGTAAGCGGCCTTCACCATGCCCGGGCCACCGGTGGCCAGAATAAGGTTGATGTCGTTGTGCTTCATCAGGGCGTTGGACAGTTCAACGGACGGTTGGTCGATCCAGCCGATGATGTTCTTCGGTGCACCGGCGGCGATGGCTGCATCCAGTACCAGCTTGGCTGCGGTATTGGTGGAGTTCTTGGCGCGGGGGTGCGGGGAGAAGATGATGGCGTTGCGGGTCTTCAGGGAGATGAGGGCCTTGAAGATTGCAGTGGAAGTCGGGTTGGTGGTCGGTACGATACCGCAGATGATGCCTACCGGCTCGGCGATGGTGATGGTACCCATCTCGTCGTCCTGGCTCAGGATGCCGCAGGTCTTCTCGTCTTTGTAAGCGTTATAGATGTATTCGGAGGCGAAGTGGTTTTTGATGACCTTGTCTTCGATGATACCCATGCCGGACTCAGCCACTGCCATCTGGGCCAGGGGGATACGGGCGTTGCTGGCGGCCAGGGCAGCGGCGCGGAAGACTTTGTCTACCTGCTCTTGCGAGAAGCTGGCGAATTCACGCTGGGCTTCCTTGACGCGGGCAACCAGTGCATCCAGTTCAGCCAAATTGGTTACTGCCATGTTTATCTCCTGATGATTTGAAAACTGTTTAGTAAGACCTTGGCAATGCCCGGCAATTATAGTCGCCCTGTCAAGGAGAGAATCACCACAACGGGGTATTTACATGCCTTACTAAATTGTTTTCTGACCCGATTATAGAGCGGGGATGTGTCAGAAAAGATTGATCTGGATCATATGTAACAAAAGAACAAAAGAAATTTTGTTTCACCATCCCGA
>RCUP01001327.1_pt1 | contig 15316 bp, 11 predicted proteins | sample 2166341 | NCBI WGS metagenome assembly RCUP01 (sample SAMN09932325, study PRJNA488358) | compost metagenome | isolation source: compost soil in succinonitrile-enriched | place: Germany: Experimental Botanical Garden | reverse complement strand
CTGGCCCGCACCTGCACAACTTCGCCGAGATCTCGCGGCGCATGCGTGAGGCCGGTGCACTGCTGATCGGCGAGGACGCGCAGGCGGTCGGCGATCTGCTGCTGCACCTGCTCGATGACGCGCAGGCGCGCGAGGACATGGCCCGCGCCGGTTGCACGCTGGTCAGCAACGGTCGCGGCGCGCTGCAGCGGACCCTGCAGCTGGTGGCTCCGCACCTGCCGCCACCGCTGGCCTGAGCCCCCGCGTGCTACCGCTAAGCGTCCTTCCAGGTGACTCTGTCGTGATCACCTGCATCACGTCTGCTTGATGCTGTTGAATCTGTCGTAGCCGGACCGCTCCCGTCGTCCACTGCGTGCAGGCTGTCACATCACGATGACTGCGCCGCCAATTCCGATTTCGCTTCTCCCCGTCAGGCTGCAGCCTGCTGTCGACCACGCTTGGACGACATCAAGGGAGCTTTGAATGATCGGCGACAACGGAGACGTGCTGCACAACAGCGCGAAGACCGGAGGGCTGGGCAGCGACCATCTGCTGGTGGTGGCACTGACCCTGCTGATGGGTGGCAGCGTTGTCGCCCTGGTCGGCCAGTACACGGCGGCGCAGGCGGGGCCCGCCATTGTTCTCAGCCTGTTGCTGGCGGCGCTGGGTGCGGTGCCGATGCTGTATTGCCTTCGTCTGGCGATGCGGCGTCTGCCGAGTCCTTCGGGTCTGCATGGTCTGCTGCGCGCCGCCTGGGGCAAGCTGTTCGCGGATGTACTGGTGATTGCCCTGCTGCTGGAACTGGCGGCGACCACCGCAGGCCTGGCGCAATCGATGGCGCGCCATCTGTACGCAGCCGCTGAGGTCATCGATGCGGCTCCCGCGCAGTGGGTGCCATTGCCGCTGGCGGCTTCGATCATGGTGTTGCTGCTGGGGGCCGCCACTGCAGTGCTGCGGATGCCGCGCGCGCTGCTGTTGGCCAGTGCACTGCTGACGGTGAAGCTGGGCGCTGGCCTGCTGCTGTTGTTGCTGGCCGCGCGCCATGTGCACTACGCGCATTGGATTCCGTGGCTGCCATCGGCTACCGCGCCCTATCGCTTCGGGCTGGGCGGCGTGCTTGCAGCTGGCGTGGCATTGCTAGGTGTGCTGCTCGGCGCAGGCCTGCTGGCCGGGTTTGCCGGCAGGGTGCCGCAGCCTCGTTCGCAGGTTTCCAGAGCCGCCGGCGCAGCGGTGCTGATGGCGATGCTGTGGCTGATGGTAGTGGCTGCGCTGCAGTCCGGTCTGGTCGAATTTTCTGCGCTGGCCAGCACGCGACCGCTGTCGGTGGCATTGCAGGGTGTGCCGCAGCTGCAATGGTTGCTGCCACTGTTGCCGTTGGCGGGCGGCGCGGGGCTGGCGGCCCTGCAGTTGGTATCGCTGCTGTTGGCCGCGCGGTTGGGGGTGGAGGTCTGGCCGCCGGAACCCGGCGATGCCGGCACCGATGCGCATCTGCGGGTGACGATTGCGCTGACTGCGCTCGCCGTCGCTCTGGCGCTGTCGATGCCGGAGGGCTGGCTCCCACAGCTGCCGGGGCCTGCAGGCCTGCTGGTTCTGGCCGCCGTATGCCTCGGCGTTGCCCGCAGCCAATGGCAGGCGCGGGAGGCAGCCGGCGAACGGCGGCTCATCCCGATGCTGCTCGCACCGGTAGCGACCGCACTATGCCTGTTGCCGGCCGTCACGTCCCGCTTGTTCGTACCGGTGCTGATGGTGCTGGCGGTCGTGCTGGCAGGCGCCCTGATGCGTCGACACGCGGGGCGCTCGCGCTAGCACCGCGCGCGGCGCCAGCCATCTGCAATCAATAAAAAAGCCACCCTCGCGGGTGGCTTTCTGATCAGACCGGTGGCGCCGACTCAGTTCGTGGTCGTGGACGGGTTGCCCGCGTCCTGGGTCAGCAGGCGGTTGATGTCCTGCAGTTCGGCGACATCCAGGCCACCCACGGCCTGGCTCAGCAGCAGGCGGTTCTGCAGGAAGTTGTAGCGGGCCTGCGCGTAATCCAGCTGTGCGGAGAACAGGATGCGCTGGTTCTGGATCACGTCCAGCACCGTGCGGGTACCCACTTCCAGGCCGACCTGCGAGGCATCGTAGGCGCTCTGTGCGGAAACCACGGCCAGGCGGCGCGCTTCCACTTCGCTGATGCCCTGTACCAGGGTCTGATAGGCATTGCGCGTGTTGCGGTCCAGCGCGCGCTTCTGCTGCTCGAAACCATCCTGGGCGATGTCACGCTGTGCCAGCGCCTGGCGCACGCCGGACTGGGTGGCGCCGCCGGAGAAGATCGGCACGCTCAGGGTCAGGCCGATGCTGTTGGTGCGTGCATCGGGGGAGAGCGAACCGGCGCCGACGCTGTCGCCCCAGGTCGCGCTCTTGCCCCAGCTGCCGCCCAGCGACAGGGTCGGGTAGTGGCCACCACGGGCCGCCTGCACGCCGGCTTCGGCGGCACCGACCTTCAGTTCCTGCGCCTTCAGCGCCGGGTTCTGCGTGGTCGCCTGCTGCACCAGCTGGTCCAGGTTGCCGCGGTTGGCCGGCACTTCCGGACGGAAATCGGCCGGCAGGCCCTTCAGGTTCATCACCGGCTGGCCGGTCAGTTCGGTCAGGGCCTGGTAGTTGTCGGCCAGGGTGTTCTGCGCAACGATCGTGTTGGCGCGCGCCTGGTCGTACTGGGCGCGTGCTTCGTGCACGTCGGTGATCGGCGCCAGGCCCACTTCCAGGCGCTTGTCGGCGAAGTCGAACTGCTTCTTCGCGGCCGCTTCGTTGGTCTGTGCGGCGTTCAGCGATTCGATCGCCACCAGCACGTTGAAGTAGGCCGCCGAGGTGCGCACGATCAGGTTGTCGTTGGCCGAGTCGAGGGTGAAATCAGCCGCCTTGCTCAGCTCGCGCTGCGAACGCAGGTTGTTGATCTGCGTCCAGTTGAACAGCGTCTGGGTGCCATCGACCGTGTAGTTGCGGCGCTTGCTGGTGACCGAGCCAGAGTTGGCATCGGCATTGGCCTCGCTACGCGCGCGGTTCAGCGTGGCCTGGCCATTGATCTGCGGCAGCAGGGCAGCACGCGCCTGCACGGCGCCTTCCTTGTCGTACAACCGGGTGGATTCGGCGGCGGACAGCTGCGGGTCACCATTGCGCGCCATTTCATAGACCTGCAGCAGGTCGGCGGCATGGGCGGACAACGGCAGCAGGGCAGTGGCCAGCGCAACAGCGAGGGATCGGCGGATCATTGCGGCTTCCTTGGACTCAGAGGTGGAACTGGGGGGCCGGGGCGGCACCACGCAGGTAATCGATATCGGTCTCGAACAGCGACTCGGTGCTGCCATCGGCCTTCACCAACAGCGCTTCCATGGCCGGCGAACGGCCCTGGATGACATACAGACGACCACCCGGACGCAACCACGAAGCGAACTGTGACGGCACCACGTCAACCGCACCAGTGACACAGATCACGTCGAAGCGGCGCTCGGTCTGCCAGGCCAGGCCATCGGCCACTTCCACGCGCACGTTGGTGCCCAGGCCGGTGGCATCCAGGCGGGCGCGTGCAGCAGCGGCCAGTTCCGGATCGATTTCCAGGCTCAACACGTCGCGCGCGAGCGCGCCGATGCAGGCCGACAGGAAGCCGCTGCCGGTGCCGATTTCCAGCACTTCGTCACCCGGCTGCAGATCCAGTGCCTGCAGGGTACGGCCCTCGATGACCGGCTTCATCATCTTCTGGCCGTTGCCGATCGGCAGTTCGACATCGGCATAGGCCAGCGCCCGGTGCGCGTCGGCGACGAAGGCCTCGCGCGGCAGGCGGGCCAGGACGTCGAGCACCTTGATGTCCAGCACGTCCCAGGGACGGATCTGCTGTTCCACCATCAGTTCGCGGGCGTGGGCGTAATCAATCGTCATGAGGTTCAAATCCAGCGCAGTGGGCCGGCCATTTTACCGGTGCCGGAGGCCGGCGGCGCGCCCAGAGCATCTGCTGCGGGGTGGCCGGGGTCGCAGTGCCGGAAGTCATCGCGACCTCCGGTTCGTTCAGTTTTGGTTATCCAGCGGTTCCGGCCTCTCGCGGGGCGTAGGCGCGCAGGAAGAAATCCACACTGGCGGCCACGTGGAGCGCAGCATCGGTCTCGACGGGTGACAGTGGCATGCCGCACATCATATGCATGTGCACTTCGCCCTTCACCAGGGTCAGGAACTGCTGGCCGGCGATGTAGCAGTCGGGGATGTCCAGTTCGCCGCGCTCGGCACGCAAGCGCATGAAGTCGGCCAGCGCCTCACAGGTGCGTTGCGGGCCGGCCTGCCAGAACAGTTCGCGCAGGCGCTCGTCGGTCTCCGGGGCCATCATCACCCGCTGGATCGACAGGGCCGCGTCGGAGGTGATCATCTCGAAGAACGCCATGCCGATGCCCAGCAACTGGTCGCGCAGGGGGCCTTCCACGTCGGCCACGAACAGCGCGTCGGGCAGCATCTCGATGCACTTGGACTGCACAGCTTCGGAGAACAGGGTCTCTTTGTCGCCGAAATGGCTGTATACGGTCAGCTTCGAGACGCCGGCCTGGGCCGCGATGCTGTCCATGCTCACGCCGCTGTAGCCCTGTTCGATGAACAGTGTCTTGGCTGCCTCGAGTATCGCCGCGCGCTTGCCCAGATCCTTGGGGCGCCCGGGACCGGCAGCCTTGGCAGCGGGCTTGGCCAACGGCTTTCGGGAAGTGGGAGAACTCATCCCGCTAATACTAGACCAAGCGGTTCGATATTTATACTATACCGGCTGGTTCACTAATGTCCGCGTTGCAACAGTATGTTGCCGGCGCGTTCCCCCCGGATTTCTTTTCAGGTCCTGTACCTCATGAAAAACATGCGTTGGTTGGGCGTAGGCGTACTGGTCGTGGTGTTGGCAGCGTGCGGCAAGCAGGCCGCCGAGCCGGTGGCGGCCATCCCGGTGCTGGTGGTGCATCCCACCACGCAGGACGGACAAGCCGCGGCCGCCTACCCCGGCGAGGTGCGTGCCCGCCAGGAAAGCCCCCTGTCGTTCCGGGTTGGCGGCAATCTGGTGAAGCGTCACGTCGACGCAGGCGAGCGGGTGAAGAAGGGCCAGCTGCTGGCTGAGCTGGACGCGGCCGACTATGCCTCGCAGGCGGCGGCGTCGCAGGCGCAGCTGGCGGCGGCGGAAGCAGACCTGGTGCGCGCTCGCGATGACCAGAAGCGCTACGCCAAGCTGGCTGAAGACCAGCTGGTGAGCCGCTCGGCACTGGACCAGCAGACGGCGGCGTTCAAGGCCGCGCAGGGCCAGGCCAATGCCGCCCGGGCCAACCTCGCCGTGGCCCGCAACCAGGCCGAGTACGCGCAGCTGCGCGCGCCCGCCGATGGCGTGATTGCCAGCCGCCAGGCCGAAGCCGGGCAGGTCGTGAGCGCGGGGCAGACGGTGTTCACCCTGGCCGCCGACGGTGGCCGTGAGGTGCTGATCGCGCTGCCGGAAAGCAATATCCGCGACTACAAGGTCGGCCAGTCGGTACAGGTGGAACTGTGGAACCGCCCGGGCCAGCTGCTGCCCGGCACCCTGCGTGAGATCGCGCCGGCCGCCGATGCACAGGCCCGCACCTATGCCACGCGCGTCAGCCTGGCGCCGGAAGCCCTGAGCGAAGTGGAACTGGGCCAGAGTGCGCGGGTGTTCGCCACCGCCGGCCGCAGCGGCGCGTTGCAGCTGCCGCTGGCGGCCGTACTGCGCGGCAGTGATGGCAAGGCCAGCGTGTGGGTGGTCAATCCGTCCAATGGTGTGCTGAAGGCAACTCCCGTGCAGGTCGGTGCCTATGGCGCGCAGGCCGTGCCGGTGGTGTCCGGCGTGGGCGCGGCGGACTGGGTGGTCGCTGCCGGCGGCCATCTGCTGCGCGAAGGCCAGGTGGTGACGCCGGTCGATCGCCAGAACCGCCCGGTGCTGGCACCGTCGGCCGCCAAGCCGGCGCCGGCCGCAGGCAAGGGGCACTGACCCGTGCGCCGCTTCAATCTCTCCGAATGGGCGCTGGGTAACCGTGCGCTGGTGTTGTTCGCGATGCTGGCGTTCGCCGTCATCGGTGCCTGGTCGTACAAGCACCTGGGCCAGTCCGAAGATCCGCCGTTCACCTTCAAGGCGATGGTGGTACGCACGATGTGGCCGGGCGCCACCGCCGAGCAGGTCTCGCGGCAGGTGACCGAGCCGATCGAAAAAGCACTGATGAACACCGGCGAGTACGAGTTCATCCGCTCGTACTCGCGCCCGGGCGAATCGCAGGTGATCTTCATGGCGCGCGACAGCCTGCGCTCCAAGCAGATCCCGGACCTGTGGTACCAGGTGCGCAAGCGCGTGGGCGATATCCGCGCGACGCTGCCGAGGGAAATCGTCGGACCCTTCTACAACGATGAGTTCGGCGACACGTTCGGCAACATCTATGCGTTGACCGGTGAAGGCTTCGACTACGCGGTGATGCGCGACTATGCCGACCGCATCCAGCTGGAACTGCAGCGCGTGCCCGACGTCGGCAAGATCGACCTGGTCGGCCTGCAGGACGAGAAGGTGTGGATCGAGCTGTCCAACACCAAGCTGGCCACGCTGGGCGTATCGCTACAGCAGGTGCAGCAGGCACTGGCCGACCAGAATGCGGTCAGCGCCACCAGCTTCTTCGAAACCCCGACCGACCGCGTGCAGCTGCGCGTGACCGGCCAGTTCGATTCGATCGAGGACATCCGCAAGTTCCCGATCCAGGCCGGCGAACGCACGCTGCACCTGGGCGATATCGCCGAGGTCAAGCGCGGCTTTGCCGATCCCTCTTCGCCGAAGATGCGCTTCATGGGCCAGGATGCGATCGGCCTGGCGGTGGCGATGAAGGACGGCGGTGACATCCTCAAGCTGGGTGCCACCCTGGATGCCGAGTTCGAACGCCTGCAGAAGACCCTGCCGGCCGGCATGCAGCTGCGCAAGGTGTCCGACCAGCCGCATGCGGTGGAAGAGTCGGTGGGCGAGTTCGTGCAGGTGCTCACCGAAGCGGTGGTGATCGTGCTGCTGGTCAGCTTCTTCTCGCTGGGCCTGCGTACCGGCCTGGTGGTGGGCGTGACCATCCCGCTGGTGCTGGCGATGACCTTCTTCGTCATGCACTACTTCGACATCGGCCTGCACAAGATTTCGCTGGGTGCGCTGGTGCTGGCACTGGGCCTGCTGGTGGACGATGCGATCATCGCGGTGGAGATGATGGCCACCAAGATGGAGCAGGGCTACGACCGCCTGCGCGCGGCCAGTTTCGCCTGGGAATCCACCGCCTTCCCGATGTTGACCGGTACCCTGATCACCGCAGCAGGCTTCCTGCCCATCGCCACTGCCGCATCGAGCACCGGTGAATACACCCGCTCGCTGTTCCAGGTGGTGACCATCGCGCTGGTGGTGTCGTGGATTGCGGCGGTGCTGTTCATCCCGTACCTGGGCGACAAGATGCTGCCGGACCTGTTCAATCCGCAGCTGCCGAAGCCGGACAGCCTGGCCGGTCGCTGGCGTGCCAAGCGCCTGCAGTGGGCCGACCGGCATCCGTCGCTCGCGCGCTGGATCGCACCGAAGGAGCATGCGCACGATCATGATCCGTACCAGCGGCCGTTCTACACCCGCTTCCGGTCGTTCCTGGATACCTGCCTGCGTCATCGTTGGTGGGTGATCGGCGCGACCATCGCACTGTTCATCGGTTCGCTGATGCTGTTCCGCTTCGTGCCGCAGCAGTTCTTCCCCGATTCGACCCGCCCGGAACTGATGGTGGACATCGAGCTGGCCGAAGGTGCGTCGCTGGCCGCGACCCAGGCACAGGCCGACAAGCTGGAGAAGCTGTTGAAGGGCCGCGAAGGCATCAGCAACTACGTGGCGTACGTCGGCACCGGTTCGCCGCGCTTCTACCTGCCGCTGGACCAGCAGCTGCCGGCGACGAACTTCGCCCAGTTCGTGGTGCTTACCGAAGACGCCAAGGCCCGCGAATCGACCCGCGACTGGATGCTGAAGGAAGTGATAAAGCAGTTCCCCGATGTGCAGATGCGCGTGACGCGCCTGGAGAATGGGCCGCCGGTCGGCTATCCGGTGCAGATGCGCGTGTCCGGCGAGCACATCGCACAGGTGCAGGCGATTGCGCGCAAGGTCGAGGCCAAGGTGCGCGAGAACCCGCACGTGATGAACGTGAACCTGGACTGGAGCGAGCCGAGCAAGGTGGTGCGGCTGGTGATCGACCAGGACCGCGCACGCGCGCTGGGTGTCAGCAGTGCGCAGGTCAGCCAGTTCCTCAGCAGCTCGTTGTCGGGCATGAGCGTGAGCACCTATCGCGAAGGCAATCGCCAGATCGAGATGCTGCTGCGTGGCCCGGACAACGAGCGCGCGCAGCTGGACCTGCTCGGCAGCCTGGCGATTCCGACCAGCAGTGGCACTGCAGTGACGCTGTCGCAGGTCGCGCGGCTGGAATACGCGTTCGAGGACGGCATCATCTGGCACCGCAACCGCCTGCCGACGGTGACCGTGCGTGCCGACATCAGCGATGGCATGCAGCCGTTGGACGTGGTGCAGCAGATCGTGCCGACGCTGGATGGCATCCGTGCCGAGTTGCCCAGCGGCTACCTGCTGGAAACCGGCGGCTCGGTGGAGGATTCGGCACGCGGCCAGAACTCGATCAAGGCCGGCATGCCGCTGTTCCTGATCGTGGTGGCCACGTTGCTGATGCTGCAGCTGCGCAGCTTCTCGCGTGCGGCGATGGTGCTGGTGACCGCGCCGCTGGGGATCATCGGTGCGACGTTGTTCCTGCTGCTGTTCCGCGCGCCGTTCGGCTTCGTGGCGCTGCTGGGCACCATCGCGCTGGCGGGCATGATCATGCGCAACTCGGTGATCCTGATCGACCAGATCCAGCAGGACATCGATGCCGGGCATGACCGCTGGCATTCGATCATCGATGCCACGGTGCGGCGTTTCCGCCCGATCGTGCTGACCGCGCTGGCGGCGGTGCTGGCGATGATTCCGCTGTCGCGCAGTGCGTTCTACGGCTCGATGGCGATTTCGATCATGGGTGGGTTGATCGTGGGCACGGTGCTGACGCTGGTGTTCCTGCCGGCGTTGTATGCGGCGTGGTTCCGGGTCAAGCCGGACGAATCCGGGGCGTGATGCCCCGGGTTTCCCGGGCCGCCGCCCCTGGTAGGTGCCAACCTTGGTTGGCATGGATGCATGCATCCACGCATGGCGTGGATCTAACGCGGTTGGCCATTGCCCTGGTAGGTGCCAACCTTGGTTGGCACGGATGCGCCCATCCACGCATGGCGTGGATCTACTGAGGTTGGCCACTGCCCTGGTAGGTGCCAATCTTGGTTGGCACTGGTGCATGCATCCACGCATGGCGTGGATCTACGGCGGTTGGCCGCTGCCCTGGTAGGTGCCAACCTTGGTTGGCACGGATGCATGCATCCACGCATGGCGTGGATCTACGGCGGTTGGCCGCTGCCCTGGTAGGTGCCAACCTTGGTTGGCACGGATGCATGCATCCACGCATGGCGTGGATCTACGGCGGTTGGCCGCTGCCCTGGTAGGTGCCAACCTTGGTTGGCACGGATGCATGCATCCACGCATGGCGTGGATCTACGGCGGTTGGCCGCTGCCCTGGTAGGTGCCAACCTTGGTTGGCATGGATGCATGCATCCACGCATGGCGTGGATCTACTGCAGCTGCAAGCCGTCCCGCAACAAGGGCTCCAGCCAATCCAGGAACACCTGCACACGTTGCGCGCGATGCTGCCGATGCGGCAGCAACAGGGTCACCGGCAACGGCTGCGCCACGTACTGCGGCATCACTTCCACCAGTGCACCGGAGTGCAGTTCGGCCTGCACGTCGTAGCGCGGAATCTGCAGCAGTCCCAGCCCCGCGACGCAGCAGGCAATCGATGCCTCGGCGCTGTTCACCCGCACCCAGCCGGTCATCGGCAGCGTGCGCAGCTGCGCGCCTTCCTGCCATTCCCACGGCTCCACCCGCGCCGTGGTCGGCGATGCGTAGTTCACTGCGCGGTGCTGCTGCAGGTCGGCAGGATGCTGCGGTACGCCGTGCTGGTGCAGGTACGCAGGCGCGGCAACGTTGACGAAGTCCAGCTGGCCCAGCGTGCGGGCCACCAGGCTGGAGTCACCCAGCTGGCCCACCCTCAGCACCGCATCGCAGCCGTCCTCGATCAGATTTACCGTGCGATCAGTCATGCCCAGGTCCAGCTCGACCTCGGGGTGCCGTGCAAAGAAGTCGGGCAGGGCCGGGGCGATGATGCGGCGACCGATCCGGCTGGGTACATCGATCTTCAACAGGCCCCTCGGCTGCGCATCTTCCTGGCGGAACAGCGACTCGGCATCTTCCATTTCGGCGATCAGGCGCAGGCAGCGCACGTAGAAGGTGTCGCCATCGTGGGTGGTGGAGACCCTGCGGGTGGAGCGCTGCAGCAGGCGCGTGCCCAGACGTTGCTCCAGTTCCGCCACGGCCGCCGACACGGTGGAGCGAGGCAGGCCGAGCTGGTCGGCGGCGCGGGTGAAGCTGGTGCACTCCACCACCCGGGCAAAGATGCGGAAACGCTCGATCCGGTCCATTGTTCGCACACTCTGGAAAGTTAAGTCAATGTTGCGGCCTTTATCCGCGATTTCTGCACGATATCGTCGTCAGCACAGGGTTGCCAGTCCGGCAGCCCCTTCCCCGAGACCGATGCCATGACCGACCACCGTATCCAGGGCAAGACCGTGCTGATCGCCGGCGGTGCCAAGAACCTCGGCGGGCTGATCGCCCGCGACTTCGCCGAGCAGGGCGCCAAGGCCATCGTCATCCACTACAACAGCGCCGCTACCCAGGCCGATGCCGAGGCGACCGTTGCAGCCGTGCAGGCCGCAGGTGCAAAGGCCGTGGCGTTGCAGGCCGATCTGACCTCGGCCGCGGCGATGGAGCGCCTGTTCGCCGACGCGGTTGCCGCCGTCGGTCGCCCTGACATCGCCATCAACACCGTCGGCAAAGTGCTGAAGAAGCCGATGCTGGAGATCAGCGAAGCGGAGTACGACCAGATGAGCGCGGTCAACGCGAAGACGGCGTTCTTCTTCCTCAAGGAAGCCGGACGCCATGTCAACGACGGCGGCCGCATCTGCACGCTGGTCACTTCGCTGCTCGGCGCGTTCACTCCGTTCTATTCCAGCTACGCCGGCACCAAGGCGCCGGTGGAACACTTCACCCGCGCAGCATCGAAGGAATTTGGCGAGCGTGGGATCTCGGTGACTGCGATCGGTCCCGGGCCGATGGATACGCCGTTCTTCTATCCGGCCGAGAGTGCCGATGCGCAGGCGTATCACAAGACCGCCGCGGCGCTGTCGGCGTTCACCCGTACCGGCCTGACCGACATCGCCGACATCGTGCCGTGGATCCGCTTCCTGGTGACCGATGGCTGGTGGATGACCGGGCAGACCATCCTGGTCAACGGTGGCTACACCACAAAGTAGAGACACGCGAGGCTTGAGTTCGTGCCGTAGATCCACGCCATGCGTGGATGCTCTTGGCTTCATCCACGCATGGCGTGGATCTACTGTTGGTCCCCAAGTGGACAGCTTCAGGGCGTTCACGGGCACAATAGCGGCCAATTCCAGGGCCGGAGCGCCTGCCATGTTCTTCCGTACGACCTGCGCTTCGGCGCTGCTGCTGGTCGCCTGCAGCCGCTCTGCCATTGCGCAGCCGGCAGACACCGATGCTCTGCTGTTCCAGCATGACCTGCGGGACGTACTTGAGTGCGGCGCGAGCGCGGAAGTCCAGCAGGCCGTCGTCAGCCGCCTGCGCGCGGCACGCTACGCCGACGCTGCCGAACGACTGCCGTACCTGCGCGACTGGCGATTCGAGCTGGAAGGCGAGGATGACGATCACCGGGTGACCGTCATCACTCCGCCACAGTCGATGACCGTCCACGGTGTCGAAGTGCCGCGGCTGTTCGCTGATGCGTTCGGGTTCTCGGTTGCGTTGGACCCTGCGCAGCGCGATCATATCGTCGCTGCGCACGGCTTGCGGCTGCAGTCGAGCACGCTGCAGGAGCCGTTCGAGCTATGGTCGACGCCCACCACATCGATCATCGTACGCAGTGCGGGCGACGGCTATCGACTGGGCTGTGCTCCTTCCACGAACGGTAACAGGGCAGCGGTACGTCAGCTGCCGGCTGCTGAAGTCCAGGACTTGCAGGATGCCATTCACTGCCGCGCCGATGAAGGCAGCATGCGCCGGCTGCAGGCGTTCTGGCAGCGGCTTTCCGAACAGCCGCAGTTCGAATGGCCGCAGGATGTCCGTTCGGTCAACGAGGTGAACTACACCGTTGGTGATGATGATCTGCACCTGCTGCTGATCGGGTTGCAGGTGCCTATCCAGGCGTACGGCGTTTCCACGCACACGATTGCGCTGGCGTTCGGTGGATTCTTCGGCGCGGATCTGGGGGGTGTTGCGGTTGCGCCAGTGCTAGCCCAGGCGGGCATGGACACCTCGCATACGGTCGGCAAGGATGCGTGGCAGCGCCTGTTGCCTCCGGTTGCTTTCAGCGGTGGCAGTTGGATCCCGCAGCACATCGTGATGCGCACCGACGAAGGTCGCGTTGTTGCCGGTTGCGCCAGCGACTACGCGCGCAGCACGTCGCACTGAGCGGATCTCGTGCCGGGCAACCAGCAGCAGACGGGGTAGGGCTCGCCGCTACCGATGGACATGCAAAGGGTGCCGGGTATGTCCCGGCACCCGCCTGCTTCATCCCAGCTTGGCCAGCACCGCGTCGGTGGCCGCCGCCGTACTCACGGCCGAACCCTTTGCCGCCAGATCCGCGGTGAACACGCCATCGTCCAGCACCGCATGCACCGCCGCTTCCACCGCTGCGGCTTCGGCTTCCAGCCCCAGCGAATGGCGCAGCAGCATCGCCGCACTGAAGATCGTCGCGTACGGGTTGGCGATGCCCTTGCCAGCGATGTCCGGTGCCGAACCATGGATCGGCTCGTAGATGCCGACCGCGCCCGGCTCGCCCAGCGAAGCCGAGGGCAGCAGGCCCAGCGAACCAGCCAGCATCGAGGCTTCGTCGGTGAGGATGTCGCCGAACATGTTCTCGGTCACGATCACGTCGTACTCGCGCGGCTTGGCCAGCAGGTGCATCGCCATCGAATCGACCAGCTGGTGTTCCAGCGCGACGTCCGGGAACTCTTCGCGACCGATGCGCGCGGCCACGTCACGCCACAGGCGTGAGGTTTCCAGCACGTTGGCCTTGTCCACCGAGGTGACCTTGCCGCGACGCTGCTGCGCCAGGCGGAAGGCACTGCGCAGCACGCGCTCGATCTCGGCCACGGTGTAGCGGCACAGGTCGCTGGCGCTGTCGGCATCGCGGGTCTTTTCGCCGAAGTAGATGCCACCGGTCAGTTCGCGCACCACCACGAAGTCCACACCCTGCAGCAGCTCGGCCTTGATCGGCGAGGCGTGCAGTGCGGCTTCGTGGGTGCGCACCGGACGCAGGTTGGCATACAGGCCCAGCGCCTTGCGGATCGCCAGCAGGCCCTGTTCCGGGCGCACCTTGGCGTTCGGGTCGGACCACTTCGGGCCGCCCACCGCGCCCAGCAGCACCGCATTGGCGGCCTGGCAGGCGGCGAGGGTCGAGGCCGGCAACGGCTCGCCGTGACGGTCGATGGCGATGCCACCGATATCGTGCTCGCTGAAGGTAAAGGTGTGGTTGAAGCGTTCGGCGACGGCGTTCAGAACGGCAACCGCGGCGGCGGCCACTTCCGGGCCAATGCCATCACCGGGCAGGACAACAATCTCAGCGTGCATGCTCACTCTCGTAACGTTCGATTTCAGGGACACGGCCCAACAGATAACCCAGTTGATCGACGCCTTCCAGCAGACAGGTCTGCGAGAAGCCGTCCAACGGGAAGGAATACACGCGGCCATCGGGCGTGCGCAGTTCGCGCGCGGCCACGTCGATGGTCAGCTCATCGTCCGGGCGCTGCATCAGCACCTGCACGTCGGCTTCGTCCAGCACGATCGGCAGCAGGCCGTTCTTCAGCGAATTGCCGCGGAAGATATCGGCGATCTCGCTGCTGACGATGGCGCGCAGGCCGAGGTCGGTCAGCGCCCATGGCGCATGCTCGCGCGATGAGCCGCAGCCGAAGTTGCGCCCGGCCAGCAGGATGCTGCGGCCGGCGTTGTGCGGCTGGTTGAAGGCGAAGTCGGCCACCGCGGAGCCATCGGCCTGCCAGCGCCAGTCGTTGAACGCATTGCGGCCCAGCCCGGCGCGTTCGGTGGTGGACAGGAACCGCGCCGGAATGATCTGGTCGGTATCGATATTGGTCTGGCGCAGCACCACGCTGGCCGAACGCAGGGTGCGGAAGCCGCTCATCAGGCCACCTCCTGTGCGAACAGTTCACGGGCATCGGCCACGTGGCCCTGCACGGCGGCCCAGGCAGCACTCATCGGCGAGGCCAGCAGGGTGCGCGAACCCGGGCCCTGGCGGCCTTCGAAATTGCGGTTGCTGGTGCTGACCGCCAGTTGGCCGGGGGCGACCAGATCGCCATTCATGGCGATGCACATTGAACAACCCGGCTCGCGCCACTCGGCACCGGCCGCGCGCACGATCTCATGGATGCCCTCGGCCTCGGCCTGGCGCTTGACGATTTCAGAGCCGGGGACCACCAGCATGCGCACGCGCTCGGCGACGCGACGACCGCGCAGCACCTGCGCCACTTCGCGCATGTCGCTCAGGCGGCCGTTGGTGCAGGAGCCGACGAAGACCACGTCCACCGGTGTGCCGGCCAGCGTCTGCCCCGCCTGGAAGTGCATGTAATCCAGGCCCTTCTGCGCGGCGGCATCGTTGGCCGCCGGGATCGGCGCGTCCACCGCGATGGCGGTGCCGGGGTGGGTACCCCAGGTCAGGGTCGGGCGGATGTCGGCAGCGTCGATGTGCACCTCGCTGTCGAAGCGCGCGCCTTCATCGCTGCGCAGCTGCGTCCAGCGGGCCACGGCGGCGTCGAAGTCGGCGCCCTTCGGGCCACGTGGCGTAGTGGCAACGAAGTCGAACGTCACCTGGTCGGGAGCGACCATGCCGGCACGTGCACCGGCTTCGATCGACATGTTGCACAGGGTCATGCGCTGTTCCATGTCCATCGCTTCGATGGTGCTGCCGCGGAACTCGATCACGTGGCCGGTGCCGCCATTGACGCCGATCACGCCGATGATGTGCAGGACCACGTCCTTGGCGCCGATACCCGGCGCGACCTTGCCATCGACGGTGATCGCCAGCGTCTTCGCCTTGCGCTGCAGCAGGCACTGCGTGGCCAG
>RCUP01001323.1_pt1 | contig 15337 bp, 10 predicted proteins | sample 2166341 | NCBI WGS metagenome assembly RCUP01 (sample SAMN09932325, study PRJNA488358) | compost metagenome | isolation source: compost soil in succinonitrile-enriched | place: Germany: Experimental Botanical Garden | reverse complement strand
ATGCGTAACACCCAATCACCACCATGGCCAACGCCACGATAACCGAACCGGCTTTCATAACGTTCACCCCACGGGATGAGCTTGAGTCCACGCCTTCCAAGTTACCGATGTCCATAGTCAGAATAGCGATTTGGGTTTTATCCTCCATCGCTACGATCTTTTCCATGACAGCAGAACCTGAGTCGGTTAAGGCTACTTGTTTATCTTCAGGCAGGTGAAAGTTACAGATCTTTGCAACCATCTCTCCCCACGGAAAGGTACCAATGGTTTGGCTACCGATGGTACCCAGAGCACCTCCGATGTTCATATGGTCTACACCTTGTTGTGGTCTGAAGTAGTCTCCTTATCGATCTTGGATTGTTCCTTCAAGTCCTTGACCTCACTCTCCAACCGCTCCCGATCTGCCTTAACTCCATCGACCTGTTTCTCGGCCTCTTTGATAGCTAAGGTTGTATGGTCCATGTACGCGTATACCCCTCCCAGTACAGAACCGATCAGTAGCAAATGGAGAATGCTCTTTTTGATCCCCACAGCCATTGTCACCACCCCCTAACGAAGTTGATCAACGTCAGACACTTGTAGTACCCCACGGCAATTGCGTCAGTGGAGTGTTCGTCTAACAGTTCGATCCGTTTCCCTGATTCGTTCCGGTAGTTCTTCAGACGCAGGATGCCTTGCAGGACTTCTTCCTTCTTCTTACTCTTACCGGGTGCCCCAACAGCAATCTTTGCTGATGGTGGATCAACTGTTTCGAGAGGCATGGTGACATCGTATTGATACAGTGCTCGACGGATAGCCGTCTTACATTCCACCAATGCTTCGAATGCTTGTGGAAATCTTCCCAAGAACGGTGACTCGCAAATCAGCGCGTTGGGTTGAAAGTATTGCATCCAATGTAACAGTTCAATCTGATGCGAATGCAGTTTAGCCCAGCGGTTCCCGTGTACTTCAGCCACACCAGGATACTGCCGACTGTTGCGCTCTCCGTGGAGAGTGGTAGCATCTCGCAAGATCACCTCTCCATTGTAGAGGTCTACATCATGTACAGCAGTACCTAGGGTGTCTGTACCAGGGTCTATGGAACCAACCCTGAAGTACCGACTGTGTTCTGGGATAAACAACATAAGCAAGAATCAACCGTTGTTGGCACTCACGTAGTTGGCGTCAGTCAGCAGAGGCTCAGTCGCACCCAGTTCGATGTCCTGAGTGAAGCCTTTGTTGGTGAAGGCCACGGAGTGGTGAGTGGTGATGAAGCTAGCGATCTGTGCAGTGATCACTTCCTTCATGTTGAACTGAGTGTTACCTGGACCTTGTACTTGAGCGTTACGGTCCACGCCAGTTACCATGCCGATCTCGGAGATCACGGCGTAGGCTTCGTTGTCGTATTTGATACGGCAAGCGTTGATCAGCTCGAGCACGTCTTCAGCACTGAACACCAGGGTCAGGATCTGAGAGGTCGACAGGTAGTCGCCAGTGGAAGTCAACACGCCTTCGTTCGACATCGCAGGTGGAGTCGGGTTCAGGTTAGCCAGGTTAGGAACGTAAGGAACCGTTTCCTTCTGGTCACCGTCTACGATGGTGTGAGTGATCTGAGGCTGGGTGTCAGCCATCGAGATACGCTTCAGGTAGTAGGCGAAGTAGTTCACGCCACCGATGTTTTCCAGACGACGCAGACCGTAACGAGAACGGGCTACAACATCAAGGTCGTTATCCACACGGCGCAGGACAAAAGGCAGGTGTCGATAAAGAGCAGCATCTGAAGCTCGGTGTGGGAGAGGAGAAGTGTAAGGAACTCCATCGGCACCAACCATGTTCTTGTGGCCACCGTTACCGATACAGTAGTAACGCATAGCAGGACGTTCGGCATCACCCAGTTCTTCGTCGGCCAGGATACCGAACTTCTCGTTCAGGGTGGTGTGTTCGAGGATAGTGGGGAGCTGACCCAGCAGCAGAGAAGTCTGTAAGGAAGAACCCCAGACACTCCGAGTGATAGTTTTCATAAAAGAACCTTTTCAACGAGAGGTTACAAGCCGACCTAGGTCAACTAAATTAAGCCAGTACACAGTATATCTCTACGGAACGGCATAAAGGAGAGCCGAAGCCCTCCTCTACGTTTAAGCATCCAGCAGAGACACGTTGCCCAGATCTCGAGTACCCGACAAGAACGCCAATTCACCACCGTTTGGATCAACTACACGAACGAACACCGAGCCACCGTTAGACGACTTCGGTAAGAAGCGAGGAGACTTGTCAGCAATGCGGAACTCCACGACACCACCGGTAGCCATCGCTTCGTTGATCATCGTGAGGTCAGTCATCTCTGTACCCGTTGTAGGTTGCAGAACGTCTTGAGCTTCCAACACCAAACCGTACGCACCTTTAAGATGAGCCGCCATGGTCGAGAAGCTGAATGGGAACATTGCTGTGAAGGTAAACTCCACGTAACCATTCAACAGGGTAGTCACGTTAGCCCGTTTGTAGGTCAACGGTACGACACCCTTGTAACGTCCCGGTACACCAGACAACGCTGTAGTACGAGCTGTCATCGTACAAGTAACCGACTGACCTTGGTTGGTGTAACTCAGATCCAAGTGATCGGTTTCGAGGTAGTGGTCGTTGTAATCTTGGAACAGTTTCACCAGCACTTCATTGCCGGTACTTTTCAATACTTCACTGAGTTCTAGCATCACAGTTTACTCAAGTTGTAGTGGATCATCAGTCTGCCCCGTAGATTGGTACAGTACTGGTCATTGAGTTCAACCACCCAGATGTAACCCATGAACGGGTTGTATGCCAATGGATACTTACGGTTGAAACCGTTGAAGATAACCTTGGCACCGAACAGGTTGTTTGGAGACTGGCGGTTCACACATTTCCAACGAGCCTCACCCGTCGCGGACTCTTGGTTAAAGATCGAGTTGAGGAAAGCAACGTTAGTGTTGTTAACCGTGAACTCAAAGTCCGTTGGGAACGCTGTGATCTGTGTGGGGAAGTTGTGACCGTGGACTTGGCCCCAGTTGAGTAACTCAGGTACACCTTTGTACACAATCGGGAATTCAGGCAGGATCGTAGGAATCCTCGAACTGTAGTAGATCACCAGATCACCGGCAAGGTCTGTACAGTAAGTTGGCGACAGCTCAATCACCAACACCTTAGTAGAAGCAGCGTTATAAGGCACCACTCCGTAATCTTCCACCCGACCGTTATACGTCACCTTAGCCCCGAACAAGTTACGAGGTCCTGGAGTATTCGAGGACTTCCAGGAGCCCTGTATGCCCGCTGGCAGGTGTCCGTAGATCGAGTCCAGATACCTAGTCAAGTTCGCAGCATCAGTCACTGGGCCTTTACGTACGGTCTTCAGATAGCTACCGTAGAACAACCCATCTGTGAATGGCTTCACATGGGTTACAAAAGTCCGACCTTGGTTCTCTACTACATCGAGTCCACCCAAGTTAGTGACCTTCGCCAATGTAGCTAGATCGTCACGAGGTAACAAGTTCACTGAAAACTCGCCGACCCAACGCAATGAACGCGGGGTAGCACGCAACTTGTAACCATGGGCATTGGAGACTGTGATGATCTCCTCGTAGAAGTCATCTGAGTCGAATACGTAACCGTACTCTGCACTTAAGATGTCCACTAAGTGACTGGTGGTGGTTGGTAAGTCTAACGTCAGGTTAACCTTAACGCCCCCGAAGAAAGTCCCGAGGTCCAACCGGTTGTAAATGAATAACGACTCCCCCGAGAAAGGCACGGGTGCAAAAGGGTCAAAGCTTTTGCGTACCTTTAACGTTACCTGAGTTTGACGCCCCGTTAGAGCAGTCACGTCACGGATGTCAATGATGTCATCACGCAAGGTTACGCCATTACGGAAACTGGCAATCTCAAGTAAAGCTTTGGTAGGAGTCAAGTTTAGAAGACCGATAGTGTCAAGCACTGTCCTCACTCCTTACAGGCAAAAAAGAAAAGGGCCCACACACTCCCGAAAGAATGTGTGGAACCCACTAACAACTTAAGACTGACTCAAAGCCAAGCCTGGTAGTCGAGTGATTACAACCATGTCGGCCAGTTTGTTGGAGTAGGTGAAGCCTTCTACGTCAGCCGCAAGCGCCAACGGAGCAGGTTGTGCACCGTATTCCATACCGTCCATCGTTGCGGCTAGAGCGATCCGCTCTTCCTCAAACGGTGTATAGTCAAACCCTTCAAGGTTACTCAGGTTGAGCTTAGTTGGAGGCTCAGGGTATTCGAATCCTTCCATTACCGTAACGAGGTTCAGTCGCTTGGTGTTGGTTGGGTAATCGAACCCAGGCATCTCTGGGATCAACTGTAACTCAGGGGTGGAGTCCACACCGTAGTCGAAGCCGGTCAGCTCAGTCTCTACTACTAATGGGTTCTCTGGGACTGCGTAGTCGAAGCCAGTCTGTGTCAGAACCAAGTTGAGGTCGAGACCTAAGTCCTCGTAGTCAAAGCCATTCAGATTAGGATCTGTGTCCAAAGGAGGCACAGGGGTAGGCGCGTAGTTGAAACCATTCAGGTGCTGAAGGTTCAGTGTCACGTCGTCGACAGGGGAGTACTCGAAACCATTGATCTGCAACGTAGCCAGCGGTACTTCTGCGGTAGGACGGTAATCAAACCCACCCAAGGCAGACAACACGGTGTTGATGTGTTTGTATTCGCCGATGCTGTGTGGAGGATTCTCTGGGTACAGGTATTCAGGTACAGGAGTCTTGTTGATGATGTCATCAAGATCCAATACCTTAACATCCGGTACTGACAGATACACGGTTGGAATAACCATCCGTGACTGGTAACGAGTGTAAGCATCAGTGCCAAAGTCAATCGTTGGATCGTAGCCGTCGGCGTGTCCTTCAATCGCACTGTTAGTAGCAGTGAACGTCACTTCATCCAGTGTGGTCGAGTCAACGTGTTTACCCGTACCATTCATTCCCTGAACATAAACGTTCGAGGAGTGCAGGTACATCCCACCTTCACCTTTACCAGCCGTGTCACCTTGACGAATCGCTGACCAGTTCAGTGCAATCATGTTTGTACCGCGCAGCTCACGGATGAACTGTACAGTGTAACTACTGAGCTGAGACAGTAAACGAATCATCGCCTTCTGGAGTTCGTCCAGAGAGACTGTGACCTTTAAGCTAGTACCTGTCGCCAAAGCTAACAGGTTGGTGTAGAGCAACTCGTACTCAGCCTTGGAGAACTCAGAGGTATCGATCTGGTGATCACGCAACCAAGTGTCGTACGGAATCTTATCCGCTAGGTTGCACTCTTTGTTCATGTACAGGTGGTTAGCCGCAGCTTCAGCCTGTCCACGAGAGACGTGGTGTTCTTGCGTGGTGTACAACCAGTTGTGTTCACGCCAAGCTGCGTGGATAGCCACACACTTGTTATAGAACGCATCGACCGAGATCACCGGCTCTAACACTGGCTGGTCATGTAACAACGCATCCAGCAGTTTGTCAGAGACTCGTTCTTCCTCAGTAATCTTACGCAGGTCTGCACGTGTGGGGAGCTTACGCTTCCGCACCATAACAGCATCCAGATTCGGAACGTACGGTAGGTCTTGCCCCAGCGCTTTGTTCAGAGCGTAGATAAACAGAATGAACGCATCTTTCGCGTTGTACCACAACTGATCGCCGGTAAGCGGGTTGTCGAATGCGATGATGGTCTCGTATAAACCTTCCTGAGCAAAGTAGATCCAGTGGTTCAGCAACACATCAGAGAACGTCAGTGCGTAATCGTTACTCCGATCCACGACTGAGGACTCGAGGACTTTCGTCTTGAGTCTGTTCTTCGGACTGTTCTTCATCAGGTCAGTAACGCGACGGATCTCACGATCAGTTTCGTTGTAGTTTCCTGGTGCCACTTCAGCTTCACGCTGAACGATCCCTTCCACCGTCCACGTGTCAACTGGGTTACCACTGGCCATCCGCGTCAGGTCTCGACGCTTAACTTCAATGGTCGGATACAAGTTGTCGGGCTGGTCACTTACGTTATGATGTAAATTGAACTCTGCCACCGGAAGCTTGCGCAGAGTCATGACCCGATCGACCAACCAGTCGAACGTTTCCTGTTTACCAGCGTTGCGCTGAATCCACAGAATGTTACGGTAGAAGAACAACATCTGTTCTTTGTTCATGTGAGACATGAACTGATCCAGACGTCCGTGGGAAGCGAGGTACTCTCGAATGTGGAAGCTGTGGACTTGTTCAGTCTTACAGTTAGCCAGTCGAGCGTTCATGATGTCTACTGGAAGTTCCAGTGCTTGCAACAGCAGTTGACCTGCTGGGTACAAGTCATCAACGTTCACGTATTCAGCCACGTCCCAACGAGTGCGGCGTGCGTAGATCTTCTCCTGGATTTGGTCAACCAGGTTTGTTTCGTTTTCCTCAATTAAGAATTGATCAATCCAGAGGATCTTCCCGTCAGGTGCATCAATGGCGGTTTGCAGATCAACTGGATTCAAGATGCCTAGGATCAGGTCTTCCTGAGCCGGGAATCGTTTTACCAATTCGTTGTAATAGCGAGTACCGAATGCGTAGGCACGTCGGGTGTCAGTGTGGATCGCTAACGATTCAATGTCAAAGGAGATCTCTTGACGAGTCTCAATAGACATCACTGTCATCGGTTTGTCGTACGGGTGGTAACGCCCAGCCAAATTCAGGTAGTACTTCCACGTAGTTGGATCGTCAACGTCGACGTCGAACGGTACCGGACGGACCTCGGATAGACCTGTATTTATTGCGTTAGCACTCGCTTCACTCTTGATGACAATCGTTTTCGCCATCGCAAGGACGGAGTCCTCGTAAAGTCTATAGTAAGCGTTGGACACGTCACGGTCCTCCAAATCAACTTTCTTTAATCGTCACTAGGAGTGGTTATATGTCTGGTCCTGATTATGACTCTAACCAAATGCAATTACTCGGGTTAGATAGTCAGAAGCGGCGCTTCGAAAAGATGCCGCTGTTCAAGAAACGTCCCCTGGCCTCGGCTGTTGTCAATAAACTTGTGCGCCGTGGTATGGACGCTCTGGAAGCGAACACCGGGCAGAATAACCGTAATGGCGCAGACATGCCCACTGCGGGCTATCTCAACAAGGTCTCGGACACTACCGCTGGTAACGTCACTGATGCAGCCAACCTGTACCAGATGTTGCCGGATACAGAACTGGCCGAACAGATCCTCGTTAGTAGTATCTTGTCTCCAAAAGACATGGTCACTACAGAGCTGAACTACCTCTGCAACGAGTCGTCGTTGAAGGGAGAGATCACCGGGGTAATGCTGGCCGTGGTGGAGGAGTTTTTCACCAAAGTCTATAAAATAGATCCCCAACTGCCGAAGATTCTGTCCGACGTTCTGTTTAAGAAGGGTTCCTACCCAATCTTGATCATTCCTGAGTCCTCGGTGGATGAAATCATCAACGGTGATCGCCCTAACGCTTCGATGGAAGACATCGGTCAAGCGTCTGCTGGTCTGTTCAATTACAGCATCGGTATCCTGGGCGACTCGAAGTTTGAAGACGGTAAGTCTGTACCGCGTTCCCGTCAGAAGGTCTCGATGGAAGACATGGGTCAGTACTACACCCAGAACTTCCGCATGTTGCGTCCACGTCTGGTGAAGAAAGGTTTCGATACCAAGATCACCGTGTCGGACAACCCTGACGTACTGAAAGCACCATTCGTTCAAGCACTGCAACGTCGTCGCCATTTGGCCAACACGTTCAAGTCGCGTGGCTTCGGGATGGAGTCGAACAACGAGGTGTCACGTGATGACATCGAAATGTCGTTCTACCGTCCTCGTCTGAATGCTGCTCGTCCTGTTGTGGCGATGAAGACCAAAGACCAGATCAAACGTGCTACCGTGGGTCACCCGCTGGTAATGCGTCTGCCTTCGGAATCCATCATCCCTGTGCACGTTCCAGGTTCTCCTGACGAACACATTGGTTACTTCGTGATCCTTGACCAAACTGGTAACCCAGTGGTGAAGGCAAACAGGTCTGAGTACTACAACGACCTGAACATGAACATGACCACTAACAAGGACATGGCGTCTCAGTTGATCTCCCAAGGTCAACGGACTGTAGAAGGTTACCAGCAACGTTCTGACGTGGACACTGAGGAAGCTACTCGGATCTACGCACAGCTCGTGGAAGAAGACTTGGTGGCTCGTCTGCGTAACGGTATCTACGCCGACAACATCGAGATCTCTCGTCCGTTGGAAGTGTACCGGATCATGCTGGCGCGTACCTTTGCGAACATGACTACCCAGTTGTTGTTCGTGCCTGCGGAACTCGTTACCTACTTCGCATTCGACTACAACCGCTTCGGTGTGGGTAAGTCCTTGCTGGAAGACAACAAGATCCTGGCTTCTCTGCGTGTAATGATGATGCTGTCCAACACCATGGCGGCTATCAAGAACTCGGTGCCACACACTGGGCTCAACATTACTCTCGACCCGACTGACCCAGATCCGTCGTCGACTGTAGAGAAACTGGTTCACAACTACACTCAGACACGTCAGGCTTCCTACCCACTGGGTGCCTCGTCTCCTGTGGACATTGTGAACTTCCTGCAAAACGCCGGTGTGGACTTGAACGTTCAGGGTTCTCCTGCGTATCCAGAAACCCGCATGGAAGTAGAAGACCGTCAGCGTTCGGTAGCCAAACCAGACACTGACCTCGAAGAGAACCTCAAGAAGCAATTCCTGATGTCCTTGGGTCTGTCTCCTGAAACTGTGGACAACGGCTACAACGTTGAGTTCGCTACGTCCATCGTAACGTCCAACCTGTTGCTCACTAAGCGTGTGATGCTCTACCAAGACCTCTTCACTGAGTTGTTGGGTGAGTTCATCCGTAAGTACGTGTTCAACTCTGGTAACCTCCTCGACAAGCTGCGTAAGGCTGTAGAAGCTAACCGCAACATGATCGAAGTGGAAGACGGTCAGGAACCTCCTGATACTGACGCCATCCTCCAAGAGTTCATCAACTCCCTGGCTGTGGCACTCCCACGTCCTGACTCGATTACCCTCGAACGTCAGATGGAAGCTTACGATAAGTACGTTGAAGGTCTGGAGAAGTGCTTGGAAGCCTACTTCAGCAGCGACTTCCTCGACGGTACTGCGATGGGTGACCAGCAAGAATCCGTAGACGTAGTGAAGGCGGCTATCCTAGCGCACTTCAAACGTAAGTGGATGCGTGAGAACAACGTCCTCCCAGAACTGGCAGAACTCGTAACGTTCACCGAAGACGATCACCCGATGATTGACTTGCTGTCTGAACACACTAATCACATTGACGCAATTGCAGCCAGCATCCAGGGCTACATGGTCAAAGTGGCTGAGTCCGTCGATAAACGCAACAAGCTGACTGAAGCTATCGAATCCGATAAACATATCGAAGTCGGTGGTGGTGGCGGTGGTATGGATACCAGTAGCGATGACTCCGGTGACGGGGACGATGGCGGTGCTGGTGGAGATGACGACTTCGGTGATGATGATTTCGGTGGAGACGACATGGGTGGCGACGATCTAGGTGGAGACGATGACCTAGGCGGTGATGACAGTGGTAGCGACGACGATTCCGGTGGGGATGATGAATCCCAGGAAGAAGACGAAGCTGAAGCTGAAGACACCAGTGTCGATGGTGAAGAGGAGGACATCGGTGACGAAGGTGCTCCTGATACCGGTAGTAGTTCCCTAGCGGCATTCTTGGATCAGACCAAGCAAGCCCGTAAGGACAACGAACCAAAGGCATAACAGCCAAAAAAAAGAAGGGGTTAGCAGCCCCTTCTTTATGCCGCCTGCTAAACGGCATAGAGGGGAGCCGAAGCCCCCCACCATGTTTACGGCGCTACAGAACGAACCAGAACAGAGTTCATACCGAGATAGCCGGGCAGTACTTCTACCATACGTTCGTTGATGTCAACGATGTAGTGGCGAGCAAAGCTGGTTTCCAGTTTGCCAGTACGTTCGAGCAGACCAACCATTGCCGCGTGGAACTGCGGGTTGTCAGTAGCCTTCAGTACTTGTGCTTCATCTTCATACACGTCCAGCACCCACGGAACGTGAGTTACCGAGACCAACTCGTAGCGAGCCAACACGGAAGCGATCTCCGCCTTGTTTTCACGAGTCATGTGTTTGCCCAGCTTGGTGAGGTAGTCCCAGTACTCGTCACCTTTCAGGATGTTGGTAGTTGCTTTGATGATTTCGTCAGCACGTTCGCTATTGAGGATAGTCCAGAGCAGACCCATGTTGTCTTCCATGAGTGCTTCGCCCAGATCTTCGATGTCATTAACGAAGTCTTCGATTTCCAGCTTAGGACCGTAGCCCAGGTTAACCGACAGCGTTTGGTTGGTGAGTTTGGTGAAATCACGGTTCAGCAAGTTGTACAGGCGAACAGTGATCTTGTCGTTTTCCAGGTGATCACGCAGGAACTTAGCCACACCGATCAGTGTAGTCTTCTTGGCCAACTCGATCATCACACCGATCATCGGCGCATCGACTTGAACCGGCTTAATGTTACGGTAGTAGTACTCGTTCACTTTACCGTCGAAGTTCTCAGAACCAAGCCCGATCAATTCATTCAGGTATTTGATTTCAGCTTCTTCGAAGGAGTGTGCAGTGATTTCTTCGGGAATGATCTTCACTTCCGGGTTCTCCACTGGGATTTCCTTCCCATCCAGCTCGTCCAGCGTAACCTGAGGTTTAGCCAGATCAGCTACCTCTTTCCAGTCCACTGGCATTGCCCGTTTGGTAGGGTCCAGGACGTAAGGCTTGCGACCTTTGATTTCGTTCTGGAGGTATTCCATTTTCTCAGCTTCCGACTCAGTGATTTCTTTGACCACTTCTTTTACCGTGAACGTGCCGTCAGCATTTGGCGTACGAACATGGAACTTCATGTGGGTGTTAGGGTTGAAGGCCAGAGGCCATGGGTTTTCCAGCGACCAGGTACGGGTCCAGCCAGACTTGTGCGCAGGACGAATCTCTACGCCGTTATCCAGCACTACGCAATCGTACGGACGCTCTGGATCAATGTTGTCCATGTTGGACACATTCTTCTCGTACTGTTCCTCACGATAAGGTTCAGGTTGGATTTGTGCAGCCGGTGGCTGCTGTTGCTGTTGCTGACGAACTTGTTCAGCGAAGGCTTGCTGTTGCTTGTTGGTGGTTTCCATCGGAGGAGTCCCCATGTCTTCGAACATCGTTTCGACAATTGCCGCACCACGACCCGAAGGCTGTGCCGCAGGAGCTGGGTTGGCTTTAGGCCAATCGGAGCTGCTACGGTTACGAGCATTGGCGAACGCGTTGGTAGTGGATGACAGAGGAGCAGGTTCTGGTGCAGGTGCAGCAGGTTGTGCAGGATTACGCCCAGCACTGAGGCCAGAGCGCCCTTGGAACGAGCCAGAAGGCTGGTAGGCCTGGTTAGCTTGAGCGATAGTGCTTTGGGTGTTAGCGTAGCGACCCCAGTTGATGTCAGGGTTGCCTGCTGCTTGACGGTTAGGCCAAGCCGACTGATTAGGCCAGTTACCTTGCGGAGCGTGACCTTGCCATTGTTGCTGGGCAGCCGCGAAGTTACTCTGCTGACCGAACTGCTGTTGTTGCTGTTGCATTTGCTGCTGCTGAGCCACCTGTTGGATCAGCGAAGCGATTTGAGTTTGACGTTGAACCAAGACGTTCAGTTCATTGTCGACACCTTGACCCATCATGTTCTTAACAGCAGGAGCTTGCTGGGCCACTGTCACCATTGCACAGTTCACAACTTCGTTAGCTGCGTTCAGAACGATTTGCTCTTGCGAGTTGTTCTGAGAAGATGGGGTAGCAGCCAGAGCTTCTGCCAGAACTACGGTGCTGGAGACCAGCATTTCGAAGAACTGGTTCTGCCACCCATTAGACGATGCCATGTTGTACATGTACGTACGCAGCGGGTTCATCTGCGCTTTGTCCTGCAACATCTTGATCACGTAACCGTTAACGATCTCAGGATGGTTGTTACGGAACGGGATGTGGTAGGGAGCGCTTTGAATGTAGAACTGTGGATCAGGTGCGGTCGGGGAGAACTGGAACGCTTGACCTTGATTGGGCTGTTGAAAGAAGGGAGATTGGAACATCGTTTGAATTCCTAAGCGTATTTCGTAAATTGGATTCTGCGTTGGACATCGTCGATCAACGCACGGAACTTTTCATTCCGCACGACGCGATAACTAGCATCGTATTGCACGTACGGTGAGATACGCGTCCGTCCATCTGGGCTTGCTTTTGGTAGGTTGTTGTAGCTACCTACTTCGACAATGGACGAGTGTAGCAATTTGGACGCATCACCGGCAGCGGACTTACCACTATTGCGACCGTTACCTGTAGCGCTCGTCTGAGGCACCAGGTTCGACGTGATCTTGAAGTACATGTTATCCCCTGGGCTGGAGATACCTGCCACTTCGCCATGCTGTCGATTGATCTTCATGATCGCATCTACGGTCAGGTTACGCCGCAGTGCATTGTTGATCTCCTCTTTGATCTTGGGTTTACGCACTGCTTTCTGCAATGCGAACTTGAAGTGCGAGATTGCCTTGTTAATATCAAACAAAGCGTAACGCAATACCATCAACTCCTTGTCGTACATCGTGGACTCGACGTTGTCCGACTGGATGACCATCTCTGAGAGCGCTCCAATGATGAACGCGAACAGTTGGTAAATGTCATTGGCGTTAATATTCTCGCTACGAAGATCGAGCCGTGATCTCTCATCCAGGGATTCATCCAAGGATTCGATGTGGTTGTCGATTTCGTCTGCCAGTTTGCCCTCACTCTGGTCAGAACCAAAGATCAGATGTCCTAGCAAGATACGCCAGAATCGGGTAGACTCGATGAACTCGGGTTCCACACGCTGCGGGAAATGATCCGCAATGTAGAAGAACCCTGCCACCAAACCGATGTTCTGGGTAGTCCATGCTGTACGTCGAATAGCCATGCGGATATTAGTAGCCACATAACCACTGCGCCGCACTCCCCTGAGTGTACGAGGGCAGATCTGCTTGGAACCACAGATCAACCACTCTTCTTTCGGGTAGATGTCATAATTGATCTCGTCTGGATACCCCACGTACACATCCGAGTTCGACACCATTTTAAAAGTCTGCGTCACACCGTACTTAGCAAACAAGTAGTGTGCCATAGTGTGTTTCGCCGTAATGCGATTACGGTTGTTAGCTCCCTTCTCAGGGTTTCGATTATAGACCGTAGCCCAAGCCACGTTCGCGGTTTCATTCCAGTTCGTTTCTAGGCCGTCTTGGACGTCGTAGATTCTGAACGTATGGTCGAGCCGTTCAAAGGTGAGTTTAGTCACCTGAAGCGGAATGAAGATTGTGTTCACCCCATAGCTAATTGCTCTGTCAGCCAAAACCGGACTGATAGCAAAAGTACTGGCACGGATGGTAATCAAACCTGCCTGACGCACAGATGGCAAGTACATATGCGGTTCGTACATAGCTTCGCCGTTGTACGTGAACCGATACTTCATCAAGAACAGATCGTTCCGCGCAATGTCAAACACTGGCTTCCCGCTGCGCTTAGGCGTGATTACGTTGAACTCCTCTTGGGGGAGACACCGTGTACAACCCTCGTATTTCAATCCCGGAGGAAAGCTTTTCGAGATACTTCTGAACAACCCATCGACGTGCCGTACAACTTCCCGCATTTGTTCCGTAGCGAGGCCTTTCATGACCTTCTCGTTCATGCGAGGTATAGCCTGATCAACTTTGACGTTGAATAGGTGGTTATCCATTTGTTACACGCCTTCTATTCCTAACAACTACTTGAATGCTAGAAAGATGGCCGCAAATCCAGCGGCGATGGCAGGAACCCATTTGAGGAACTCGGAGGAATCTTTCCTCACGTAACTCCGTTCTTCGTAATGGTCTTTTCGCTCTAGTGCTGCAATGTTCCGCAGGTGCTCCACTCGAGTTTGTTCCTCTTTCAATCTTGCGGATGCTTCGTTGATACGAGCTTCCTCCAATTTCCATCTGTGCTCTTGTGACTTGCGATCACTCTCCTCCGTAACGCGCCTTTGTTCGATGTCACGTTTCCACTCTTCGAACTCCCTCTCGCGCTCCAAGGCCTCAAGCTTCTGGCGATGTTGAGTCTCCTTAAGATGTTGCGCCAGTTCCTCGAGTTCCCGTTTCCTCTCAGCCGCGATGTCGCCAAGAACCCACGCGTCCTCATAAGACTTGAAGAGTCCTAGGAATTCCTCCGCCTCCCCGAAGGTGAAGTAATCCGACCGAGGTGCACCCACGCCTCCCTTCTGGCTCACAGGAGCTGTAGAAGTTCGGTAGACCCCACTGTTACGTCCAGGGTCCTTCGCAGGTTGTACTAAAAAGATCTCCTTGTTAATGTTGATATAACGCGGTCCAAACACATCCTCGTTGTCGACGATCTGAATGGCGTACCCTACAGTACCCGCAGTGTTTATGGTTTCATTGGTTGCGACTAGGCGATTACGAACCCCTTCAGCACTGAAAGGGTGGTGAGGGACATAACCCCCTTGCATCGTGGAAACCACGACGTCAAGGTTTACTAGGTATAATGACCCACCAGAAGATACAACATCGTTCTCATTTACTCCGTAGTCTACCTGGGCATAACACTGCCCCATCCGTTGTCGCACGCTCCCAGAGAGTACCGCATCCCTGAGTGCACGCATTCCTTCAGATGTCGCATTTGATAGGCGTTCTACGTCAATATTTACACCGACTCGATACTTGATCGTGTATCGAACGATGAACTGGTTAAGTGCCTTGACATTCATTGGCTGAATAACCAAGGGCATTCCAGAACGGTCAACTAATGTAACGGGACTTCTGAACCCGTTATAAAACTCCTTCTCTATGGAAAGCTGTGCACCGGGACCCAAGTCCAGAACGCCAGGAACTTGAGTCAGGGATGCTTGTTGGTTTATTAGTTGGTTGTTATGGAGATACTGACTCATCTAAAGCATTCTCTTAACTTATTATCTCGCGATAATCCTCTTCATGGTACACTTTGATAATATACACTTGAAATACGTTTCAGTAAAATGACGGCATAAAAAGGAAAGTCCTCCTAGACCCGAAGGTCTAGGAGGGTTCCCAAGTCCCCACTTAAAGGACCCACTCCAGACCCGAAGGTCTAGAATGGTCTAACCAACCGCAGTCCTGGTAGTCGCGTCTGCGTTACCATTTCTGCAAGCTTTCGCTTACGGCTGCTCTTGAGTGGCCAGAACGATTTTGTTGGTAAGAACTTTATCCAACCCCTTCACTTTGATGATGGCCATCATTGGGAGGTGGTTGATGTGCAG
>RCUP01001312.1_pt1 | contig 15409 bp, 16 predicted proteins | sample 2166341 | NCBI WGS metagenome assembly RCUP01 (sample SAMN09932325, study PRJNA488358) | compost metagenome | isolation source: compost soil in succinonitrile-enriched | place: Germany: Experimental Botanical Garden | reverse complement strand
AGACCGGTTGCGCACAGAAAGCCAGCAGGAGCAAAGCCAGGATCTTGATATTCATCGTTGAAAACCTTTAGATGTTGAACCCGATTAACTGGGTAGAGCCGCTGTAGTAAACAAAAAATCATACAGTTGAAAATTACAATCATCAGAAGGCGAATTTTTCGGATATAGAGTCAGCAGATAACGAACTCTGCAGCTTATCGGTTTCGACATGAGAGGGAGCGAATTTTTGGGGGAAGAAGTATGACGATGAACTGGTCAGGAAAGGCTGTCCGAAAGTGAAAGTATATCCGAAAGACAATATAGTTTTACTGACGGGCAATACGCGGGGTGGTCAGAGGGAATAGGCCTGATTATCTTTGTTTCAATTAGGCGTTTAAGGCCTCCAGAGGTCAGATTAGCCAATAGCCACGCTTTGTACTGCGGAATATACATTTTTAACTGACGCTCTATTTCCTTGGCAATACTGGTGCTATAAAATTTTTGATTGCCGATGAATAACGGTTTTGTATTGTCTTTAACCTCGAAGCGTCGTCTTAAAATACAGGCGTTAGTGTCAAGTTTGGTGGCGAGCTCATAGTGGGTAAAATGGTCTTTGCGCCATTCCATGAGTAGCTTAAGGGCAGCGTCCGGATCCGTGAAATAATTGGTTTTAGCGTTGTATTGTGATGTAAGTTGTGGGATGACGTTTGACTGAATAAGCCGAATGATTGTTTTTCTTTTAATGTGTATTAGTGAGGCGAACTCCCAAATGGTGTGTTTTTTTCTTGCGCGTAAGATCTTCAAATCATCGTGTCGAGATTCTATGGATTTTTTTATGTCCGGTGTAATTTGTTTTCGGTAATAAAGATAGGGGAAGTTGTCGTGCGGCGGTATAATGTTATTTTTAATGAGGATGGACTTGATGGCTTTGCCGGATATTCCAAATTCTCTGGACAACGCCGGGGTGGTGGTGAATTTTTCAGCAAATAATTTAAGACAATCTATGTGTATGAATTTTGCGCGAGTTTTTCCTCGAGTAATTTTTCCCAGAATAATCTCTCCTGGAATGAATCCATTTGAAACGAGTTCCTCGACTTGGTGTGGCAAAATCCCCCAGTTAGATTGAATTTTATGTGTCGATTCATAATCTTTGCGTGTATATCCGGTAGGGGTTTCTCCTCTAGTTCGTTCTTGTTTAAATTTGTTTATAACCTCGCACATTTGATCCTTGTGGTAAAAGATTCTGTTGGCGATGCATATTTTTTGAAAAGAATTATTTTTTATAATGGATCGTGTGGTTTCAAGTGCACCGACAGTGCCGAACGAGGATTTTAATTCAGCAAAGGTGAATGCGAGAGATTTACAGCAGTTTTGCACGGCGCAAGTGTGCGGTTGGAGTGAATTGTATTTAAAGTAATCCAATGCTGTGCTACTGATCCATTGGTCATGACTGTGAATCCATGGAGTTAGCAATGTTTGTGTTGGGAAGTTTGGATAAGTGTTAGCTAAATGCGAGAGGTAAGTCTTAAAAAAATTTTTTTCCTTTATTCCTATATTTACCGCTATGCTAATTGCGCAATTAGTGTCGGGATCGGAAAGTAGTTTAAATTGCATGCAATCAAATGCAGCGAACGTTCGAGTAATTGCATCTTGATTCAGGTTCAGAAATAATTCTAATAATCTTATTGTGGCAGTGTCCTGGGTGGGTATGGCTAACGCGTTGCGTAGGTCAAATTGACATTTGCAAAACGGTCCATTGGTATATGACCATTGATAGAGCCTATCACATGAGGGGCAGTTGCTCAGGTAAAAGAGATGATGGTAGGGGCATACAGCCACATAGTCGATATCTTGGATAAATCGCCAGTAACCTTCGGCTAAGCAGGCCGGACAAAATCGGGAGTGATGCCGACATTTTCTGAAAGGGATCTCAATTTTTGCTATTATGGTGTTACGCAAGCCTGTCGCTAAAGGAGACGATCGCTTGTAAAATACGCTTTGAGAGGCGAATGGATTTTCGTCATTTTTTAAAAAAAAATCGCTAATGACTTCTCCTTCGAACAAGTTTTTAAAGCTTATAAAAGCATCTACTCCAAGTGCGCGCGAAAAGCTCCTGACGTTGGTATATCCATTAAGGAAAGCCGTCCGTGAAACCAGGCTAGACGGACTTTCATGCGGGTAGGGCCTTGGCCAAAAAGGTAATTCACGCATCTTTCAGTTGCTCCATAAGTGTTTGAATTGTTCCAGCAGATACTTCAAAGGGATTTGTGTAGGGTTCGATCCCATCGTTTAGTAGTCGCGCCGCCGTTGCACAATCCGAAACTGTGACTTCGTCGCCTTCACGGGTTAATACGATGTGCATGATTTCATAAAGTAGTGTTCGTAAAGACCGCATATTCCCAAGTGTGTGCAAGTAGAACGCACATGAAATTTTGCTATCGGTAATGTGTAACGGTTTAGAGAAGTTTCCGATTCTGCTCATTTCAGTATTCAATTTGAGCAATACCGCCATGAAAATTGAATCGTACTTCAAGTTACTCAGTCTGGCGCGATATGGATAGCGACCAGCCAGTTCTTCGTGCTTGTCTATCAGTGACTCTGTGCTGGTTTTTCCTGAAAGAATAATCGGGATAGCAGTGCTGTTAGCCACGTATTTTATCCACTTGCATACATTTTGCCACGTCTTTACAGCACTTGGATTCAGCAGGTCGTGCACCTCGTCGATAATAATGAGTTTGGTTCCACATGTTTTCAGCAAACGGAAAAGCCGATTTTGTAATGTGGCGAGTTTGGCTACAGGAGGGTCGTCTCCAAGCGCCTTGAGCATTTCGGTGCACAAGTCTATAATTGAGTACGTGGCTGGTACAGGACAATCAAAGGCGAGAACTTGTTTGAATTGCCCACTTTCAAGTAAGACTGTGCGCTGTCCACCGACCATATTGATTATCTGCGTACAGGCGGTACTTTTCCCCGTTCCTGGGTCACCCAATAAGAGTGCGCAGCAGGGTTCCTTTCTCAACCGCGTGGCTTCCATGCCGTGAAGCAGTTTTTCGATGGCCGCCGCATATTGAGGGTGCATAATAATAGTATTTGAGAACTCGATCATCTTCGATTCCATGGCAGTGGATAGTGGCATGAGATTAACTCCTGATCACGTAGGTAGGCAGATTCTGTAAGGGAAGGCTGGCGGAATCGGTCGGTAACTTGGCAGACGTGGGTGCGTCGTTTTTGCCTGTGGATCGCGAAGTATTCGATGAAAGGCCGAGTTTTTCCGCGGCCACCAACAGTCGTTTATTTTTCCGCAGATTATGGCGAGACTGAGCTGTTGAGTTGTGTTTAATTTCCCAAAGTTCGTTATAGATTTTTAACAGTGCTTGACGTGCTGCGCTTTCATCGAACTTGATTTTGTGTTCTTTGAGTTCATCCAAAACACGCTGATGCGCGTACATGGTCAACTTGTTTTGGTAGGGGGCTGTTGCCACCGCTTCAACTAGTTCAGTGGGTTTATCCGGGTGACAAACCCACACACGTGAGAGGTCGGTAATGTCTATGTAGACTCTAGCTTTTCGGCTCTTGCCTAGTGCGGCTGCAATCGCGGGCAGGGTGGGACCGGTCCATGAGAGAGATTTGTGTGTAACCCTCCCGCCGTTTATTCTTTTGTATACAATCTGCCGACATACGCTCTTCAGCGCATCTTGGGTGTAACGTTCCGGTGGTAGCTGATCTAATGTCTCTGTCAGCCACGCTTGATGCGGTGATGTATGAATGGATTGGTGGTACTCATGGTGATAAACGCCATGGATGAACCAATCAAAAAGCTCATTCAGCTTGCTCATCTGTATGCAGGCGCCATCTTCGGCCTTGTAATGTTTGCCAATGACGGGGTTTGATCCGGTAGAGCCTTCCATTGCGTGGATGAGTTGACTGTTAAGCGTACCAAAAAAGCGTTCAATAATTGCTTTGGCGTTCGGCGTGCGGGGTGGTGCATAATGTATTTTTATACAAAGCAAATCACCAGCATTTTTAACCGTTTCATTAGCGGCTTCTGCACCATTATCAACGGTAATTTCGACCGGGCGACCACCGAAGTATTCGGGGTTTTCAGCCGATAATGCCATCTGTAGCGACTTCAGGAATTTTTCGGCGCAGGGAGGGGTCAGGGAAAGTTCGTATCCGATGACATAGCGCGTGGAGGTTTCAATCAGCAAGTGTAACCATGGCCGCCCAAGCACTCGTCCCTTTTCATCAACCACGATAATATCCATCTCGTGTGAATCTCCTTCGACGAGTCTTAGTAATAGTCGCGAAATTTTTTGTTTCCTGCTGTAGTTGTTGACCCTTTGCGCCTCCTGTTTGCCGAGTTGTTGCACATCTTTATAATATTGACTGATGCGATTGATCTCCCGAGTCACGGTGGAGAGCGAGGGGGTACTGATCTTAATTACAGAGTAGCTGCTGCGGTCCGCATTTTCGTTATCAATGTGCGCCCTAATTAGCTTGTGAAGGGTTTTGATCGTAGGATGCTTGGGTTGTAAATAAAACTTATAAATAAACGTTGAGATAATGTCGCGTGTTTCATTTTTGAGTTGCTTGCCGCGAGGGAGAATGCTTTTTCGTTTGATCAGCGAAAATGGATTGAAATTTGACTCGCGGTAAGTTCTGGACCATGAGTAAACGCTGGTGTAGCAGGGGGGCTTGTCGTCCCCATAGCATTTCGCTAACCGCTCTAATTCTGCCTCAACGGCATCATGAGGCAGAGAACCTTGAAAGCGTTCCGTCAGTTCTCGACTATAGTATATTTTACGTAAATACTCTTTCTTCTGGGCCTGGGGCATGGTGTGTAAAACAGCCTCGTGCGATGAATCGATTGTTGCAATCGCGTGCAGGCGCACTTCTCCTTTCAGTAGAAGGCTATTCAGCAAATCCGGCGTGAAGAATAATATTGTTTTGTATTGGACCGAGCGCATTGTAATCCGAGTGTCTTCTGTTGAAACCACCTCGTAAATTTTCCCGTAAATGTTGTATTGGCTACCGGGCTTGATTGTCTTGATGTTGTCCATAGATGGCAATCCACAGTTGGGGCAAAATACTGAAAGCATGGCGTCGCATTATTTTAATGCAGTATAAAGTTTCACTAAATTTGTCGGGATGCCTCTGCAGTGCGTTTGGGTTGTGTGCTCAGTTATTACTTTCCTGATTAAGTTATGCATCCTGTCTATGCAAGTACTAGGGGCGTGCCCGTCGGCACTGTCAGGCGGACGGTCTCTGGTTAATGGCGCATTGGCTTGGAATGTTGAATCTATCGCCACCTCGGGTAAGGCGGCTATACATAAGTTTTGGGGGGGGCGACATTTCTTTAGATGTTGGGAGAGGAAAGCGATTGATTAAGGGAAACCAAGCTTGGCCAGGCAGGGTTGTGTTTTTCATGTTTCACCTCACTGGAAAGCGGGGTGTGCAAGTTGAGCATGGTAGTGAGATCACAATTCAGTTTTTGTTGAAAAATGGCAGCACACACCGCTCTCATTGAGGGCGATGGATTGTGCGCGAGCAATAGAGAGATTGTCAGTGGTCCGTTCCATGTGCTAAGGCATTGCATGAGTTGACGCTGCTCAAAGGCAGTGACCTGATGAGAGCGCGAATACAGGAGCCCGAGATTGTCCAGAGTTTCGTCAGTGGGGAAGTCGGAAAGGACGAAGACTTCAAATCCGTAACCTAACGCGCCGGCTGTGGCCGCGAAATTATCTAAAGTGTGCTGATAAGAACTGGTCTGATCCGAATACCCTCCTTTTATCTCGATAAAATAACTGCGGTCGTCGCGTTGGATAAAAAAATCAGGTGTGTATGTATAAGGCTTGTTGCCGTCATTATAAGTGTGGCTGACTGGCTGGATGTAATACTGAATGACTGCAGGTAGATATTCCAGGATCAAGCACATATCGGCTTCATTATGACTTTCGCAGATAAGCTGGGTGTGATTTTTTCGTGATGGAAAATAGACTAGTGACTTTCCATAGCGGTTTTTACGCACGTCGCGCGCCGGTGAAAAATGTGACGGAACCCAGTTTTTATCCAGCATGATGGTAGCCCTTTAGCCTAGTTGTCATACGCTAACCCCAATGACGGGCAGCGTATGGGGAGTACGAACTTGACAAGGATTAGGTCGAACTGCTCGACTCGCTTGAGTGGTTTTTTGTGAACGTATCTAACTCCTGTGTTGATCGCGAGCATTGTGTGTCTCGGAACGAAACGAGTTCGCGGGTCACATTGATGACCTCATACAGCCGGCCGTCGTCCATCCGGTAGCGTCCGCCGACGCCAGGCGGCGGCACGCTAACCGCCTTCACAGGTCCCCTGCTGGATCAGTGAGCGCCGGTTCAGCGGCAGGCTCGGATCGGTACTCAGCTCGCCCCGCAACAGCCAGTGGTTCTGGCCCGCAAGCTCGGAGGGTGAGCACTGCTGAGCAATTCACCCAGGGTGAAAGACTTTTTGTAGCAGGACAGGAAATCCAGGAGATACGCTTGCTCCAAATCGTTAACGCCGAAGCCGTGAAAGTACCGGTACCGCCGGTTGGTGAAGACATGGGGGCATGAACTGTTGCTTTTCGGCGCGACGCCACTCGATTTGCCATGCCTGACACTGCACCACAAAGCTGTCGAGTTTGAACCGGGTGCGTGCCTTCAATTGTTGGAAATCCGGTTTGACCTCGGTGAAATGGTTGGCACGCTTGCGCGTGCGTCACGTAAAAGTCCGGGGTGTAACGCATCGGCCCGCGTTCCGTTTCCCAGGTGAAGGTGTAGGGTGCGGGTAATAGGCAATGACATCGTTGTCCCATTCCAGCCACACGCAGTACGCCGCCTCCACCGACCCTTCGCAGAGCACGACTTTGTGGTTTTTCAGGGAAGGGAAAAAGATCATGTAGTAACCCGGCAACCCGCGATGAATGTCGCGCACCGGTGCACGATCGCCGGCCAGCCCCGCCTGTTCATTCCACATCACGCGCCTCTGCGTCCAGCGCGGAATTACGCCCGCGCTCAGCTGTGGCCCGTCGTAACCCGGGCCGTTCAACGGCGACGCCGCAACGTGATGAAGGTCCAGGCGGGCGTCTTCGGGCGACGGCCAGCCGGTGCTGTTGCCGCGGCCCAGCTTCGGCGCTCGGACAGCCAGCGATCCTCGCTCGGAGGATGGTCCCCGACTGGGGCTGGTTGGAGCATGGCGCGCCCGCTGCCACCGCTTTCCGGGCACAGCTTCAGCGCCTGCGTATCGACTTTAAGCCGTGCCAGCAATCGCGCCCGAGTCACCGCGTCAAGAGGCTGGTAACGATTGAACTCATCCTGGAGGATCGATCGCACGTGCGCCGTCTGGCGATCGACCAGGCGGGCCGAGCGCTCGTAAATCCCCTGCTGTCGCGTAGCGCAACGACAGTAACGCTGCTCCGTGCCTCTGCGCAGCGCATCCTCCGCCGCAGCGTGGTTTGGGCTTATGGTGGGCTGGCGGGCCGTCGGCTTCGGCGGATTGACCATTTCTGCCAGCATTTGAACGGAATGTTGCGACACCGGGGGGCTGATGATGATCAGGTCCTGCTGCACGAGCATTTGAAACGCTTCGTCTTGTGTGAAGGACAAACAGTGCCCGTCCTGCACGTCTTCCAGACGCACGTGCTTCTGGAAGAACGCCACCAGACGGTAGTGACGGCCCCCAACGCTGCACAACGCTGACGCATAGCGAGTTTTTAACGTGCTCATCGTGTGTCTCCTCTGAATCGCAGAGCGGATCTGCCTGGGACTGAGACCGACCGACATCAATTGGGCCAAGTGTGTGGGCAAGATCGCGTTGCTGACGTGGACATGTTGAGGAAGGAAAGGCGCAGCTCCAAAGGGGGGAAGAAAATGCTGCCGTTCGTAAGTATGGAAATCATCCGCGTTGAGGGTTTCAGTATTCCCCCCGAAGCTTCTATTAGACAGTGCTACTGTTAATATTATTATCTCAATAATGGATCTTAATGTTATGGATTTTCAGGGATTTTCGTTTAAACGATTGTTTGTTTATGCGAAACGTTAATTATGTTTGCCGTCGTTGTTGCAGAAATGGATGTAATCTTTTGGGAGTGTGCAGAGTCATCAATAGCGGATCGCCGTCGTGGAGATAAACGTGATGGCTGTTTGTGAAGGCAAAATGTGTCGACACTTGAAAATGCAAGTGGCGTTGTTAGTGTTTTGCGAGGAGGTGGGAATTGCCGCGACTGGCAGTGCCTCAGCGCGTGCCTTCGAGGAGATGATGGATAGAGCACGGTTAAGTGAAAATAACGAACGCTGGTGGGCAGCCTTAACGGGCTACAGCTACTGCGAAGGCCACCTTCGTGCCATCGTGAACCGGGTGCCTGCGGTGCAGCGGCTAGTGGATCACCCCTTTTGGCGCGTATTGGAACTGAGTGTGATTGAGGGTCAGGTAAACGCGGACACCTTGCTGAACCGGTATTATCCGGATTTTCTACGCGTGGGCTTAATTAAGCAAAAACAATGGCTGTCACGGTGTAACAACCTTGAACGCCTGACCCTGTGTCTGTTATTGGTTGCGAGTTATCGTTGCTCAGCAGTGCATCTAGAGTCCATTGCCAGAGCATTAAATCGTCTTTGCGCCGAGAACATTTGGAGTCCCGCGCGGTATGCACTCGTAGGACTTGTTCGTTGCTGGCTGGAGTATTTTTCCGGGTTTAACCTGCTGCCTCGCATGCTTAGTAATAATGAGGAACTGAACTTTCGCATGATGTACTGGCAAGCTCTTCACGAACTCTGCTGGAGAACACCGCTAGTGCAAAACGAACAGCAATGGCGAGCGGTTTGTCATGTGTTGGAGAACGCAGATCAAGCCAGGCAAGAGAAAATTCTGCAGAGTTTGACGCAGCTGGACGCGGCGGGAGGCTCGATTTTTGGCGACGCTACGCTACATTCGTTGTATCGATGCCGCAGTGGCGTGTTGCGTGGGTGGGGTTGTGAACCTGACGATGTTAACTTGGCTTAATACTCTCTGGGCTGGGAGACGGCTTGAGTGACCAATCTTTGGTCTTGGCCAGTTGAACCCCAACTCGCAAGTTCTGTCTCCAGGTGCTTGCAGTGCAACGTGCGCAGCTGCAGCGAGTGCTGCGTGTCGCTCAATTGTTTGGACAGCCGCTGGTTGATGTCCTACTGCTGATCTTGCTGGGATCGGAGACTGTCATGGATTGCAGTTACGGCGCGCAACTGTTTGTCCCGCTGATGCTCCCATTGCTGTTGGGTCGTCAGTTGCTGGATCAATCGTCCAACCATCATCCTCCGAGCCCCTCTGGCGCCAATTGTGGTAGATCCCGTAATGTTCAGCGTTGTTCGGTTTGGCTGGCGGATCGCGGCGTGGGCTAATGGGGCGCGTGCAGTCAGTAACGAAAGGGAACTGGAAGGGGGGGTAGAGGCGTGCGGGACAGCGAAGACGCCCGTCGGGCGAGGGGGAGGGCAACGTGTCCGTGTTTAGCGGTGCTGTTGCACCGCCGACGTGTGGATTCGTCGACCACTTGACCCTGGCGGGCGGTGGCTGACGAAGCCGTTTATTAGAAATTATAGAGCGCACCTCACAGCGTACGGAATAGGCTATCAGGGCCTAGCCGAGCCATGTGTTTGTTGGTGTTTAGCGGCGCAACACCGGCGCGCGCCGTCTCAATCGTGCCGGTCGAAGTGGCGGCACAGGGGCTCATGCGCTGCGGGGCGCGCTCCCGACTCGGCGCGAGGGCGCTTGCGGCCAGCGCCGCGGGCGGCGGGTCCCTACCAGTGATCGCGGGCGATTCGCGTTTTGCTTAAGCTCCGAGGCACGCCTGGTGCGGCGCGGATGTTCGATGATCTACCGACGGTGAGTCACCCTCTCAGCTATTTGCCTTACTGCTGCCGTGTACACGATTGCCGGTCTAACCATGCAGTATCCCCGCCACCTCTTCTTCCGCCGCGCGGCGCACACACTCCGATGACGATCGCAGCAGGTCTTTCGGACGTTTGCCACCCAAGTAGTGATTGCTCGAAGCAAACCAGAACGCCATTCCCCAGCCATCCTTTTTTTCTCTCAGCACGTTGATCACGGCGCCGAATTCGGCGGTGGGCCGCTGCATTGTTGCTTCGCCAAAGGCGAACGCTGGGAAGTACTCTTGGCTCCGGTCACTCACGCTGATGAGCGAGCCGTCGTTCAGCCACGCCCGGAGCCTTGCCGCGAGCGCTGCAGGCTCGAGCCCGGTGAGTTGGGACAAGCCCGCCGCAGTGATCCAGTCGCCGTCTTGCAGGATCAACTGTCGCGCCTCCGCCAACATGGCCGCCTCCCTGAACAAAATGCGCAGATGCAGCGTGCTGGGAGCGCTGCGGCTCGAGGCTGGCTCCTCTGAATCGGCTGCCTGAGGCAGGGCACCGAGAAACACATGGTTCAAGACGTCGAGGCAATCGAGGTACACGTTTATTGCGTGCCTGCTCATTGTGGGCAGTTCGATGCGCAAGTGAATGCCCGCTGCCTCTTCATACGTCTGTACGTGCCCGTCTGAACCGCTGTAGACCTCGATTTTCATTGCAGACATGCTGCCTCCTTGAAAGCTCGGCGATGAGGTTTACCAACCGTATTGAACGATAGGCGTTTTGCCGTGCAGGGTGCGTTGGCGCTGACGCAAGGTCGGCCAAGGCCAAAGCCGCTCGGGAAATTCGTCTATGGATGTTACTGCTTCAGTCGCGGTCATAACGCCCCTTTTGTCTCTGTCCGACTGACGCCGCTTATTATCAATCGGCGCGTACCTATCCGCTGACGCGGTCGCACTGATCCAAGCTGCATTGAACGTCCACACCATGGATGACGACCAAGTGGGCGTTGGGGGCGTATTTGCCTGTCGTGGGGCAGGGCCTTGAGGTTTTTGAGCACGAGGGCCAACGAAAAAAGGTGAGGGTGTTGAGTCTTACAAGTGTTGCACGCAGGCCTTTAAGCCTCGCCGCATCGAACTCCTGCCTCTTGGCCACTTTGCAGGCGCATGTGGTCAGAACAACAGGTGAAATAACACGTGAAGAGTGCGGCGCTTTCGAAGCGGTGTGTGCGTCGTAAATCACCGAGCGAGAGCGGTCGTTTCAGGGGCATGAACGTCCGAAATGTCTGCGGGCAGCCGCCCGTTTTGTTTTCGTGGCGATCCGACCATCGGGCAACCCAACACTTCGTCGAGCGAATGCCTAAGATTTTAGGCGCAGCGACAGGCTTATCCCTGTAGCGCCTAGAATCCCGGACGTTATTAACTCGCGAACTTGTTGTTGCCAACCCCAAGTGTTGGGGGGCGTGCATGCGTTGAGGTCGGAGCATGGAGTGAAAAGGCTACGCTATATCCAGATACAGTCAGGGGTATCTGCCATGCGTACCACCTACAGCAAAAGCCAGGCTCGCCGTCGGTTGCGTCGTCTGCTGGTGTTAATTGCGCAAGGACATGCTTTCGTCATCACCCGGCATGGCAAAGCGGCTTGCTTACTGGTACAGGTCGAGGCACAAGGGCGTACACATTGAACAGTGATTCGACAATCCTCAACTCTCGAAGAGGTTGTATCTTGATGTCAACGCAACCCTTTCACAGCGGTTACGTGATCAGGTAACAGCAGTCAGTTCAGGCGTAGATGGAGGGCGAGGCCCATTGTCGTCCTGCGGCAAGAGGCAGAGTGGCGCACACGAATTTTGAGCGATGCTGTTGCCCGTCTGGCTGACCGCTGATTAGACGGCTGAGGGGCGACTCGCTGCGCGCCTCAGTCGAGTACCCTCGTATTACCCCACCCAACTTCAAGGCATCCCATTTCGTGCAAAAGACCAACCTTGAACCGCTGCTCACTCAGACTATTGAGGTCGTTATTCGCGCCGGCCAGTTGCTGATTGCCGAGTGGGCGAGAGTTGACGGACCACGAGGTGAAGGTGACAAGGCCGCTGTAGACGAAGAAATCGAACAGTTTTTGCGCCAGCACCTGCTACAGCTTTACCCTTGCGACTTCTGGGGAGAGGAAACCGGACATCGTCTAACCGGCCATCCATGGTGCTGGGTCGTTGACCCGAACGACGGGACCACGGACTTCCTCAAAGGGCTCAAAGGCTCAGCCCTGTCCATCGGTCTGTTGCACAAACAAACGCCGGTATTAGGTGTGGTATATGCCCCCGTCACCGTTGAGGGCGCGCCTGATTGCATTGCTTGGGCAGAAGGCATGGTCGAGGTGAGCCGCAATGGACAATCGGTGCTGTCACAGCTTTCTACCAAGACCTTGTCGAGCGACGAGTTCGTGATGGTCAGTGCCGCTGCGATCAACAAGCCTGAACTTAACAGCGCCCTCTGCCAACCCAGCACCTTTGTCGCAATGCCATCCATTGCCTACAGGCTCGCCAAAGTCGCCGCCGGTGAGGGGGTCTGTGGCATCTCGCTTTACCCAGTTTCTGCACATGACGTTGTCGCAGGCCACGCACTTTTGAGAGGAGCAGGCGGCGTTTTAGTCGATGAGCGTGGGCAAACGATTACCTATGTAACTGAAGCCAATATGCAAACGGTTTCACAACGCTGCTTCGGTGGTTCAGTGTCGGCGTGCCGGATCCTGCTCGCCCGAGAATGGGGCCGCATTTTCACGGACGTCTCCAACTGAGACCAGTCGTCGGACTCAATTCGAGCGACCAGCATCGTCATCTCTTTGGCCGCTAACTGCGCACAGTCCGACGGGCGCTAAATTGGCAACTTCTGGACTTGCATTTTTCATCCTGTTTTCAAGCATGGAGCTTCAGGTCCGAAGCCTGCGTCTAAGAGCTGCGCGGCCCACCCTGAGCAGATAGTGCGTGGTATCTTTTGGACGACGAGAGTAGAGACTGCAGGAATCCAAGGCACTCTGCTCATTGCTCACGTCTGCCAGGGCATAGACATGCGTGACTCACTACGAGAGCCGTGATGAAAGGTAAGCGCAAAGTCAAAATTAACCAATGGCTGCTCGCTGAGCAGTTTCAGGTCGAAGCACAGGCAGTGCTCAGGGCGCGCACGGCCCGTGCAAGTCGATTCTTGGACATCGCACTGGTGGCGGGTAGAGACGTGGAGCCGGTCGGATTGCTGGCAGGTAGCCGGACGGCCACATCGGCCTGCATTCACCAGCGTAGGCAGCCAGCAAAAGACGTTTAACAATTAAAAAGGGGCCCCGGTCTGAGCATTAGAAAGGGTGACCACCGTGGATTTCCGACCACCCCAACTTCACACTGAGTGAAGATAGCCAAAGAGCCCGATGCCAAACCCAAAAGGCGACTCATGTTTGCTGAAGTCATGCGCAATGATGTTTACCGAGCCTACCGGGTCCGGCTGGAAATGTTTTTGCCTATTCCCACCGATGCCTCTGACCTGGACATCCATGCGTTGATCGAGGCGGGGTTCTCGCCGGGGAGTATTAAGTCGCTCTGCGACTTGGGGGTATTCAACCTCGACGCGTGCAACCACATCATTTCGCTCAAGACCCTTAAAACCCGCTTGACTCACGGTCAGCGCCTGAGCGTGGCTGAGAGTGATCACCTGTTTCGTCTTGCGCATATCACGGCCATGGCCGAGGCGGTCTTTGGGGACACCCACAAAGCCCAGCGATGGCTGAACAAATCCAAGGCGCGCTTTTCAGGTGAAAATCCCATTGCACTGCTCTCCACCAGCCCGGGCACTCGCTTGGTTGAAGAAATGTTGATTCAGGTCGCAGAGGGATTGGCGTTTTAACGGTGTTGCTTGTCAGCGTTTTTTCAGGGGGCCACAGAGCCCGCCTCGGTAGCAACACCGCATGCGCCTGATCTCCGGCGCCAACCAGTTTTTCGATAACGATCTTGTAGGCACCGGCTTCCGAGCGGAACCTCCGGTCCTAGCCGGGGGGCGTCAATTGGCGCAGTAGCGTTTGTAACGTTTCAATCTGGCGTGCCTGCTCCCGCATCTGCCGGCGGTTTTCGCGGTGTTGAAGCAGGTACGGTTTGACCCGTTCCCGTAATACGGCGTACTCGGTCTGCAATTGTTGCAGCTTTGTCGTCTGCGCGTCGTGGGCCTGCTGGGTATCGCGCAGGGTCTGGGATTGTTGACGCAATTGTGCGTGCAGCACCCGATGCTCGTTGCGCAAGCGTTCCTGCTCACGGTACACCGTGACCAATTCTTCCTGTTTGGCCAGTTGCGCATTTTGCAGGGACCGCAGTTCCTGGCGTAACTGATTAGTCTGCTCGTCATGCCGGCGCAGTTCCTGCCCGCGCTGAGCCAGTTGCTCTTGCCGATAGTGTTCGAGCCCCTCCCGAGCATGCTGATGTTTGTCCTCCAGTGATTGCAGTTGCTGGGCCCGTTCTTCGAGGATCTGTTGCTGGCCGGCCACTAGCTGTCGCAATTGCTGGCGTTCCCCCTCGCTGTCTTGTAACTGTTCGCGCAGCATACGTTCGCACTGCCGCTGCTGTTCTAGCTCGCCGGTGAGATGGGTGATGGTGGTTTGCGACTGCTCCAACCGCTCGCCTAGCTGCGCGTGCGCCTGCGCATAGCTGGCCTGTTGCCGCTCAAGCTGCTCTTGCTCGTCGGCTACGGCGTCCCGCGCCTCCTGCTTTAGTTGCTCGGCTAGACTGCTCACCAAGGTATTCAGTTTTTCACTGAGGTTTGGCGGCGGCGCAGGATTGGCGGCCAGACTACCGTTAAGTTCTTTCAGGTAGCGCTGGATCGTACTCTTTGAACCGGTGTTGCCCAGCTCAACGCGGACCAGGTCGATGCTCGGATGCAGCCCACGCCCTAACAAGGCGTCACGCGCCGCGTGCACCAAGGCTTTGTTGATACCGCCACGGGCCATGTCAGGAGCTCCTGTAGGATTTCCGGATCTTAAGCAGTATGACGCATGCCATTTGACTTGCCTGGTTTCTGATCAGGACGACAAGCCCGCCGGGCGAGGAGGGTAGGGGATGACCACTGCCGCGGAGCGGTACCTGCAGGCGGCGCGGCGGGAAAGCACCACGCGCCGCTACCAGCAGGCCGTGGCGCATTTTGAGGTGGGCTGGGGTGGGTTTCTCCCCGCGTCGAGTGGCAGCATCGTGCGTTACCTGGCTGAGCACGCTGACGCCCTGTCGATCAGCACCTTGCGCGGTCATCTGGCGGCCTTGGCGCGTTGGCATCTGAAGCATGGTTTTGTCGACCCGACCAAAGCCCCGCAAGTGCGCGACGTGTTGCGCGGCATTCAGGCGCTGCACCCGCGGCAGGTCCGGCAAGCCGAACCGTTGCAACTGCGCGAACTGGAGCAGTGCGTGGCTGCATTACAAGTCGAGGCAGCATCGCCGGACCTGGCCGTGCGCCTGCGCGCCGGTCGCGATCAGGCCTTGCTGCTCCTGGGTTTTTGGCGTGCGTTTCGCAGTGATGACCTGTGCCGCCTGCGCATTGAAGCCAATCAGCTCGTGC